>Ga0214921_10012499_pt1 | contig 10133 bp, 5 predicted proteins | sample LL1505_MetaG_FD_177992 | JGI IMG/M metagenome (GOLD analysis project Ga0214921, IMG submission 177992) | Freshwater microbial communities from Lake Lanier, Atlanta, Georgia, United States - LL-1505 | ecosystem: Environmental > Aquatic > Freshwater > Lake | place: USA: Georgia | collected 2015-05-28
TCACTAGATAACACTTTGCTATTTACTTCACTACATGATGTTTTTGTTGTTTTGAAATTTTCTCGTAAATATTCACGACCCATAAAGAATGTAAAAAGGTATAAGAAAACAAGTGAGGAAAGTATTACATAACCGGGAGCTGAACCTTTATAAAAACTGTATCCAAGAACACCTAGTGCTATAATAATAACAATTCTAAAAGATACTGCTGAAAATTCATATAATGGTTGTTGCCACATGACCTGATATATTTGAAGAAAATAAGAGAACTAATTAGATGGTAAAAAGAGTAACTAAAATGGGAAGAATTAGTTTACCTATGGATGTTCGCTCTAGTAGTGATATTCCGGCGTTTGAAAATATGCTAACTAAAGGTCCTATGGCGGTTGTATTAGTATACGCTGATTGGTGCGGTCACTGCAATACATACAAAGAAAACGTTTGGTCTCCTTTAAAGTCAACTAAGGGAAGAAAATTAAATATGGCAAGTGTGCATTATGATCAGTTAGAAAATACAAGTCTCAAAAATTCTAAAATAGAAGGATACCCTAGTCTTTTAGTGGTTGGGACTGATAAGAAACCTGCTACATTTAATACTGATTCTGGTGTGACAAATGCTATGCCAAATGCGAATGAACTAAGTACTATGAAAAAAATTATAACTGCACCCGTTAATACTAGTAAAAATAGAAATAGTTTTAGAAATGTGAATACTAGTGATGAAAATAGTAGTGTTAAGGATCTGAATACTAGTGATGAAAATAGTAGTGTTGAGGATCTGAATACTAGCGATGAAGATAGTAGTGTTGAGAATGCTAATACTGGTAACATGAACAGTATGAGGAATTCTAATACTGGTAACATGAACAGTATGAGGAATGCTAATACTGGTAACACTTTAAATACTCGTAATATGAATACTGTTAACATGAATACTCGTAACATGAATACTGGTAGAATGAATACTGGTAACATGAATACTGGTATCACTATGAATACTGGTAATATGAATACTGGTAAGATGAATACTGGTATCACTATGAATACTGGTAGAATGAATACTGGTAGCATTAATAGTAGCATTTTGAATACTGGCAGAATGAATGCTAATAATAGTAATATAAGTGTAACTACAGAAGAAACCCCTGGCGCTACGATTGAAAATATTACACCTCCTAATATTAGTTCTGATACAGTAAGCACACTAAGTTCTGGAACTTCAAGTCCTCTTCAACCAATCAGAAGTTTAAATTCTGCTTCTAATTCAATCAGAGAAGAGAATAAACCCTTACGAAATAACACACAAGGAACAACACCTCTCTTAAGAGGTGGTGGTGGTTTGTATCGTAAATTAACAGGAAAAAAACAGAAAAAAAGTAAGAAACGAACTGTTAAACGTAAAAATTAAAAAATTGGTTTATTTATTTAAGTAGTATATTTATACAAAATGGTGATCTTTCAAATCTTGGATTGTTATTCTCAAGATAGGAAAGTAATTAAAGAAACAGAAGAAGTAAAGGAAGTTGAATATATTCATGAAGACTACTTTGATGATGATGTAACAGTAAGTAGAAAAATAGTCAATAGAGAATATAAACAAGAATATATTGTTAATCTATTTGGTAAAACGGCAGATAATAAATCTATTCATATTGAAGTTGAAAATTTCTCTCCTTACTTCTATGTTGAACTCCCAAATAACTTAGCAAAAACCTACAAATTATTCTGTGATAAACTTCTAGAATTTATTGAGACACGTAAGAAAGAAGTGATTCAAAAGAAAATAAATGAAGCTGAAGCGGAAAATCAATTTGAGAAAGCCAAAGTTCTTAAATCGATTGATGTAGATACAGTTTCATCAAAACTATTTAAGAATACTGAAAAAGAGTATACTAAATATGAGAAACTCTATGGATATACTAACAGAAATAGTTTCCCATTTGTAAAATTATCTGTATCATCACTTCAGGATTTCAGAGAGTTAAAAGAAGTATTCTTAGATGAAAAAAACAATCCTGTTATGACTATGAACGGGAAAGTCTTAAAGGTATATGAAGCAAATCTTGATCCTATGCTTCGTTTCTTTCATTTAAGAAATATTAATCCTTGTGGTTGGGCATCTGTTGAATCTGAATACGATGAAAACATTTCAGTAGATTGGCAAGATATAAATCCTCAGAATGGTTCTGGGATTGCGCCGTTCACATACGGTTTCTGGGATATTGAGTGCTATAGTGAATCTGGCGACTTTCCTCTAGCAAAGAAAGATTATACAAGAGTTGCTAAACAACTATCTGAGAAAACAAAAGACTTTGATAGTTTCAAACTATATATCTGTGATGCTATTACAACATCTAAAACTATTACACTTAAAAATGGTATTCCAGTTTATAGTGTTCTAGAGAACTTTATGAATGAATCATCATTCAAGAATGCAGTAGAAAATATATATAATAGACGTAATAATTACTTTGTGGCAGATATGACTAAAGTTCTAAATAAGTTTATGGGTAAAAGATACCCTATCGCGGGTGATCCAGCTATTCAGATTGGTATTGTATTCTCTACTAACAAAGAACTAAATGATAAACATATCTTTGTTATGAACGGTTCTGACCCTATTGAAGATGTTGTCGTCCATAACTGTAAGAATGAACGTGAGATGATTTTAGGATTCCTAAAATTGTTGAATGAAAAGAATCCTGATATTCTTGTTGGTTATAACGTATTTGGATTTGATATGAAGTATCTTCATGAACGCATGGAAGAACTCATGTTAGAAAAGAGCCCTATCTTTCAGAATCTATCGCGTGTAGATAGGCCAGTAGAATTAAAAAAGAAGATGCTTTCATCATCTGCATTAGGTGATAATACGTTGTATATCTGGTCAATTATTGGCCGTCTACAAATTGATTTATACTTCTATATTAAACGTATTGAAAATCTTGCCTCCTATAAGCTTGACGATGTCTGTCGTTATTATATGAGTGGTAAACTAAAATCAATTGATGTAACAAAAGGAAGCACATGGTTTATTGAAACGAAGGCTACAAGTGATGCGGAAGTAGGAAAATATCTAGTATTGCTTGATGAAATTGGTGATACAATTGTAGATAAACGAAAGATTATTGAAGTGGTAGAGGGGAAAGGCTTAGTGGTTGAAGCACCTAATGATCCTTTGGAAACAAATGATTTAGAAACAATCTGCTCATGGGCGATTGTAAAAGATGATGTATCACCTGCTGAAATCTTCAGACTTCATCGTGAAGGAGGGAATGAAGGACGTGCAATTGTAGCAAAATACTGTATTCAAGATTGTGTTCTTGTATTCCAGTTGCTAAATAAGTTGGATGTATTTAATAATGCGATGGCCATGGCAAATACTTGCAGTGTCCCAATTAGTTATATCTTCACTCGTGGTCAAGGGATTAAATGTGAAAGTTTGATTTTCAAAGAGTGTGAAAAACGAAAACAGTTGATTGAAGTTCTTCCTAATCCTATTCAAAAAACAGATGAAGATTTTGTTGAAGAAACTTATGAAGGTGCGATTGTTCTAGTCCCTGAACCAAACTTCTACGTAAAATCTCCTATTGGCGTAGCAGATTTTGCGTCTCTATATCCTTCGTCTATCATTTCTGAAAATATTAGTTATGATACTTTATTGTGGACAAAAGATTATGATAATAGCAATAAGTTTGTTGGATTCTCATTCGGTTCAGAAGATTCTGAGAAGTATCTTGTTGAAGGTGTAGCTTTCACAGATATTGAATTTGATATTTGGGCACCAGACCCGAATGATACAAGAAAAAATCCTGTAAAAATAAAAACAGGGGTTCGTATCTGTCGTTACGTCCAGCAACCAGATGATTCAAAAGGAACACTCCCAGATATTCTCACAAAACTACTAGCAGCACGAAAATCAAAACGTAAAGAAGCAGAAAAAGAATCGGACTTATTTCGTAAAGCGTTGTTGGATGCGGAGCAGCTTGCGTATAAACTAACTGCCAATTCGTTGTATGGGCAGTTAGGCTCATCTACTTTTAAGGTGAGACTTCAACATTTGGCTGCTTCTACTACAGCATATGGTCGTAAACAGATTCTATTTGCTAAAGATGCAATTGAAAGTTTCTACGGAAAAGAAGCGAATGACCCACGATGTAAAGCAGAAATCGTATACGGTGATACAGATTCATTATTTGTGAATTTTAATGTAAAAGATCCAGAAACGGGTGAACTTCTAAAAGGTAGAAAAGCAATCGAAGAAACAATTGCTATGACAGAAGAAGCTGGTAAGTTTGTAACACGTTGTCTAAAAAAGCCACATGATTTTGAGTATGATAAAGTGTTCTATCCATTCATTATCTTTAGTAAGAAACGCTATGTAGGGAACAAGTATGAAGATTCGCCAGATAACTATAAACAGACATCTATGGGAATTGCTACGAAAAGACGTGATTATGCCGCTATCGTTAAGAACGTCTATGGAGGCGCAATTAAGATTCTACTGAATGAGCAGAATCCTAAAAAAGCGTTTGACTTTGTTCAAACAACATGTAACGATTTAATTGATGGAAAGATAAGTGAACATCAATTAACACTTACAAAATCGTTGAGATCTGAATACAAAGCAGCGACACCTCCCGCTCATAAGATTTTAGCAGAACGTATTACATTACGAGATCCTGGGAACGCCCCCAGTTCTGGTGAAAGAATCCAGTTTATGTATATTCAACCAACTGTAGGACAAATAGCTTCCAAACTACAAGGAGACCGTATTGAAACTCCTGCTTATATTAAACAACATAATCTTAAGATTGATTACAAGTATTATATTGAACATCAGATTTATAATCCTATTACACAGCTATTTGGTCTACTTGTTGAACAGATGCCCGGTTATACAGAACCAAAACAGTCGCTGAGTATTGAAGAAAAGGAACATTATGCTGGTGAACTTCTATTTAAAAGTATTTATGCAAAATGTAATAATCAGAATGTTAGAAACTTTGCAAATAAATTTGGATTTGAAATAAAAGTAGCACCACAAAATAAAACAGTAAAATCAAATTCAGTAATAGAACCTGTCGTTAAAAAACAAAAAGTAATTAATTTTGATAAACTTGATAGATATTTAATTAAACAGCATGATGAGGAGAAAAAGAAGCAGAAGAAATTAGATGGTAAAGTAGTAGCAGTTGACTTATGAACGCCATAAAAGAAGCAGAACAGATTGATAAATTTCAAGGCAGCTGTAAGAATAATTTTTTAAATAATTTAGCAAGAAAAGATTTTCATTACATTACAAGTTATAATTCTTACTATACAAATATAAGAGATTTTACACAGAAACATCCCATTTTTGATTCTATTGAAATTGTTCAGTTAAATCATACCGCTGAAAATGGATTTCCTCATACAAGACCTAAGAATGTAATCTGTATCCCAAGTAACGCTCGTTTTCCATCATTAGAAAAAACTCTTTTTCATGAGGCGGTGCATATTCATCAAAGAAATAATAAAGAAGCGTGGGATAGATTTTTGGCAAAAGAAGGTTGGACACCAATCGATAAGAAAAAAATTCCAGAACGATGGTATGATAAAGTTAGATATAATCCAGATACTTTTTTAGAACCTTTCTACATATTTAAAAATCGCTGGATTCCTATCCCTATGTTTGCAAGTGATTACAACCCTGTTTTTGATGAAGTTAATATTATGTATTATGATACTGTTTCTGGAATTCTAGAACATGAACCACCAGAAGAGTTTACAAAGAAATACGGTAGTAGTATTCGTCAAACCGAACATCCATATGAAATTTATGCGGTTTTATTGGAATCAAAAGGTGCACTAACTGAGAATGATATATTTAACTATATAAATTAGATGGACATAAAAGAACTAGGGATTAATTTAAATATAGATAGTCCATCTATTAATTTTAATCAATTGAGAGAACAATTACCATACGAAGATATAAGAGGTTATATAGTTAATAAGAGTGGAGATAAGCAATCATTAATAGAGTATAAAAAAGAATACTATAGAGGAGGATATGGGAAATTGTTTTTAGTAAAACGAACAACTAGTAGGAGTGAATTTTGTTTAGTAAAAATACCAATTTATAAAGAGAGTGATTTATTAAAAGAAGCTATTTTACAGTTTATGAGTTATAAAATTCTTGAAACTCTGAAATTAGAATATATGTTAGCAAAAATTTACGATATCTATACAAAAAATTCTATAGTTCATTTTTCGATGGAATTAAAAAATGGGATATTCTTTAAAGAGTTTATTAAATCTTCAAAGAATCCTGAAAGAGATTTTATAGATTCTTTTATTCAAATATGTATAGCACTTTACTATCTAGAAAAATTATTATGTCTGGATCATAGAGATTTACATTATACTAATCTACTTATTATTAAAAAACCAACAAGTATGAATGTTAATATCAATAATAAAAATTATATATTAAATACAGAATTTCATATATGTATTCTTGATTTTGGATTTGCTTGCATTGGATTAAATAGTATCTGTATAGATGCTTCAGAAGAAATATTTAATCTTAATACTATATGTATGAAACCTGGTAGAGATATTTTTCAACTTCTTGCTTCAATTTGGTGTATAAAAGAAATAAAAGATAAAATGAGTAGTAGATTTTCTGATATAATTAATTCATTCTATAAATATAATGAATATGATTTTTCTACACTTCTAAAAGATGAAACAAAAGCTGCTTGGTCTTATGTAATTACAAATAAGAATAATTTCATATTTCCTCCTCTAATTCCAGAAAACTTGTTAGAAACACTTTATCAGTTAAAGAAATCTTTTTAATTAAGAATAATGGGTTTTGTTACTATTTTAACACCACTCTTTAATGGAATTGAATTCTTTGAAGAGTGTTATAATTCTGTTATTCAACAAACAGAAGAATCGTGGGTATGGATTATCGGAGTAAATGGTCATGGTGATGAAAATAATAGTATTTATAAAATGTTAAAACAAAAATCTGATCCAAGAATTTTAGTAAAAAACTATGATACAGTTGGAAAAGTAAATACATTAAATGAGATGATGAAAGATGTTACTACTGACTATATTTGTTTATTAGATGTTGATGACATGTGGTTTCCTAATAAGTTAGAGATACAGAAGAAGCTTATACAAGAGTATCCATTTGTAGATGTTTTATCTACAAACTGTCAGTATATAGGAGAATTAAACCATGTTCCTACTCTACCACATGGTGTTGTTACTCTAGATATGTTATTTAATATTAATCCAATTGTAAATTCTAGTATTATAATGAAAAAGGAATTAGGATTCTGGATAAATAGATTTAATTTAGAAGATTATGATTTATGGTTTCGTCTAGTTCTACAGAATAAACTTTTGGTTACAATCCAAGAACCTTTTATCTTTCATAGAATTCATTCAAATTCTGCTTTCAATAATTCTGGTATACAGAATCCTACTGCACTTATAAACTACTATAAAGATTTAGTAAAAGATGTAACAGTTGTTTCTGCTTATTACCCTGTAAAATCTAAAAACTCTGTAGAAGAATATTTAAAATGGTTAGAATTTTGGAAACATATTCCATGTAATCTAGTTTTTTTTACTACCCCAGAATTAGTAGAACAGATTAAACTAACTAGGAATGGTATGGAAGATAGAACAAGAGTTATTCCACTAGCATTTTCTGAATTAGAAGCGTTTAAAAGATACGGAACTGATATGTGGATAAATGAGAAATCAAAAGATCATGAACAATATCACACACCAGAACTTTATGCGTTATGGTATGAGAAAAAAGAGTTTGTTAGAAAAGCGATTGAATTAAATCCTTTTAGTTCTTCTAAATTTGTATGGTGTGATGCTGGAATATGTAGACATCCAGAATGGATCCCACGTTTATTACAGTTTCCAAGAAGTGATAGAATTTTAGAAGATAAATTTATGGTTTTAAGAATAACAGATTTTGAGAATGAAACAGATTTTCAAAAAATAAACTGTGTTGGTGGAGGAATTTTAGCTGCTACTAAAGAAGTATGGCTGAAATACTATGATAAGTATGATAATATGTTACTATCATACTTAGAAAATAATAAGTTTGTTGGAAAAGACCAAAGTATAATTGCTTCTATAATACAAATAGAACCAGAATTTTTTGAATTAGTTCCTATTATTAGTGAATTTAAAGAAGATGGCTATCTATGTTGGTTTAGCTTACTTTTCTACTATTCTAGGTAGTTTTCTAGTTCTTTTAAATAGACGTGAAACTGTTGGTTTATTATATCCTCCTAATTGTTTTAATATATACTCTGCATCTTCTATTTTAGATAATTCTTGTTGATATACTTTATCATAAACATCATCATATATTTCTTCTTCTCTCATCCTATTTAGTTTTTCTCGTTCAGATATACTATTCATACCAGTTTCATACTCATCTTCAATATAATTATAAAACTTATCTTCTAATTGATTTGCATACTGTTCAGCATATAAGTTTTGGAGTGTAGTATAGATTTCTTGAGAAAAAAAGAATGAAGTTGTTGCAGGAGTTTCACTATTAAATGTTATTATATATGGTTTAAGAGTCCAAATAGGGTCTAATACACTAACTACTATGTTTACTTCTGATGTAATATCTTCTAATAAGATAAATTCTATTTCTGCTTTATAATTATCACTTAGTTGAGTTTCATCTATTTTACTAACTATCGTATCATAATCTAACTCTGGGAGAATATCTTCTTCATATGATTCCTCTTCTTGTCCGCCATCAAGAGTTGGGACTACTGTTTCACTATAATCTTTATAATCAGAATCATCATAAGTAGGATCTACAACCTCTTCAATAGGTTCATATGTTTCTTCTCTAATAATTTTTTCTGAAGGATATACTTTATCTTCTTGAATCTTATATTCAGAATCATCATATGTAGGTTCTACTTGTTCTTCAGTTATTTTAGTATCATATGTAGGTTCTACAATTCCTCTATATTCGCTATATCCTCCACCATAAGTAGGTTCTACTAATGATTCACGCATTTGCACACGTTTATTAATCTTTGCTAATGCTTGCTGGATTGTTTCTGAAGGTCTTAACATATATTCTAATCGATTTCTTCTAGCATTTATCTCTTCATTTGTTGTGGAATAATCATCTAATGAACCGATTGTAATATCTGGCCTTTTATCTACTCTTTTTTCTTGTTTCAATCTATTTAATTTTTCAGAAACATCTTCTCTAATATCATATACAATCCCATCTGCAGAACTTTCTAAACTAGAAATAAAATTAAGATAAACTGGTGCACTCCAATTTTCAAGAGGAAATGTAACAATATTTTCATAAAACTCTAAACTATCAGATAATGAAGTTACTTGGAATGAAACTGTTTCAGATGGTTGTTCAGTTAATTGAAAAACAATATTTCCAAAAGATTCATAATATTCTTCTGGTTGGGCTGCTTCTGGTGATTGGGAGCCATACCTATAAATAGCAAAAATATTATCATCACCTGAAGGTGATATAATAGGTGGAGGTGGTGGTCTAATAGTAAAAGAAAATGGGTTTAACGATCGTGGGGGTTTTGGAGTAGATAAAAGAAAAGGAAGCATACTTATTACAATAGGTAGAACAATAACTATTAACTGTCCTAAAATATTTGATACTTTTCTTAAAAAATTTTTTAGTTTACCAACTAAGTTACGAGAAGCTTCTAAGTTATTATCTGCTCTATTCCTAGCAGTATCAGCATTATTTCTTGCATCAATCTCTCTTACACGCTCTGGCGTATCAATTCGTGTTCCATCTGGTGATTCAATTGTTACTTTCCCGTCTGGTGTTTCTGTTCTTATTGTGCCATCTGGAAACTCTGTTCTTATTGTTCCATCTGGTAACTCTGTTCTTATTGTTCCATCTGGTAACTCTGTTCTTATTGTTCCATCTGGTAATTCTGTTCTTATTGTTCCATCTGGTAACTCTGTTCTTATTGTTCCATCTGGTAACTCTGTTCTTATTGTTCCATCTGGTAACTCTGTTCTTATTGTTCCATCTGGTAACTCTGTTCTTATTGTTCCATCTGGTAACTCTGTTCTTATTGTTCCAT
>Ga0214921_10012501_pt1 | contig 10132 bp, 6 predicted proteins | sample LL1505_MetaG_FD_177992 | JGI IMG/M metagenome (GOLD analysis project Ga0214921, IMG submission 177992) | Freshwater microbial communities from Lake Lanier, Atlanta, Georgia, United States - LL-1505 | ecosystem: Environmental > Aquatic > Freshwater > Lake | place: USA: Georgia | collected 2015-05-28
GCTTCAATCCCTGCCGCTTGCTGCCCGGGATCGAGGTCTCCGGCGACCCAATATTAGAGATCCGCCGGGATGCCTATGAGGTGTCGCGGAAGATGCGTGGCGCCACCGGGTGTCCATTTCAAGGAGGTGAAGGGCATGACCGCTAACTCGACATGGCTGGATCGATGGGTTGACGGCCTTCCCAAGACGATGTTCTTTCAATGGATCGCAGACCACCTGATCGTGCCCTATTGGGCGAGGCGAACCCCGGTGCCGCCGCAAGCTGGTGGTCCGCCGTTGGCGATGCAGCCTGGCGATAACATGCAGCGCATGATGAACTTGGTGATGCCGCTGAAAGACAAGTCGCCCATCGGGCGCGCCAAGGCTGCGCTGGCTATTGCGCAAAACATCGATGAAATCTATGCCGGGCTGGACAACGTTGGCACCGTGCATACCGCGCGCTTTGTCATCGTCGAAAACAACTTGTGCATGTTCTCTGTTTACGACGGCGATTTCACCAACTACATCCGGGATTTTGTCGCCACCATTGGCAATGTGTTTGATGCCGTGGTGGCCTTGGTGGAGGGGGGTGATGCCGTGTTGCCGACCGAAAAAAATGTGGATGCCTTCATTGCGTGGGTGCATGCCCATGACATGTACCAGATCCCCGATCTGGCGACCGATCTCATTGAACAGCAAAGACCAGCCAACACCATGAAACCAGACGAGCAAGATGACCTCACACTGCTGCCACGGTCGTTGATTTTGCAGTTGCGCGCCAATCCGAATGTGTCTTTGGGCAGTGGCTATCGCAATTACCCTGGCTTTTCGGCGGCTCAGGTGCGCCACCACACTGGGGTAGGCTGGTGAGCGCGGCGTTCGACCAGTCCCTGATACAGGGCAACATCCTCAGGGGCTACCGTCGCGCTCGAGTGCGTCACATCGTGCTGAAGGTGGTCGATAAAGCGGCTGCACGACGTTGGCTCGGGGCCGCCGTTTCAGGTCATATCGACAAGGCGCCGCAGATCACCAGTGGCGCACCTTGGGCGTCCAAACCGGATATTTGCTTCAACATTGGCCTGACGTTTGATGGTTTGCGTGCGCTCGGCGTGTCCTCGGGTTCACTTCAAACATTTCCGCTTGAGTTTTCGGTGGGTATGCACGAACGCGCCATCAAACTGGGCGACGTCGGGCCCAGTGCGCCTGAAAACTGGGCGTCACCGTTCAACAAGCCCAAGGATGTGCACCTGATCGCGTCAGTTTATTCGGACCGAGCCGACCATCTGGATGACATTCAGAACAGATTAGGCCCTGGTGGCACAGGGGGGGCATTCGAAGTTTTGGGCGTCCGGGATGGCCAGGCTTTTGATGGCGATGTTGTTCACTTTGGCTACCGCGATGGCATCTCCCAGCCCCGGTTTGAGGGCATCCATGATTCAGAAAATCACCGGGATTTGCAACCGAGGACACCCCTGGGCACTGTATTGTTGGGTCAGCCAACCGTGTTCGAGGGGCTGGTGTGGGAGGTCCCACAGCCCTCGGCCTTGGGCATGCTCGGCAGCTTCAACGCCTTTCGGGTTCTGGCGCAAGATGTGGCAGGGTTTGAGGCCTACCTCAGCGAAGCGGCTAGGGTATTGGAGGAGCATGTCCTGGTCCAAGAGTTGTTGCCGGACGGTGCCGAGAAGGTCTATGGGCCGGGCATGACGCGCCATACTGCGCTGCGCGAACTGGTGGCCGCAAAGCTCTGCGGCAGGTGGCGCAATGGCACCTCATTGGATCAGTCACCTGACCGACCAGGCGCCGTGGATGTGCGGCATTTGAATGATTTCGACTACAGCAGCGATAACGCCTGCCCTTACGGCGCGCACACCCGACGAACCAATCCGAGGGGTGCCAGGATCGTGCAACGCGGCGCCAACCACAGTCGGCGTCTTGTGAGACGAGGGATGCCCTACGGGCCGGCCTACGATCCAGCCAATCCCGACGACGGTATCGAACGTGGTCTATTGGGCAACTTCCTGGGGGCTAATCTGGGTGCCCAGTTTGAGGCTCTGAGTTGCGACTGGTTGAACCTCGGCTTGCAGGATCCTCGGATCACCGGCTCGAACGATCCATTGCTGGGCGCTAATGATCCCCAGACGAGTTGGTTTGACATTCCCCTGCGGTCTGGTTCCTCGATCAGGCTCACTGGGCTGCCGCGATTTGTTCAGACCCGGGGCGGCGCTTACACCTTCCTGCCCAGCATGGCTGCAATTCGTTACCTTTCGACACTTGCTGGCTAGGCGCCCTCTCGCAAGCCACAGGGGCAGGCGTGGCTGTGGACTCAGGTTGACTGGTCATGCAAAGGAATTTCATGGTCTTGTGACAGAGCCAGTGCGTACTGTATGCCTCGCCGAGTCATACCGGGTGCAACTCTGCTCAAGCCGCGTCATCGACATGTATCAGGAGTCCTGATTGGCAACATTTGAAGCCCCCTTTTACCCGATCATCTACGTGCGCGGCTATGCCATGACGCAGGACGAGATCAATGCGACCACGGCCGATCCATTTTGTGGCTTCAACCTCGGTTCCACGGTGTTTCGCGCCGTGCCGGACAAGCACAGACAGGCCCGCAAATTTGTCTTCGAGTCGCCCTTGGTGCGCCTCGCGTCCGAATTCGGCTATCGGGATGTGTATGAAGATGGTTACGACATCGTTGACTCGGAGTGGGAGACCACGGCTGATCGCAAGTCCACCGCGAACAGGCTGGGCGGGCGATCGATCGTCATTTATCGCTACTATGAGCCGGCGTCGACACTGCTGGGCCGTGGTGAGACACCCAGCATGGCCACCTTCGCGACAGGCCTGAGTCAATTGATTGCCCGGGTTTGCGAACTGGTTTGTAAAAACCCCGAGAGCGGTATTTCCAAATCGGATGACTTCAGGTGCTACCTCGTTGCCCACTCCATGGGTGGCCTGGTCTGTCGGGCCATGTTGCAGAACCCTGAGCTTGACACCCATGGCATGCGAACCAAGGTGGACAAGTTTTTCACCTACGCCACCCCACATAACGGCATTGATCTGGGTGGCGTGAACACGCCTGCGTGGCTGAAGTTGTTCGATATCGACAACTTCAACCGTGACAAGCGCATGAGCGACTACCTGGCCCTGCAGCAGGCCTATGCACAGCATGAGCGGGTCGACCTGCTCCCGGAGGACCGATTTCCATCACGGCGGGTCTTTTGTATGGTTGGCACCAACCGCAATGACTATGAAGCCGCCGCCGGCTTGTCCCGCACCTTCGCTGGCAACGGCAGTGACGGCTTGGTCCGCATCGCAAACGCCACGCTGCTTGGGCTCAATGCCGATGGGTCCATTGGACAGCCCTGTGCCAAAGCCTTTACCTTTCGTTCGCACTCCGGGTATTACGGTATCGTCAACAGCGAAGAGGCCTATCAGAACCTCACCCGATTTCTTTTTGGTGACGTGCGCATTGACGTTTGGCTTGACGTTGAGGACATTCGCCTTCCGGCTGCCGTTCAGCAAAGAGCCGGCGAAGCGCAGGCCGTCAATGCGCTTTACCAGATCGAGCTGCTGGCCTCACCACGGGGCAAGCTTTGGTACCTCACCAGGCGTGTGGCTGAGGAGGATTCCGTAGCCTGTTTGGACCATGCCAGTTGGCAAGATCACCGCTCCTGGTACCTGTCCAGTGTGTTCCTGGCAAGTCGGAGCAAAGTTGACCCAAGCCGTGCTTCGTTGGCCTGCAGCCTCAGGTTGGGCATCCGTGCGCCCGACTACGAGATCGAGAAGCGCCTCTGGATCAACGAACATTACGAAGGGGGCTATCTGTTCCAGGATGCTGCCATCCTGTCGCTCGTACCCCCGGCGGTCGGGACAAATGCGTGGGCGGTGGCCTATGCCTGGCAAGGTTCGGGCATCTCTGAACCGACCCATGCACTGGCAGTGACGCCATTGCAGGGTGGACGGGTGCAGGTGGAAATACCTTTTGACAGCTATGCCGTGAATTCACAGGGCGTTCGTCAACCGGCCAGCCCGGGGTTGAGAGGCAAGCTCCGCTTGGTCATTGAATCGTGGAATTAACTGCAAATTCCGCTCGTCAGCCTGAGAACCCTTCAATTTGCAGAGTTGAATGGACGCTGGCTCTTGGGGTCTGTGAAAATCGGCGCCTTGAATTGCTTTTTATGAGATGCCCCTGAATCCATCCCCTTGGCGCATGTCCGTCGCCCCCATGATGGACTGGACCGACCCGCATTGCCGATACTTTCACCGCCTGCTGACCCGGCGGGCGTTGCTGTACACCGAGATGGTGACCACCGGGGCGCTGCTGCATGGCGATGTGCCGCGCCACCTGCGTTACAACCCCGAGGAGCACCCGCTGGCGCTGCAGCTGGGTGGCAGCGAGCCAGCCGAGTTGGCCCAGTGTGCCCGGCTGGGCGAGCAGTGGGGTTATGACGAGATCAACCTCAACTGCGGCTGCCCCAGCGAGCGGGTGCAGCGCGGTGCGTTTGGCGCCTGCCTGATGGCCGAGCCGGCATTGGTGGCGGATTGCATCAAGGCCATGCTGGACTTGGTGGGCATCCCGGTGACGGTCAAGCACCGCATTGGCATCGACCGTACCGAGCGCTACGACTTTGTGCGTGATTTTGTGGGTGCACTGCACCACGCCGGGTGCCGGACGTTCATCGTGCATGCGCGCAATGCCTGGCTCCAGGGCCTGAGCCCCAAAGAAAACCGGGAAGTGCCGCCGCTGCGCTACAGCCTGGTGCAACAACTCAAACTTGATTTCCCGGACTGCACCATCGTGATCAACGGCGGCCTTGTGACCAGCGAGCAGGTCCAGGCCCAGCTGCAGCAGGTGGACGGCGTGATGATCGGACGCGAGGCATACCACAACCCCTGGTGGCTAAGCCAATGGGATGCCCAGTTTTACGGCGAGCCCGCCTCGGATTTGACCCGCGAGCAGGTCGAAGCCGGCATGGTGGCCTACATGCTTCGCCAAGCGGCCGAGCATGGCACGCCCTGGTACCCGATTGCCCGCCACATGCTGGGCCTGCGCCACGGGGTACCCGGCGCACGGCGCTGGCGCCAGGTCTGGAGCGACCACCGCCTCAAGGCGCAGGACCCGCGCGAAGTGATGGCTTTGGCCCGGGATGACCGCCTTGCCCACGTCTGAGCTGCGCCAGCGCCAGGCGCTGGCCCTGTTGTGGGTCATGCCGGGCCTGTGGGCGGTGAACTACATCGTGGCCCGGTTGGCACCCGGCGTGGTGGCGCCGCACCAGCTGGCGCTGGTGCGCTGGGGCCTGGCCGGGCTGGTGCTGGCCCTGCTGGCGCGCGCCGAGTTGTGGCAGCAGCGCCTCCATTTGCGCCGGGTTTGGGCGCAGTACCTGGTGCTGGGGGCCTTGGGTATGCTGATCTGTGGCGCCTGGGTCTACCTGGGCGCGCAAACCACGGCCGCCATGAACATCGCGCTGATTTACACCGCCTCGCCGGTGCTGATTGCCGTGGGCGCGGCGGCTTTTCTGGGTGATCGGCTGGTGCCGCGCCAGGTGGCCGGCGTGCTGCTGGCCTTGGCCGGCGTGATGCATGTGGTGGTGCGGGGCCACTGGCTGGCCTTGTCCGAGGTGCGCTGGGTGGCGGGTGACGGCTGGATCGTGCTGGCCGTGTTCTCCTGGGCGCTGTACGCGCTGTTGCAAAAAAAGTGGCCCAGCCCGCTGGGGGCCACCGCCCGGCTGGCCGCCATTTGCGCGGGGGGTGTGGCCTGCCTGCTGCCGTTCGCCTGGTGGGAGGCGGGGCTGGCCAGCACGCCGGCCTGGACCTGGCGTGCCACCGGCCTGTCGGTAACCGCCGCCTTGCTGCCTGGTCTGGGTGCGTACTGGATGTACGGTTGGTCGCAAAAAGTGCTGGGGGCCAGCCGCGTGGCGGTGGCGCTGTACCTGGTGCCGCTCTACGCCGGCCTGGCGGCCTGGGTGGTGTTGGGCGAGCCGCTGGGTTGGCACCACCTGGGCGGTGCGGCGCTGATCCTGCCGGGCGTGTTGATGGTGACGCGGGTGCCGGCGCCGCAGCCGCTGGGCGCTGGCGCCCGGTTATCATGAGGGCGTGGCCGGCCCCGATCTTTCGACCGCTTTAGCAGCCCCAGTCTCCCGTGCGTCTTAACTCCATCAAATTAGCGGGCTTCAAGTCCTTTGTTGAACCGACCAACTTCCTGCTGCCCGGGCAGTTGGTGGGGGTGGTGGGGCCCAATGGCTGCGGCAAGTCGAACATCATGGACGCGGTGCGCTGGGTACTGGGCGAATCGCGCGCCTCAGAGCTGCGCGGCGAGTCCATGCAGGACGTCATCTTCAACGGCACCACCACGCGCAAGCCCGCCAGCCGCGCCAGCGTGGAGCTGGTGTTTGACAACGCCGACCACCGCGCCGGCGGCCAGTGGAGCCAGTTTGGCGAGATTGCGGTGCGGCGCGTGCTCACGCGCGACGGCACCAGCAGCTACTTCATCAACGGCCAGCCGGTGCGCCGGCGTGACGTGCAGGACGTGTTTTTGGGCACCGGGCTGGGCCCAAGGGCCTACGCGATCATCGGCCAGGGCACCATCAGCCGCATCATCGAGAGCCGGCCCGAAGAGCTGCGCCTGTTTCTGGAAGAGGCGGCCGGCGTCTCCAAGTACAAGGAGCGCCGGCGCGAGACCGAAAACCGCCTGGCTGACACGCGTGAGAACCTGACCCGCGTCGACGACATTCTGCGCGAACTCAACGCCAACCTGGACAAGCTCGAAAAGCAGGCCGAGGTGGCGCAGCGTTACAACACACTGTCTGCGCAGGCCACGCTGAAGCAGCAGCAGCTGTGGTTTTTGCGGCGCTCCGAATCAGAGGCCGACCAGACCCGGGTGCGCACGGAGGCCCAGGCCGCCACCTTGGCACTGGACGGCCAGTTGGCCAGGCTGCGCGAGGTCGAAAGTGGGCTGGAGACCGTGCGGCAGGCCCACTATGCAGCGGGCGACCAGGTCAACCAGGCGCAGGGCCGCCTGTATGAGGCCAGCACCGAAGTCGGCCGCCTGGAGGCAGAAATCCGCTTCGTGGTGGAAGGCCGCCGCCGCGTGGAGCAGCGCCTGGTGGCGCTGGGCGAGCAGTCGGTGCAGTGGGCCACCCGGCGCGACACGGCAGCGCAAGAACTGGATGCGCTGGCGTCGCAGTCGCTCAGCGGTAGCGAACAGGCTGAGCTGCTGGCCGCCCGCGTGGCCGAGCAGGCTGACCAGCTGCCTGAGCTCGAAGACGCGCTGCGTTTGGCGGAGCAGGCTGCCAATGAGCAACGCACCCGCGTGACCCAGGTGCAGCAGCAAATCCAGGTGCTGGCCGCAGAGCAGCGCAGCATCGAGGAGCAGTCGCGCCAGTTGCAGAGCCGCGCCGAGCGTCTGAACACCGACCGTCAGGCCCTGAGTGCCCCCGACGACACGCGTCTGCAGCAGTTGCAGGAGCAGCTGGCCGTGGCGCAGGAGACCGCCGAGGTGGCGCAGGCCCGCTTGCACGAGTTGCAGGACACCGTGCCCCAGCTCGACGAGGCGCGGCGCAGGCAGCAGCAAGAGGTGAACCAAGAATCAGCGCGCCAGGCCGAACTGTCGGCGCGGCTGGACGCCCTGCGGGCCCTGCAGGAGAAAGTGCGCACCGACGGCCGCCTGCAGCCCTGGCTGGAGCGGCATGGGCTGACCCATTTGCAGGGCCTGTGGCGCAGCATCCACATCGAGCCCGGCTGGGAAAGCGCCCTGGAGGCGGCCCTGCGCGAGCGGCTGGGCGCCCTGGAGGTGTCGCGGCTGGACATGGTGCGCGCCCTGGCGGACGACGCGCCGCCCGTCAAACTGACTTTTTTCAGCCCGCCGCCGGCGGCAGCACCCGCAGTGGCAGCGGGCCTGCCGCGGCTGACTGACCTGCTGCGGCTGCACGATGCCAGCCAGCGTGCCCTGTTGACCGACTGGCTGCAGGGCTGCTACACGGCCGACAGTCTGGAGCAGGCGCTAGCTCGTCGAGCTGAGCTGGCCCCGGGCGAGCTGCTGTTGGTGCGCGCTGGCCATGCGGTCGGGGCCCACAGCGTGAGCTTTTACGCACCCGATTCCGAGCAGGCCGGCCTGCTGGCCCGGGCCCAGGAGATCGAGAACCTGGAGAAGCAGTTACGGGCCCAGGCCCTGATTGCGGACGAGACCCGAGCCAGCCTGGTGCGCGCGGAGGCCGCCTACGCCGACGCCTCACAGCGCTTGCTGCTGCTGCGCCGCGAAGCCTCCGAGAGCCAAAGCCGGGCGCACGACCTGCAGGTGGAGACCCTGAGGCAAAACCAACTGGCCGAGCAAGCCCGCGCCCGCAGCGCACAAATCGCTGCTGACCGGGCCGAAGTAGACGCCCAGCTCGATGACTTGCAGGAGCGCCGGGTGACCGCTGAAGCCCGTTTTGACGAGCTGGACATGCAGCTCGCCGACACCCAGGAGCGCCACGCCCAGCTCGACGAGCGGGTGGTGCAGTCGCAGCGCCGCCTGGCTGAGGGGCGCGAGCAGCAACGCAGCCTGGAGCGCGACGCGCAGGAGGCCGCCTTTGCCCTGCGCAGCCTGGAGGCGCGCCGGGCCGAGCTCGCCCGTGCTATCGAAACTGCAGCGCAACAGGCAGAACTGGTGCGGCTTGAGACAGAAAAAGCCCATGAAGAGCTGACCCGCCTGACGGACGCCGCGGCGCAGGGTGGCCTGCAGGATGCTCTGGCAGCCAAGCTGGCCTGCGAACAGGCGCTGGGCGCGCGCCGCAGCGAGTACGACGACCTGACCGCCCGACTGCGCGCCAGCGACGAAGCCCGGCTCCAGCTCGAACGCGCGCTGGAACCCCTGCGCCAGCGCATCACCGAGGTCCAGCTGCGCGAGCAGGCAGCCCGCCTAGGCTTTGAGCAATACAGCCAGCTGCTGGCCGACGCCCAGGCCGACCTGGCAGCGCTGGCCGCCTCGGTCGAGGCGGGCGCGGTGCGGCTGACGGGCCTGCAAAGCGAAATTGACCGGCTCAACCGCGAAATCGCCGCTTTAGGCGCCGTGAACCTGGCCGCGCTGGACGAACTGACGGTGGCCCGCGAGCGCCAGCAGTTCCTGAATGCCCAGTCGGCCGACCTGAACGAGGCCATGACCACCCTGGAAGACGCCATCCGCAAGATCGACGGCGAGACCCGCGAGCTGCTGTCAGGCACCTTCAACACCGTCAACCAGCACTTCGGCAAGATGTTCCCCGAGCTGTTTGGCGGCGGCAACGCGCGTCTGGTCATCACCGGCGACGAAATTCTGGACTCTGGCGTGCAGGTGATCGCCCAACCACCCGGCAAAAAGAACCAGACCATCCACCTGCTGTCGGGCGGCGAAAAGGCCTTGACCGCCATTGCGTTGGTGTTTGCCATTTTTCAGCTCAACCCGGCGCCGTTTTGCCTGCTTGACGAGGTGGACGCTCCGCTCGACGATGCCAACACCGAGCGCTATGCCCGGTTGGTGACCCGCATGAGCCGTGAGACTCAATTCTTGTTCATCAGCCACAACAAGATCGCCATGGAAATGGCCGAGCAGCTGATTGGCGTCACCATGCAAGAGCAGGGTGTGTCGCGCATCGTGGCGGTGGACATGGACGCGGCGGTGTCGCTGGCGGAGGCGGCGTGATCACGGTCAGCCCGCTGCAGGCCGGTTTGGCCGTGACGGGCGTGCTGGTGGTGCTGGCGGTGGCCCTGCACGGCGTTTGGGTGTCACGCCGCAACGCGCCGCGTCAGCCTGTTGTCGGCCCGGCGGCCGAGCCGGCGCAGCAGGGGGATGAAGGTGTGGAGCCTACGCTGGATGACGCGGCGTTCGAGCTGTCCCGCTTTCCCCTGCCGCTGCCCGATAAAAAGCCCTCGCTCGACCCCTTGATTGACATCATTGCCCCGCTGGCGCTAGAGGGCCCGGTGTCGGGTGATGCCGCGCTGGCGGCCATGCCGGCCACCCGCCGTGCCGGCAGCAAGCCCTTTGCCATTGAAGGCTACAACGCCGCCGGCCAACGCTGGGAGACACCGCTGCCGGGCCAGCGCTACAGCGCTTTCCAGGCCGGGGTGCAGCTGGCCAACCGGGCCGGCGCACTCAATGAGATCGAATACTCCGAATTCGTCATGAAGACGCAGGCCT
>Ga0214921_10012502_pt1 | contig 10131 bp, 5 predicted proteins | sample LL1505_MetaG_FD_177992 | JGI IMG/M metagenome (GOLD analysis project Ga0214921, IMG submission 177992) | Freshwater microbial communities from Lake Lanier, Atlanta, Georgia, United States - LL-1505 | ecosystem: Environmental > Aquatic > Freshwater > Lake | place: USA: Georgia | collected 2015-05-28
CAAGCTCCCCCGCACCTACAAGGACGTTACCAAGTTCCAGCTCGTACAGATGTCCTTCCCCAACAATGCCAACAACGTGCAGGCATCCGACCTGTTTACGAGTTCGCTGGTTAACATCTTGATTGCCAAGGGCGTTCCTTCCACCTGTTTGCCCGTATGTGTTTCCGTCATGAACTGTACGACGGCCTCCAATACGCTCGGGATGATAGAGCAGGGCCGTATGAATGCGGTCGGCGCGCCCCTCTTGACCACGGTCACCGCCCCCAGCGGCTCCTTCACCGACCCCCAGCTCGCCAGTGAGCTCACCCTCGCCGCCAACTCCACGCCGCCCCTGAATCTCATCACCTTCTCCACCTTTCAGGATACGTTCCAGAACACAGGTGACGTCTCGGTGCTCTTCAATGAGCCGGGCGAATCCTACGTTTCTCCTTTGCTGAGCCAGCGGTACGGCGCGCACTCCAAGGACATTATCATGAATACGTATTATACCCAGCAGCACGTGGATGCGGCGGGGACCATTACGGATGATGTGGCATATGTCGCCTACTACTTCCCGATTCTCAAGGAGGCCGTAGGGACGGGGCGGTGGAAGCCGTTCTTCTCTACGTGCGGGCTGGCCGATGGGGAGTTCACGGCGGCGGTGCTCGGGCCGTTCCAAGGATTCACGAGCCCCCTGTATTCTACGCTGTGCCATGTAAACCAGGCGGCGTTGGATGGATACCGCCCGCATCTCACGTTTGAACGACGGCCGATTAATGCGTACAAATGGGCGTATGTTGCTAAGGAGCAGCGGTTCGTGACGCTACATGATACGCTGCATGCGTCGCTGGTCAAGGACATTAATAAGCAGTATAGCACGGTGTTTACCCAGCAGATGATGGAGCGGGGACTCAATGGGGCGACATTTAAGACGCTCAAGACGAATGGAGCGGGATGCCAGGCAGTGTGGAGGCATATGGAGCGGAATCTGAGCTCGGTTCTTGGGTCGGCGCTGTTTGTGTCGGACCTGTCGTATTCTGGTGGTGGGGAATACGTAGTGAACGCGTCTACGCTTAACGCGTCAACGCTTAATGCGTCTACCTTGGCAGCCGACTCGGACATCACAGAGCTCTTTCGGTACACGAGTACATTCGGGCGCGTATTCGGGTGTGAGGGTAAGACGTTCACCTTTCGCGGACTCAGCGACTATCACAGTACGTTGTCATCATATTACCAGATGGCGCAAAGCACGGCGGTGACGGTGTCAACGATTCATGGGCGGACCATGGAGGACTATCATTCGTATGTCGCCACGAAATATGGGGGGATTTTGCCGTCTACCATGCTGGAGACACGGTCCTATCTCGCGGGTCAGGGTGTGCCGGTCCAGTTTGTGACGCAAAACATGTATGTTCCTGGAGCCACCCCTTTGGGGTGGACGCCAGGCAATAGGCAGCCTTCTTCGGAGGCTGCGTACGTCCCAGGGGCTACGCCCCTGGGCTGGCAGGCCCCGCCTTCGGCGGGGGCGTACGTGCCTGGAATGACGCCGTTAGGCTATACGCCGTTAGGCAATACCCCTTTGGGCTCCGAAGTGCCCGTCAATACTATCGTGGACCCGCCTGTAGAGTTGACCGATACATCGGTCTTAGAAGACCCAACCCTGATAGACCTCCAATCCACCACACTCCCTGTGCAAACTCTTAACGATGTCGGAGCCTACACAGTAACAAGCACGATTACGTGTGAGAACATCTGCTGCTATGTCTTGCAGAACATGGTGAATGCCTGGTATTCCTGTGTTCCTGTGAATACGGTTATCAATTCTCTCGCCTATCGCACGGGAACCCTCAACATGAAGCCAGGGACGTTCAATATCTTTAGCACCGTGGCACAGATTACCTCCACAACGAATATGAATCTTCTGATGCAAATTAACGATGAGCAGGGATTTAATAACATGGATGTGTCCATGCCTGAGGATTATGGGCGGAGCAACGAGACATCGGGACAGGTGAAACTGATTGCGGGAAAGATTCTGATGGGAGCTATTGGTGATACGGGTGTGTCCCAGACGGTCATTCAGAATCCGACGGTGTTTGAGAATACGCTAGGGAAGCTGGACCGCTTGGATTTCAAGATTTACTATGACGACAATAACATGACGCCGGCCTGGCAGTATTTGCCGTATTTCCTGAACATTAGCGAGTGGAACGCGACGTTTCAAATCGATGAACAGATTGGATTCACGAATCAGCATTCGGGCTGGGGATATAGACCGACCATTCCTGTTCCGCAAAATCCGGATTCTACGCCGTATTTGCACTTTACGCATAAGGATAACCCGAACAACTCGTAATCGCCGATGGCGATTACACTTGTAAGCCAATGCTTTGCATTGGCGAACAACTCGTAATGGACTTTTTGGTAAAAAGTCCCCAAAAACAATCGCCTTCGGCGATTGCATAAGAGATTTCTCTAGAGATTTTTACAAAACATCTAGAGAGCCTAAAATGGAATATAGCAACAAGAAGAGTAGCAATGGAAGATAAAATAGAAAATAGAGAACTATATATTAGTCGCTCAACATATAGGAATACACGACGTTCTAAGAATAGAAAAGCACAACATACAAAGAAAAATAAAAGTGAAATGTATCATTTTAAAAAACGAATGAATATGCCGATAGGTACATCATCGTTCGGTATTCCTCTCACGCCTAAAATGATAGAAGAAAATGAGAGATACTATAGAGATATAGAACAGCGCATCAAGAATGGTCTGCACTAATAGACTTTTTAAAAAAAGTCCCCAAAAATACCTATGAAGTTTGCATAAGAGATTTCTCTAGAGATTTTGTCAAAACATCTAGAAATGCATTATTTTCTGAATCTTAATTGTGTTGCGCGTATGATTTTTTTGAAACGAATCCAATCTCTCTCCCATATTTCTACATACTTGTATCCAAGTTCTATGCATCTCCTTTTTTTCTCTTGAGTTTTTCGGTATAAATCACCCATAGTGCACTTCGTAGATGAATTATATATGTTAGAGCTATATATAGTTGGATTGCCATGCCAATAATCACCGTGAAACTCATAAATCGTATTCGTTTCTGGGTCATAAGCATCCGCATCAAATCTTGTACTTGGTATACGATATTCAAATATTAATTTTGGATGATTTACCATAATCAGACGGAGCCATTCAAGTGATATTTTAGATATTCGTCTACTACATTTAGCACATCCTTGTCCACACCAATGATTAACTGGTTTCTGTGTAAATTCGCCATGGGTTGGGCATATGATAATGATATCGGTAGTGCTATTTACATATACAACCTTATCATACATGTATTTATTATTATGTGTCAACGATACTTCCTTAATAAACGTTTCCAGTGATTTTCTACGAGATTGTCCTATGTATTCATTTGCGCATTTTTTGCATCCTCCACATAAGTGTCCACCTGGTGTTTGTTCGAAATCCCCATGAGTCGGACATGTTATAATGACAGGTGTAGTGCTATCTATGTATACAACTTTAGCATAGCCATATGTATCACCATGTATCTCTCTTGAATCCTGTATAAATTGTTCTAGTGTTTTTCTTAATGCACTACCTCTGATTTCATCTGCGCATTCAGGACATCCACTCCCTGATAGATGAGAATTAGGAGTTTGTACAAATTCTCCATGTTTAGTGCACCCGATAATTACATGTATATGACTAGTAACATACTCAACCCTATCATAAATATATAATAAACCATGAATCTCTTGTGCTTTTTCGATAAATTCTGTATTTGTATATCTTTTAACATCTGCTTGTTTTTTGAAATTACAACGGGAGCATCCACCTCCTCTTAAATGAACCGCTGGCAATTGTTCAAATTGTCCATGTATTTTACAGATAATAATTACATTCATATTATTCTTTTCATATTTAACATCAATGTAATCATATGTGGCGCCATGAATGTGAATTGCTTTCTCAATAAATTCATCCGTATTACTTCTATATGATAAACCTCTCTTGATATCCGCACATTGCTTGCATCCAAACATTGAAGATAAATGGTCTATTGGTGTTTGTTCAAATACTCCATGAAGTGTACATCTGATTTTAATTTGAGTATGCGTATTCACATATACCATACCCGAATAATCAAATACACCACCATGTTTGGAATGGGCTTCTTTTAGAAATTCTTCGAATGTTTTCCTTTGTTTGTCAGAACGCGTCTTAATTCCGCATTTTTTACACCCCTTTCCAGATAAATGCGCATTTGGTGTTTGTGGAAATGACCCATGAACTAAACATATTATCGTAATAGGAATGTCCCATTTTACATATTGTGCATAGGAATAATCATATGTATCACCATGAACATCCGCTGCTTTCTTTAAGAACTGCTCATGCGTTAATCTTCGTGATAACCCCTGTATTTTTTTACTACATTCTTTACATCCACCACTATTCAGGTGATTATCAGGAGTTTGTTTAAACTCACCATGGTCTGAACAAATAATAGTAATTCTTGTTTTAGCATTTACATAATCAATTTGTGAATAATCGTATTTTCCATTGTGTATAGCATTGGCTCTCAATATAAAGTGCTCCATTGTGGGTACCTGAATACTAGTCTTATCATATATTCAATTTTTAACATCAAATGGTCTATGTATGTAAAGAATATAGCCTTTTCCTAAAAGCCTAGTGATTTTGCGGACTTTTTTAAAAAGTCCTTATGAAAATCTCTTATGCAATCGCCTTCGGCGATTGCTTTTTGCAGACTTTTTTTTAAAAAGTCCTAGTAATGAATAGCGTCGCCCCCTCTCCCTTTGTATCTCAATACCCCTTCGAACCCGTCGACGGCAATCTCTTTCCCCCCGTCTGCCTCAAATCCCACTGGGACCCCACCCAAATGCTTCGTCACATTCTCCCACAACAGCGCGTCGCACTTCCTCTTGACTTCCGCCCATGGACCAAAATATGCAAGAACTACGTCACCAGCGCTCCGCAAGAGGATGCTCCTCTGCCGCCCAGCAATATGGTCTTTCCCACAGGTGGTTCCTTTTATCCGCCCGGCCGCTACTCCGCCGCCATCGACGAGGAATCTGTTCTTCGCACACTCAATCAACGTCTCAATCGTTCTTGCCCGACCTCTCAATACGTCCCATCGCAGGCCAGCAACATGTACATCGCGGGCTCCACGGTTCCTGACCGCCCCTCCGACGCTCTCGTCTCGGAACTCGCCATGCCCGCGGCGCTGCTCCGTGTTAACGGTGTGACCTGCCGCTCGGCCAATGACAGCGCCAATTTCCAGCGCAGCGGACGTCTTTTCCACAATCCGACCAAGCAGGACCGTTATGGCGCGGACAAATTCTATGCGCACAAGGACGGGCTTCCGATGGGAGAGCCGATGACGCATGGTGGTGTGCACATGCCGAAGCCGACAGTGGAGGCGGCAATGCGCCGCCCCCACACCCCCTTCCATACATCTTTAGTTGATATACAGACTCCTCCGAATCCCAAAAAGCCAATGGTATCGCGTATGGGCACGCTGGCTCCTCACGAGTTTGATAAGCTGATTGCAGGGACATCCACGGCGGGAAGCGCGGCGCCTGTCTGGTAAGTGGAGGCGGCAATGCGCCGCCCCCACACCCCCTTCCATGTATATTGAAGCTACACATTGTATACCCGTGTCTCCACCATATTACTCTGAGCTATAATGGTGCAGGGGGTCAGAGGGTGAGCCGACGAAGTCGGCGTCACGTCCCCCTATCGGTGCAGGGGGCAAGGGGGAGGCAAGACCGAAGGTCGCAGCGTCTCCCTAACGGTGCAGGGGGCAAGGGGGAGGCGTAAGCGTCCCCCTATCGGTGGAGGGGTGTGTGAGCGCCCTTTGGGCGCGTCGCGGCTTTCAGCCGCTTAGGGACGCTTGCGTCTCCACATTGTATTTTTCATTGAGGGCTGTCCACATCTCACTCAGCTGCGCCCGTATGGTAGGCGTCACCTCAAAATCCAGCAGCATTCCCGTCGCCACATTCAAAAAACCCACCGAATCCAGCGCCCTATCAAACATCTCCTCATAAGCGTACTGTTTCAGCAGCAACAGTATCTTATCCTCATTGCTCGGTACATAGCTCGGGTCAAAGAACACATAATATGCACACTTCTCCGTCATGATATCAAATGAAATCGGCCTCATTCCCTCCACCTCCATCATATTCTCAAACGTCGGCCCCTCCAGTGTTGCGCTCCAAACAGGCAGCGCCGTCTCCATCGCCCTAATAATCGCCTGATGCTCCTCCTGTTCCAAGAACGGGGCAACCGCGGCGTGCTGATACAGCGGAATGTTTCTCCCTTCATTCACCGACGGAAGAGCTGCAATACGCCATAAATCCCCCTGAATCTCACTGGACTTTCTCGCGGGGTCCAGAACCGCATGCCAGCTCGCCATAATATCCGGTCGCAGCTCCGTCGGCACCGAGTGGCGCACCACGCCATACGAGAACTCATCCAAATCAAAGCCCGCATGTCGCATCGGGCGCAGTTGGCCCCGTATTTTCCCCAGAATCACCGCCGCCTTGCAGGTATCCTGATTGCTCCATGTCAAATGCGGCAACTTCTGCCGTACATAGCGTTGTATCTGAGAGAACTCCACCGCCGGCATTTGGGGTGTATGGGACAAGAACCGTCGCACCAGGTGCTCCAGCTCCGTTTCATATTGTTCCCAGAACTCCCAGTCTTCCCTGTAAATGCGAAGCGTGAGGAGCGTGCTGTGAACCACGGGGCTACCCAGTTGCGCGAGCTGTCCATGATGCAGGGCGCATTCGCGGAGCGTCGTGAGGCGCAGGAGTTCATACCAGGTGGCGCGGACATCGTTCCGTTTGACCCATTCTGGAATCGGAAACATCTGGCCGAACCGATAGAGTGCCGACGTGGACCGCTGAAGAATCTGCGGGACGTGTTTCTTTTCGCGGAGGGTATTCCAGTCCGCCCCGTCCAGGCCGCGCAGCATGTCGTCTAGGCTCATCACCGAGTCCGTGGGGTCATTCTTGCTGAGTTGGAAGGAGGCGACATTGTGGAAACGGAGGAAGGGACGCGGGATTTCACGGACGAATCGCGAGAGGGACTTTTCGCAGCGGGAATACGTGAGATAGAGGGCGTGTTTGGCGCGGGTGATACCGACGTAAAACAGGCGGCGTTCGCAGATGATGTCCTCGTCGCTTTTGCGGGAGGGGAAGACGTCGTCGTTCAGATTCATGAAAAAGACGGCGTCCCATTCCAGACCCTTGCTGGCGTGGAGGGTGGCGAGCGTGATTTGGTGGGTGGCGGCCCTGTCTTGGTCGGGACTGTACTGGGTGCAGAGTTGATAGGGAATGCCTTTCTTATGGAGGCGCTCTTCTATTTTAAACAGGTCGGCGTTGTAGCGAGAGAGGACGGCGATGGTTGGAACAGTCTGCGCAGACACAGCAGACACAGCAGTCGTTTGCATCAGTCGTTCAATAGAATTCACAATCCAGTCGCATTCGTCTGAACCTCGGAAGAAGAAATGCACTTCTGGTTTCTGCCCGCCTTTCCGATGCGCCACCATCTTTTCTTTGAACGGCAGCGTCGGAATGAATCGCATCACTGAATTCGCGATGGTCACGACGGCCTCTGTAGAGCGATAGTTCATACAGAGCTGATAATCCTTGACGTTTGGGAGATGCCTGTGAAACTGAAGGATGAAATCCACCGAGGAACCGCGCCAGGTATAGATGTTCTGGGCGTCGTCGCCTACGATGGTCATGGTGGCCCGTTGATAATTAGACTTCGCAGCCCTGTATTCCTCAGCCAAAGGCTTCGTATTAGGTGGCAGCCGATTGGCTGCCCTGTATTCCTCAGCCAAAGGCTTCGTATTAGGTGCTGACTCATACTTCGTATTCGCAGCCCCGTAAATCGCATGCAGAATGCGCCACTGAATCTCATTAATGTCCTGGAACTCGTCCACGATAATCGCGCGAAACCGCGCGGCCCAGCGCTGACCCTTGTCCGATTCCAGCCAGGCCACCAGGCGATACGGGAGTTCATCAATGAATGGTTGGTCCATCAGGGCCGCAGGGGATTGTTCTCGTAGGAGCTGGGCAGAGATGCCGTGGAAGGTACCTGCGTACAAGGAGACGGGGCCAATCAGTTTGTGAACGCGGTGAATCATCTCTTGGGCGGCGGAACGGCTGAAGGAAAGGAGGAGGATGCGAGTCGGGTCCATGTCGTATTCTTCCACGAGATAGGCAATGCGCGAGGTGATGGTGGTCGTTTTTCCCGAGCCGGCAGAGGCGAGGATGCGTTGGTTTTCGTTGGGGGGTCTTATCACGACGCGATATTGTTCATCGTTGAGACGTACGGAGCCTTTGGAAAAGGTAAGCTCCATTACTTGGATGACGGCTGTGCGGTTTAGATGGAAGATGCCTTCGCGTGCCATTGATTAGGATGGAGGCTGTGATTCGCTCGGAGCTTCAGGCAAGAACGGGGCGGGCGCTTCTCGCATTACAAAATCATATCTACGGGTGCTTTCTGTTCATGGAGGACATTGCGCAGCAGACGGTAACATTGGAGGGGCTTCACGTGCAGCCGTATGGGTGGCATCTGGATACGCAGTTTTGGGAAATTGGAATGCGCTATGGATTCATCATGGATGCGGGGTTAAACACGGAGTGCACGAAGTGCACGGAGTCATACAAGGCCGCGTGGCTCGCCTGGTTTCAAGAGGTGGCCGCGAAAAAGTCCATTCAGGAAGTGGATGCGATGGAGGACCGATTGATTCGGTTGTTGCGCGAAACGGTTCCAGCGGAGGAGGCATTCTTTGTTCATGCCCTAGAATCGGGAGAGCTTCCGATGGTGTGGAAGGAGAAGGCGGTTCGTATGCTTGTTGAGCGCGTTGAGCGCGTTGAGCGCGTCGGAGAGCCAGTGAAGCAGGCGAAGCCTTTAGAGCCGGCTGCACCAGTGACCCCTTCAGAGCCTTCAGAGCCTGCGCAGCAGGCGAAGCATTCAGAGCCGGCGAGCCCTTCAGAGCCAGCGAGCCCTTCAGAGCCGGCGAAGCCAGAGCCAGTGGAGACTTCCAAAGCACCTGTTGAGCAAAAACCAATGGCTCCGAAGAACCTTCTGGAGAAACACCGAGACAATCCGAAGAGGATGTTTGCGTGTACCCGACGCCAACGCATGGTTCAGGGGCGAAAGACGATTCTGTCCACAACACGGCGACATGTGCTAAATACGAAGTGAAGTGTGGAGCCTCTATGCAGTGCCATACACGGCGACATGTGCTAAATACGAAGTGAAGTGTGGAGCCTCTAGGCGACATACTCATTAATCCTGAAGCGCGTGCGGCCCACTCCCTTTTTGATGCGGAAGGAGAATAGGGTCGGCTTCCATGCTGGAGGTTATCTTGATTATTGGTGTCATCTGGTTGATTCTAACCTTCTTTTATAAACAGGCTGTATGCGAGTTCCGCATCAATCAGCTAGAGTGGGCCAAACGTGAAGACATTCGCCCGTTGTTGCACGAATCCATACCTCTTGTGGTGAGAGGTCTCCCCGCGCTCGCCTGTTGGAGCCGCCAAGACGTCTTGACGCGGGATTGCTATACGAACCTCCCGCTCTTTCAAGAAATGAGTCTCGTGGAATGGATGAAAGGGGCGCCAGCAGATGCGGGCTGTCCCTGGCGATACGCCCAGGCCGAACAAATTGCAGCAGCATCCGGCCTTTCCGTTTGGGCAACCAAATGGCTCCATCCCGCCATTCTCTCTCCTGCCATGAAGCTATGGTGGAGGCCGCGCTATCACTGTTGGGCGGGAAAGATGGGGCTTCAGCGAACGTATGCCATGTGGACCTGCATTCTTCCTGTCGATGGCGAAATCGTCGTCAGTATTATGCCTGAAACGGTTGAATCTGCCCTTCCGACGCACTGGGCAGGATGTGTTCCGTCGGAATTGACGGCAAAGGATACGCCGTTTTTGGCGGATGTGAAATTCATGGATGTGGTGCTTCGCCCTGGGAACACGTTGATGATGCCGCCGCACTGGTTTGTGGCGTGGACGGGCAAGGAGCTACCGATGGTGTGTACGGTGTCGTATCATTCTCCCATTAGTGCGCTGGCGTTTACGGC
>Ga0214921_10012503_pt1 | contig 10131 bp, 8 predicted proteins | sample LL1505_MetaG_FD_177992 | JGI IMG/M metagenome (GOLD analysis project Ga0214921, IMG submission 177992) | Freshwater microbial communities from Lake Lanier, Atlanta, Georgia, United States - LL-1505 | ecosystem: Environmental > Aquatic > Freshwater > Lake | place: USA: Georgia | collected 2015-05-28
CTTTGCCTACGCGGCGCGCTTCGAGCGAGGTCTTTTCGACCCGAACGCCGCCTCTGGCACCAGCCCATTCGATCACTTTGTTTATGTGATCGCCGGCGATGGCGACATGCAGGAGGGGGTCACCGCCGAAGCGGCATCGCTAGCTGGTCATCAGCAGCTCGGAAACCTCGTGGTCATCTATGACTCCAACCAGATCTCAATCGAAGACGACACCAACATCGCCTTCACCGAAGACCTCACCAAGCGCTACGAGGCATACGGCTGGCACACGCAGGTGGTCGACTGGAAGAAGAGCGGAAACTACATCGAAGACCTCGAAGAGCTTTACCACGCAATCGAGAAGGCAAAGTCGGTAACCGACAAGCCATCTCTAATCACCTTGCGAACCATCATTGGTTGGCCTTCGCCGAAGAAGCAGAACACTGGAAAGATTCACGGATCGGCCCTGGGTGCTGAGGAACTTGCCGGACTAAAGGTGGCGCTTGGCTTCGACCCAGAGAAGACCTTCGAGGTAGCCCCTGAGGTTATCGCCCATACCCGCGGATACCAGGCTTACGCCGATCAGGTTCGCGCCGGATGGCAGGTTCAGTTTGACGACTGGGCCGCTTCAAACCCGGCAAACAGAGAACTTTTCGACCGCATCTCACGCGGCGAAACTCCGACCGAACTCGAAGCCGCTCTGCCGGTGTTTGAAGGTGGCACCGAGGTTTCAACCCGCTCTTCCTCGGGCAAGGTAATCAACGCCATCGCCAAGGTCATGCCAGAACTTTGGGGCGGGTCGGCCGACCTAGCCGAGTCGAACAACACCACCATCGAAGGTGCCCGTTCGTTTGTGCCGGCCGAATGGTCGACTCACGAGTGGACCGGTGACAAGTACGGGCGCGTGTTGCACTTTGGTATTCGTGAGCACGCCATGGGCGCGATTCTCAACGGAATCACGTTGCATGGCAACACCCGCGTTTTCGGCGGAACCTTCTTGATTTTTAGCGATTACATGCGCCCGGCAGTTCGACTGGCCGCCCTCATGGGAGTGCCTTCGATCTTCGTTTGGACCCACGACTCGGTGGCTCTTGGTGAAGACGGGCCAACCCACCAGCCCATCGAGCAGATCGCAACTCTCCGAGCCATTCCAAACCTCGATGTCGTTCGTCCCGGCGACGCCAACGAAGTTGCTTGGGCTTGGAAGACGATACTTGAGCGCCGCAAGAATCCTGCAGGTATTGCGCTCACCCGTCAGAACATCCCGGTATTCAACCGCACCGATGCCGACGCTACCGGCGTGGTTTTCGCCGCAGCCAGCAACACCGCAAAGGGTGCCTACGTTCTCGCCGAGGCGGGCAACGGCCAGCCGAAGGTGATTTTGATTGCCACCGGCTCCGAAGTCCAGCTTGCGGTTGCCGCTCGTGAAGCTCTTGAGGCAAAGGGCGTCGCCACCCGAGTGGTCTCAGCTCCATGTCTCGAGTGGTTTGAGGAGCAGACTGTCGAATACCGCGAAGAGGTTCTGCCGGCTGCAGTGCGAGCTCGCGTCTCTGTTGAAGCAGGACTAAGCCTCGGTTGGTCGAAATATGTTGGCGGCTTCGGTCGCTCGGTATCAATCGAGCACTTTGGCGCATCCGCGGATTACAAGACCTTGTTCCGTGAATTCGGAATGACTATAGAAAACGTTATTGCCGCCGCTAACGATTCACTAAATAGCCTCTAAACAAGTAAGAAGTTTCGAAGAAAGAAGAATCATGACCTCTCCCCTGGCTCAACTTGCCGCCAATGGCGTTAGCATCTGGCTCGATGACCTATCCCGCTCGCGCATCGTCTCAGGTGGGCTCAAAGACCTGATTACAAGCCGTTCGGTATCGGGTGTAACCACAAACCCGACTATCTTTGCCGGTGCACTCGCCAAGGGCGAAGGATATGGCGAGCAGGTTGCCGAGTTGGCTGCCGCTGGTGCCTCTGCGACCGAGGCAATTTTCGAGATAACCACGCGCGACGTCGCAGACGCTTGCGACATATTCGCAGGCGTTTACGCCGCGTCAAACGGTTTTGACGGCCGCGTTTCGATCGAGGTTGAGCCCGGACTGGCAAACGACACCGCCGGCACCGTAAAACAGGCGAAGGAACTTTTCGCCAAGGTTAATCGCGAAAACGTCATGATTAAGATTCCAGCTACCAAGCCCGGTCTAGCCGCCATCACCGCAGTGATTGCAGCCGGCATCAGCGTAAACGTCACGCTGATCTTTTCGTTGGCTCGTTACCACGAGGTAATCGAGGCCTACATTTCAGGTATCGAGCAGGCCCAGGCAAACGGGCACGATATCTCTAAGATTCACTCGGTTGCTTCCTTCTTCGTTTCGAGAGTAGACACCGAGATTGACGCTCGCCTGGTTGCCGTGGGTACCGGCGACGCCATCTCGCTCAAGTCGCAGGCAGCATTGGCAAATGCTCGTCTTGCCTACCAAGTCTTTGAGCAGGACTTCAAGACCGAGCGCTGGGCCGCACTTGCCGCAGCCGGAGCCAACAAGCAGCGCCCATTGATGGCTTCAACCGGAGTCAAAGATCCCAACCTTTCAGACACTCTTTATGTAACCGAGCTAGTTGCGCCCGAGTTGGTCAACACCATGCCCGAGAAGACCATGGAGGCTGTTTTCGACCACGGCGTGGTTCCAGTCGACAGCATCACCGGTCACTACGAAGAAGCAAAGATGATTCTCTTCGCCGTTTCGGCGGTTGGAGTTTCGTATGACGAAGCTACCGAAAAGCTGGAAACCGAGGGTGTGGAAAAGTTCATAGTCTCTTGGAACGAACTGGTTGAAACCGTTGCCACTGCTCTTGAAAGCGCCAAGTAAATGACACTGAAGGTCGCCGTATCTGGGCTAGCTGCTCAGGCCGTTGAGCAAACCATCGCGCAGTTAGTAGCCGACAAGGTGGCTAGTCGCATCGCAAGCAAAGACTTCACCCTCTGGGGTAGAGAAGCCGAGGATGAATCTTCTAAGCGACTCGGCTGGGTCACTTCGGCCAGCGACTCGCAAGCGCTGGTTGCAGGCATCCTTGCCCTTCGCCAAGAATTTGCCACCGAGGGTGTAGACCGCTTCGTGCTTTGCGGCATGGGTGGTTCGTCGCTCGCTCCCGAGGTAATCACTCGAACAGCCGGTGTTGAACTTGTCGTGCTTGATTCGACCGACCCTTCACAAATCTCGCATGCGCTATCTGGTCAAATCTCAAGAACTGCCGTTATCGTCTCGAGCAAGTCTGGCTCCACGGTAGAAACCGACTCCCAGAAGCGGGTTTTCGAAAAGGCATTCACCGATGCCGGCATCGACAAAACCGATCGAATCATCGTGGTTACCGACCCTGGAAGCCCAATGGAAGCGGCCGCCAAGGCCGACGGCTACCGCATCTTCAATGCAGACCCATCGGTTGGAGGCCGCTACTCGGCTCTAACGGCCTTCGGTATCGTGCCTTCCGGGCTAGCTGGCGCAGACATTCAGCAACTACTCTCCGACGGGCAAAGTGCCTCCGCGGCGCTTTCAGCAGATGATGCTAATAATCCTGGTCTTGTCCTGGGTGCCGTGTTGGCTCGCACCGCCTCGCTAAACGGTTTTCGCGATAAAGTCGGCGTCATCGTCGATGGCTCCCCCATTGTCGGTTTCGGCGATTGGGCCGAGCAGCTCATTGCCGAAAGCACTGGAAAGCTAGCTTTGGGCGTGCTGCCCGTGGTTCTTGACCCAGACAGCCCGGAAGTTGCGCAAAAACCTGCGGACCTAGTTTTGGCTCGCGTCGTTGCCGACGCCACCAGTGCCAAGGGTGACGAAGTTTCGGTCTCTGGATCTCTCGGTGGGCAATTCATGCTTTGGGAGGTTGCCACCGTTGTCGCCAGCCGCCTGCTCGGTGTCAACCCGTTTGACCAGCCCGATGTTGAGTCGGCGAAGATTGCCGCCCGGGGAATGCTCGATGGGCGTGCCGAGATTTCTGCACCCCGATTTGTATCCGAAGGAGTCGAGATTCGCACCACGAGCCTCAACCTCTCGGATGCTGAGACCCTGGGTCAGGCCATCCGTGGACTATTCGCAGAACTTGCCGCAGACGGTTACGTCTCGGTTCAGGCCTACCTCGACCGCACCTCGGCTGCGCAGGCCGCCGAACTTCGCAACCATATAGCCGCCGCAACCGGGCGACCAACCACCTTTGGCTGGGCACCGCGTTTCTTGCACTCGACCGGTCAGTATCACAAGGGAGGGCCTCGTCAGGGCGTTTACCTGCAGATCAACTCGACCGGACAAGGAGATGTGGCCGTTCCCGGTCGCGACTTCACCTTCGGCGAACTCATCGCGTCGCAGGCAGCCGGAGATGCCTCGGTGCTTGGTAATCTGGGACGCCCGGTGCTCACGCTAACTCTGACCGATGTTGCTGCCGGACTGGCCGCCATCAAAAACGCAATCGGCTAAGGAGCTCGTTCAATGCCAGCAAAACTGGGACCGGGCGTCAACCCCCTTCGTGACGTTGACGATCGTCGACTGAATCGCATCGCCGGTCCGAGCGGGCTCGTTATTTTCGGCGTGACCGGCGATCTTTCTCGCAAAAAGTTAATGCCAGCCGTATACGACCTTGCCAACCGCGGTTTACTTCCACCAGGCTTCGCTTTGGTTGGTTTCGCGAGACGCGAATGGGAAGACCAAGACTTCGCCAAGGTTGTGCACGATTCGGTGCGCGAGCACGCCCGAACCCCCTTCAGCGAAGAGGTGTGGATGCAGTTGAGCAAAGGTATTCGCTTTGTTCAGGGCGAATTCGACGACGACGCAGCCTTCGACCGCCTAAAGGAAACGATTGCGGAGTTAGACAAGGCCCGAGGAACCAACGGAAACCACGCGTTCTACCTGTCGATCCCACCAAAGGCCTTCCCACTGGTTTGCAAGCAGCTCAGCCGCTCCGGTCTAGCAGCACCAAAGCCAGACCAGTTCAGACGGGTGGTTATCGAAAAGCCTTTCGGTAGCGACCTAAAGTCGGCCCGCGAACTGAACGCCGTGGTCGAATCGGTGTTTCCTCCAGACTCGGTTTTTCGCATTGACCACTACCTCGGCAAAGAGACGGTTCAGAACATCCTGGCCCTGCGGTTTGCCAACCAGCTGTTTGAACCCCTTTGGAACGCCAACTACATCGATCACGTGCAAATCACCATGGCTGAAGACATTGGCGTAGGCGGTCGCGCGGGTTATTACGATGGCATCGGCGCTGCAAGAGATGTGATTCAGAATCACCTGCTGCAGCTTTTGGCGCTCACCGCTATGGAAGAGCCGGTGTCTTTCGACGCAGCCGATCTTCGTGCCGAGAAAGAGAAGGTTCTGTCTGCGGTTCGGCTTCCAAAAGACCTCGGCAAATACACCGCGCGAGGGCAGTACACCGGAGGTTGGCAAGGCGGGCAAAAGGTGACCGCCTTCTTGGATGAAGAGGGCATGAATCCTAAGTCAGTCACCGAAACCTACGCTGCGATGCGCCTAGACATCAACACCCGACGTTGGGCAGGCGTTCCGTTCTACCTTCGCGCAGGAAAGCGACTCGGTCGACGAGTCACCGAGATCGCAGTTGTTTTCAAGCGCGCACCTCAGCAGCTATTCGAAGCGAGCCAAACCTCTGCTCTCGGTCAAAATGCTCTAGTGATTCGTGTTCAGCCAGACGAGGGTGTGACCATTCGTTTCGGGTCGAAGGTTCCCGGCGTGGGTATGCAGGTGCGAGATGTGACCATGGACTTCGGTTATGGACACGCCTTCACCGAAGCCAGCCCGGAGGCTTACGAACGACTAATCCTCGACGTGCTGCTCGGCGATCCACCTCTCTTCCCCCGTCACGAAGAAGTTGAGCTTTCCTGGAAAATCCTCGATCCAATCGAAGAATTCTGGGCGAAACGCGGTAAGCCTGAACAGTATCGTCCAGGTTCGTGGGGCCCGGCATCGGCTGACAGCATGATGTCTCAAGACGGACGCGCCTGGAGGATCCCGTGATCATCGACATTCCAAACACCACCGTCTCGAAGGTCTCAAAGGCCTTGGTTCGCATCCGTGAAGAAGGTGGCGCAGTTGCTCTCGGAAGAGTACTCACGCTCATCATCGTCACCAACTTCAAGGGAATCGAACCCTCGATTAAGGCGGCGAACGAAGCGTCTAGGGAACACCCCTGCCGAATTCTGGTGCTCGCCGATGATAACGGTGCATCAAAAAAAGCTGCTCGTCTTGATGCGCAGATTCGAGTTGGCGGAGATGCCGGTGCATCCGAGGTTGTTATCCTGCGCGCCCACGGTGAAGCGGCCAGCGACCCTCAGGGACTGGTGACCGGATTACTGCTCCCCGACGCTCCTGTGGTCGCCTGGTGGCCGAATGTTGCCCCCGCAATTGCGTCACAATCGCCGATTGGCAAAATCGCCGCTCGAAGAATCACAGATGCGGCGAGTCAGCCAGATCCGCATGCCTACCTGCGTCAGCTTTCGAAGACTTACGCCCCCGGCGACAGTGACTTTGCCTGGACTCGACTGACCCTGTGGCGTGGACAACTCGCTGCGATCTTGGATCAGCCTCCCTACGATCCCATTCTTGCGGTTGAAGTTACGGGAGCCGTCGATTCCCCCAGCACCGACCTTCTGGCCGCTTGGCTTGAACTCCAGCTCAAAATCAAGGTGAAGTTGATTCGCACTTCTCGCGGAAAGGCGGTTAGCGGAATCCGCGGGGTCAAGCTGATTCGCAAGTCGGGCAATATCGAAATAGTTCGGAATGTGCCAGACGTAGCAACTTTGATTCAACCAACTCAGCCAACCCGAGAGATTTCACTTCCTCGTCGTTCGCAGCGCGATTGCCTCAGTGAAGACCTCAGAAGGCTCGACCCAGACGACACCTTCGGCAGGGTGATTACGAAGGGATTCAGCCCTAAGACGCCGAAGCCAGTAATCACTGTCGGTAAGTTGGCAGCTAAGCCAAAGGCTTCGGTCAAGGCAAAAACTGTAAAAGGCAAATAAATGCGTCCTGAGGTGAATCGCTTCTTAGACTCGGATGCCGTAGCCAGGGGTGCGGCTGAAGCGTTGATTGAGAAGCTGAATGTGCTCCTGCCGTCTCACGAGTTCGTGCACATCGCCCTGACCGGTGGAACCGTTGGCATCGCCACGCTGGCCAGATTCGCCGAATTACCTTTAGCAAAATCTCTTGACTATTCGAAGGTGCACTTTTGGTGGGGTGACGAGAGATTCGTAAACCACGACTCGGCCGATCGAAACGCGAAGCAGGCTCACGACGCCATGTTTCGGCACCTCAACGTGGATCGCGCCAACATCCACCCCTTCCCCGCTTCCGATGAAGGTGAAGGGATTGACGACGCGGCAACCAGTTTTGCCAGTGTGCTCGCTTCTTTTTCAACCACTGGCACCGGTTATCCGAAGTTTGACGTGGTCTTACTCGGCATGGGTCCGGATGGGCACATAGCGAGCCTCTTCCCAGGTAAAACGCCGCCGCCGGTTGGTGCCACAGTTTTTGCCGAGCACGATTCACCCAAACCTCCACCGCAGCGTCTAACGCTGACCTACGAGGTGATCAATGCCGCCGACGAGGTTTGGTTTACCATTGCCGGCGCAGACAAGGCCGAAGCCGTGAGCGTTGCTTTCTCGGATGCGCCCGAGAGCCTGCCCGTGGGTAGAGTGAGGGGAACCAAAAAGACTCTCTGGTTTGTGGATGAAACGGCCGGAGCGACAACCTGGGGTTGTTAGCGAGTTAAGCTTTGTCGGCTTCGGCGGCCTGAATGCGACGCAGGCGAATGGTTTCGATAGCCTCTTCGAGCAACTCTTTAGCCTCTTGCTCGGTTCTTCGCTCTTTTACGTAAGCAAGGTGAGTCTTGTAAGGCTCGTGCTTTGCGATGGTCGGAGGGTTATTTGAGTCCTGACCCGATGGCAGGCCGCAGTTTGGGCAATCAAGTTCAAGTGGGATCTCTTCTGGTTCGACAGAGGCCGCAAACGCAATGGTGTGGCTGTGCCCATTTGAGCAGTAGTAGCTGATTTCGATTCGCTCGGCTTTGAACCCGCGATCTTTTTCACCCATTGGCCCTGCACCAACTCTTGCACCCCTGATGGCCGAACTGCCCGTAGCCATGTTTAGACCCAGTTAAATCTCTGGAACAATCCGAGGGTGATGATGATGGCAACCCAGACGACACCGAGAATAATGGTGATTCGGTTCAAGTTGCGCTCCGCGACACCCGATGACTGCATGGTTGTTCCCACGCCTCCACCAAACATGTCTGACAGACCACCACCGCGGCCTTTGTGCAGCAGGATAAGCAGCGTTAGCAGGAGGCTGATGATTCCTAGTAGCACCTGTAGTGCAATCTGAATGGCTTGCATGACTTCCTAATCTAAACTCTCAAGAAATTATAAAACGATGGATGTGCTTCTGGAAGCGCGCGATACCGCTGAATTCGTCTGCATCCAGACTAGCGCCACCAACTAGCACTCCGTCAACCTCCGGGCTCTGCAGGAAGCCGGCAACGTTGGCGGCCTTCACTGAGCCACCGTAAAGAATGCGGGTGCTCTGCGCTACCGCCTCGCCGTGAGCATCCGAGATGCTCTGACGAATTTTAGCCGCGACCGATGCAGCGACCTCGGGTGTTGCCACCTGACCGGTGCCAATCGCCCAAACGGGTTCGTACGCGATTACGAAGTCTGCAAGGTTTTCATGACCCTCCAGCGCTGCCAGTGTTTGGCGAATCGGCACTGCGGCCGCGCCCTCGGTCTCCAGCTCTTCGGCGGTCTCGCCAACACAGATAACCGGCGTCACCCCGTGACGGAAAGCGGCAGCGGTCTTCGCCTGCACAACCGAGTCATCCTCGCGGTGGTACATGCGTCGCTCGCTGTGCCCGATCAAAACGTACTCGACGTCAAGCTTCTTGAGGGCTACTCCCGATACCTCGCCCGTGAAAGCACCTGAGTCGTGAGCCGAAATATCTTGCGCACCCAGGCCCACTTTGAGTGAATCAGCGTCGATAAGAGTCTGGATGCTGCGGAGCGAAGTGAAACCAGGAAAAACCACTACTTCAGCGCTCGAGTAATCGTGGCCGGCGTCCTTCAGGCTCCAAGCCAACTTCTGCACCAAAGCGATGCCCTGCTGGTGGTCGAGGTTCATCTTCCAGTTTCCGGCGATTAGTGCAACGCGATTAGTCATTTAAGACCTCCAGTCCAGGTAGTTTTTTTCCTTCGAGGAACTCCAAGCTTGCCCCGCCTCCGGTTGAAATGTGACCAAACTGCTCGTCGGTGAAACCGAGTATGCGCACTGCAGCGGCGGAGTCACCACCACCGACAACGCTTAGGCCATCTACTTCGGTTAGGGCTTGTGCAACGGCTTTGGTGCCGCCGGCAAACTTTTCAATCTCGAATACGCCCATCGGGCCATTCCAGAAAACCGTCTTTGCCTCGCGGATGACCGAAGCAAAATGCTCTGCAGACTCTGGTCCAATGTCTAGACCCAACCCAGATGAGCCAAATGGAGTCTCTTCAATCGAATCGGCCGGTGTTACAACTGTTTCGGCATCGGCACCAAACTTGCTGGCCACAATGATGTCGGTTGGTAACACGACTTCAACGCCAAGTTGTTTGGCGCGCTCAAGATATTCCCTGACCACCAGAATTTGATCAGTCTCGAGTAGCGATGAGCCAACTTTGTGACCGAGTGCGGCGAGGAAGGTGAACACCATGCCTCCACCGATGAGAAGTTTGTTTACGTTCGGTAGCAGGTGATCGATCACTCCGATCTTGTCGGAAACCTTCGAGCCACCCAGTACCACCACGTAGGGACGAACCGGTGAAGTGGTTAGTGCGGTAGCCACTTCTAGCTCATTCTCGATCAAGAAACCAGCGTAAGAGGGCAGTAGTTGAGCGAGTTCATAAACGGAGGCTTGCTTGCGGTGCACGACTCCGAAGCCATCGCTCACAAAAATGTCCCCTAACTCGGCTAGCTTGCTTGCGAAGTCTCGGCGCTCGATTTCATCCTTGGATGTCTCACCAGGGTTGAAGCGCAGGTTCTCCAGGACGGCTACTCCACCGTTGTCCAGGGCCTTGACCACGCCTTTCGCTTCGCTGCCGATGGTGTCGCTGGCGAAGAAGACCGGTTGCCC
>Ga0214921_10012504_pt1 | contig 10131 bp, 7 predicted proteins | sample LL1505_MetaG_FD_177992 | JGI IMG/M metagenome (GOLD analysis project Ga0214921, IMG submission 177992) | Freshwater microbial communities from Lake Lanier, Atlanta, Georgia, United States - LL-1505 | ecosystem: Environmental > Aquatic > Freshwater > Lake | place: USA: Georgia | collected 2015-05-28
GTGCTCTTGGTGGCGGTGCTGACATTGGCCAGACGGCACAACAGTTGGCGCTGGTCTGTCGCCCGGCGACGCATGCAGGCGCAGGCTTTGGGGCAAGACGCATGAAGACCATTCGCCGCCTGATTTATGGCGAAGTGCTTTGGGCGGTGGGCTATGTCACGCTGGCTTTCGTCAGCCTGTTCTTCTTCTTTGACCTGGTCGATGAAATGCAGTCGGTGGGCCGCCAGCTGGTCGCTACCTACCAGCTGGTGCATGCGCTGACCTATGTGGCGCTGATGGTTCCCAGCCACCTCTATGAGCTGCTGCCAATTGCGGTGTTGATCGGCACCATTTTCGTGATGGCGCGGCTGGCGCGGAGCTCGGAGTACACCATTCTGCGCACCAGCGGGCTGGGGCCCTGGCGGGCCTTGCGCACCCTGCTGCAACTGGGCCTGTGTTTTGTGGTCCTGACTTTCGCCATTGGCGACTACCTGGCCCCCTTGGCTGACCGGAGCGCGCAGCTGCTCAAGGCGCGCTTCCAGGGCCAGATCACAACAGGGCAGACTGGCGCCTGGCTCAAGGAGCGGCAGCCCTATTCGCAGTACTCGGTCAATGTACGGGCACTGGAATCGGATGGCAGCCTGCGTGGCGTGCGGATGTTCGAGTTTGACAACCAGGGCTCACTGATCTCGATGATGCAGGCGCAGCAGGCTTTTTTCCAGGGTGCGGGGGCCTGGACGCTGGTCGGCGTCGAGCGCACCGAGTTCCCGCCGCGTGACCGTGACCTGGCGCGCATCGAACACAGTCGGATGGAGCGCTTTCGCTGGCCCAACCAAATCAGCGCGGAGATGGTGTCGGCGGCACTTCTGAAGCCCGAGCGCATGAGCACCATCGACCTATTTCAGTACGTCCGTCACCTGGAGGCCAACCAGCAGGCAGCACAGCGCTACGAGATCGAGTTCTGGCGCAAGGTGTTTTATCCCTTGAGCTGCCTGGTGATGGTGGTGCTGGCCCTGCCCTTTGCCTACTTGCATTTTCGCAGCGGCGGGATCTCAGCCTATGTCTTTGGTGGCGTGCTGGCCGGCATCAGCTTCTTCTTGCTGAACAACCTGTTCGGCCACATGGGCAATCTGCGCAACTGGCAGCCATGGCTGAGCGCGGCCCTGCCTGGCATTATTTATTCCTTGCTGTCCCTGACTGCCTTTGGCTGGTTGGTGTGGCGACGATGACCCCTCCAACCATGCAGCCATCACCCAAACCTGAGCGACCCAGTCCCACAGCCCAACGCGGCGTCATCCTGTTTGCCCATGGCTCCCGGGACCCATTGTGGCGTGGGCCGATCGAGGCCGTTGCAGCGTTGGCGCAGCGCAGTGCGCCCGAGGTGCCCGTGCGCTGTGCCTACCTGGAACTGTGCGCGCCGGACCTGCCCTTTAGCGTGCAGGAGTTGCTGCGGCTCGGCGTATCGACCATCACGGTGGTACCGATGTTTCTGGGCATGGGCAAACATGCGCGGGAGGACTTGCCGCAGCTCATGGCCGAGATGGCCAAGGAACACCCGGGCGTTCAGTTCTCGGTTCGACCGGCGGTCGGAGAGGACCCCGCGATGATCGCCTTGCTGGCGCATCTGGCCCTGTCCTGAGGTGGGTTGAATTGAATTTAATCAGATGAATGTTGCATAATGAATCTCACTATTAGGTGAAATTTGATATGAACCTACATCAATTCCGCTTTGTTCAGGAAGCCGCCCGTCGCAACCTGAACCTGACTGAAGCGGCTAAGGCACTGCACACCTCTCAACCGGGCGTCTCCAAGGCCATCATCGAGTTGGAGGAAGAGCTGGGCATCGACATTTTTGCGCGGCACGGCAAGCGCCTCAAGCGCATCACCGAGCCCGGTCAGCATGTGCTCAAAAGCATCGAGCTGATCCTGCGCGAGGTTGGAAACCTCAAACGCATCGGCGAACAGTACAGCGCGGAAGACAGCGGCACGCTCTCGATCGCCACGACCCACACCCAGGCCCGCTATGTGCTGCCTGAGCCGGTGGCACGTTTGCGCGAAGCCTACCCCAAGGTCAATGTCAGCCTGCACCAAGGTTCGCCCGAGCAGGTGGCCCGCATGCTGATCGACGAGGTAGCCGAAATCGGCATTGCCACTGAGTCTCTGGCCACCTACGCCGAGCTGGTCACCCTGCCCTGCTATGAATGGCAGCATGTGCTGGTGTTGCCGATCGCCCACCCGTTGGGCCAGAAGGAGCACCTGACACTCGAAGACATCGCCCAGGAGCCGCTGATCACCTACCACCCGGCCTACACCGGGCGTACCCGCATCGACCAGGCCTTTGCCACGCGCAAGCTCTCACCCCGTGTTGCGCTTGAAGCCATTGACTCGGACGTGATCAAGACCTATGTCCGTCTTGGGCTAGGTGTGGGCATTGCCGCGGAAATGGCGGTGCGTGATGTCGTTACCGACGGTGCCAAAAGCGACCTGATGGTGCGCCCGGCTGGCCACCTGTTCGGGCAGAATGTGACCCGGGTCGCATTCAAGCGCGGCGCCTACCTGCGCAATTTTGTCTACAAGTTTGCCGAACTGCTCAGCCCCCGCCTGAGCCGCGACCTGGTCGCACGCGCCATGACCGGCCATGTCAACGATTACGAGCTCTAACCACCCCACCATGATCTCCACTCCCACCCTGCACACCAAGCTGCCCAAGGTCGGCACCACCATTTTCACCGTGATGTCGGCACTGGCCACCGAGCACAAGGCGGTCAACCTGGGTCAAGGTTTCCCGGATTTCAATTGCGATCCGCGTCTTGTGGAGGGCGTAACCTCGGCCATGTCACAGGGCCTGAACCAGTACCCGCCCATGACTGGCGTGCCCGCCCTGCGCGAGGCCGTATCGGCCAAGGTCCAGGCCATGTATGGGCGCCACTATGACCCGGCCACCGAAATCACCATCACGGCAGGTGCCACGCAAGCCATCATCACCGCCATTCTGGCGGTGGTGCACCCGGGCGACGAGGTGGTCGTGCTCGAACCGTGCTACGACAGCTACATCCCCAACATCGAACTGGCCGGCGGGGTGACCGTGCCGGTGCCGCTGACCCCCGGCACCTTCCGCCCCGATTTCGACAAAATCGCCGCCGCGATCACCCCCAAGACCCGCGCCATCCTGATCAACTCGCCGCACAACCCCAGCGGCATGGTCTGGACTGCGCAGGAAATGCTGCGCCTGCAAGACTTGCTGGCGCCGACGAACATCCTGCTGATCAGCGACGAGGTGTACGAGCACATGGTGTTTGACGGCGTGCCACACGAAAGCGCGGCGCGCTACCCCGGCCTGGCGGCGCGTGCCTTCATCGTCTCCAGCTTCGGCAAAACATACCACGTGACCGGCTGGAAAGTGGGCTATGTGGCCGCCCCGGCGCCTTTGAGCGCCGAGTTCCGCAAGGTGCATCAGTTCAATGTGTTCACCGTCAACACCCCGGTACAGCATGGCCTGGCCGCCTATATGTCCGACCCTGAGCCCTATCTGGGGCTGCCAGCCTTTTATCAGCGCAAGCGCGACCTGTTTCGCGCCGGCCTGGCCCACACCAAATTCAAGCTGCTTCCCGGCCAAGGCACCTACTTCCAGTGTGTGGACATCTCCGAGGTGAGCGATCTCAGCGAAGCCGAGTTCTGCCAATGGCTCACCCGAGACATTGGCGTCGCCGCCATCCCACTGTCGGCCTTCTACGGCGATAGTTTTGACCAGCGCGTGGTGCGTTTCTGTTTTGCCAAGAAGGACGAGACCCTGAATGCAGCGCTGGCGCGGTTAGCGCGCCTGTAGGCAAGCTACCGGCCTGGCCCACTCAGCTGACCAACTGAGCCCAGGCTTTGTCGAGCCGTTTCACGCTGACAGGCTGGGGTGTGCGAAGCTCTTGGGCAAAAAAACTCACGCGCAGCTCCTCCAGCAGCCAGCGGAACTCCAGCATGCGCTCGTCGGTCACTCCCTTGCGCTCGGACAGCAGCCGCCAGTAGCGCTGCTCCAGCGGCCGCAGCTCAGCCAGACGGGCGACATCGCGCGCAGGGTCGGCGCGCAGTTTGTCCAGCCGCAGCGTGATGGCCTTGAGGTAGCGCACCATGTGTTGTAGCGCCCCCCAGGGGGTTTGCACCAAAAAGCGTTTGGGCAGCAGGCGCGCCAGTTGCTGTGCCGCATCGGCACTGGCCTCGGCCGCCTGTTTGCTGTCGCGGATCTTGCGCGCAGCCACCGCGTACTCGGCCAGGATCAGCGCGGTTAGCCGCGCCACCTCGGTCGCGATCAGGGTCAGGCGGCCGCGTCCCTCGTCCAGCCGGCGTTTGAAATCGGCCTCTTGGGTCGGCAGCGGGTCCAACAAAAAAGCGCGCTCCAGCGCCACCGCGATGATTTGCTCGCGCAGTTCCTCCAGCGTACCGCCGCCCGTGCCGTCAGCGGCTTTGCCCAGCTGCATGTAGGCCGCCGCCATTTTTTGCAGCTCCGGGATATTTTTCTCCAGGTACTTGAGCGCGTCCTTGATCTGCAGCGCAAACAGCCGCCGCAGGCCGGCGCGGTGGCGGGCCGCCGCGGCCTCGGGCTCGTCAAACACCTCCACCGTCACAGCGTCGCCGGCGTCGATCAGGGCCGGGTAGCCGATCAGGGTCTGCGGGCCCTTGCGGATCTCCAGCAACTCGGGCAATTCGCCAAAAGTCCAGCTGGTGTAGCGCTGGCTGGCCAGATCCGGTACCGCCGGGACTGCTACTTTTTTAGGAGCTACCGAGCCAATACTGGCGTGGCCTGGAGCCACTTTTAGTTCTGAAGTTTCCGGGTTGCGCTGACTGGCCACCTTGAGCGCGGCCAGCGCCTGGAACGCGCCACGCGCCTGGGCGCCGAGTTCGGCCTTGAGTGCGCCCAGGTTGCGCCCGCTGCCCAGCAGGCGGCCGTGCTCGTCCACCACCCGGAAATTCATGAAGGCGTGCGGGCTGAGCATGTCGAGCTTGAAGTCATTGCGCGCAATGTCCACCGCGCTGGCCTTGCGCGCGAGCTTGAGCACCGCATCGGTCAACGAACCCTGGCCAAACACCTCGGGCGCATTCAGCGCCTCGGCCATCTGGTTGGCGGTCTCCGGCAGCGGCACCAGGCGCGAGCGCGGGCGCTGGTGCAGGGTTTTGAGCAGGGCCAGCACCTTGTCGCGCAGCATGCCGGGCACCAGCCACTCGCAGCGCTCTTCGTTCACCTGGTTCAGCACAAACAGCGGCACGGTCACCGTCAGGCCGTCGCGGGCGTCGCCGGGTTCATGCAGGTAGGCGGAGGCGCAATCCACGCCACCCAGTCGCAGGGTTTTGGGGAAGGCGCTGGTGGTGATGCCGGCGGCCTCGTGGCGCATCAGCTCTTCGCGCGTCAGCAGCAGCAACTGCGCTTGCTTTTTGACCTCCTGCCGGTACCAGCCCTCCAGGCTGTGGCCGCTGCACACCTCGGCCGGCAACTGCTGGTCGTAAAAGGCATAAATCAGTTCCTCGTCCACCAGCACGTCCTGCCGGCGCGCCTTGTGCTCCAGCTCTTCCACCTGCCGGATCAGCTTCTGGTTGGCGGCCAGGAAGGGCAGCGGCGTCTCCCACTCGCCAGCCACCAGCGCCTGACGAATGAAAATCTCGCGCGCCCCGGCCAAGTCAATGCGGCTGTAGTTGACGCGTCGACCGCTGTAAATCACCAGGCCGTACAGGGTGGCACGCTCCAGCGCCACCACCTCGCCGGCTTTTTTTTCCCAATGCGGGTCCAGCAGCTGCTTCTTGAGTAAATGGGCACCCACCTGCTCCAGCCATTGCGGCTCGATGTTGGCCAGGCCGCGCCCAAACAGGCGGGTGGTTTCCACCAACTCCGCAGCCACCAGCCAGCGCCCCGGTTTTTTGGCAAGGTGCGCGCCCGGATGGGCAAAAAACTTGATGCCGCGCGCGCCCAGGTACTCGCCCTGCGCGCCCTCACCCTCGGCCTTGAAGCCAATGTTGCCCAACAAGCCGGCCAGCATGGCCAGGTGCAGCTGTTCATAGCTGGCCGGCTTGGTATTGAGTTGCCACTTGTGTTCGGCCACCACGGTGTGCAATTGGCTGTGAATGTCACGCCACTCGCGCACCCGGCGCATGCTGACAAAGTTCTGCCGCAGCAGCTGCTCGTACTGCCGATTGCTGAGCTTGTGCTCGTTGGCAGCGCCGTCTGGGTGTTTGCCGCCGCGGCTGTCATCCAGCCACTTCCAGAGCTTGAGGTAGCCGCTGAACTCGCTTTTCTCGTCGTCAAACTTGGCATGCGCCTGGTCCGCCTGCGCCTGCAACTCCATCGGCCGGTCCCGCACATCTTGCACGCTCAGGGCCGAGGCAATCACCAGCACCTCGTCCAGCGCCTGGCGCGAACGCGCCTCCAGAATCATGCGACCCACGCGCGGGTCCAGCGGCAGCCGGGCCAGCTCCTGGCCGGTGGGCGTGAGTTCATTGGCATCGTCCACTGCACCCAGCTCGGCCAGCAACTGGTAGCCGTCGGCAATGGCGCGGCCTGAGGGGCGCTCCAGAAACGGAAAGTCCTCCACCACGCCCAGGCGCAGCGCCTTCATGCGCAAAATCACCCCGGCGAGCGAGCTGCGCAAAATCTCGGGGTCGGTGAAGCGCGGCCGGCCGTCAAAGTCTTTCTGGTCGTACAGGCGGATACAGATGCCGTTGGCCACCCGGCCGCAGCGCCCGGCCCGCTGGTTCGCCGACGACTGGCTGACCGGCTCCACCAGCAGCTGCTCGACCTTGCTTCTAAAACTGTAGCGCTTCATGCGCGCCGTGCCAGCGTCGATCACGTAGCGGATACCGGGCACGGTGAGCGAGGTCTCCGCCACATTGGTGGCCAGCACGATGCGTCGGCCGCCGTGGCTTTCAAAAATGCGGTCCTGCTCCGCCTGACTCAGGCGCGCAAACAGCGGCAGCACCTCGGCATGGCGCAGCAGCGGCTGGTGGCTCAGGTGCCGGCGCAGGTGGTCGGCGGCCTCGCGGATTTCGCGCTCGCCAGGCAAAAACACCAGGATGTCACCCTGGTTGTGGGCATCGCGCCAAAGTTCATCCACCGCCTCGGCAATGGCGTCGTTCAGGTCATAGTCGCGCGCCTCTTCAAACGGCCGGTAGCGCTGCTCCACCGGGAACATGCGACCAGACACCATGATGATGGGCGCTGGACCGGTTTTGCTTTTGAAGTGGCCTGCAAAGCGCTGCGCATCAATGGTGGCCGAGGTCACCACCACCTTGAGATCGGGCCGGCGGGGCAGGATCTGGCGCAAGTAGCCCAGCAAAAAATCGATGTTGAGGCTGCGCTCGTGGGCCTCGTCGATGATGAGGGTGTCGTAAGCTTTGAGCAGTGGGTCGGTCTGGGTCTCGGCCAGCAATATACCGTCGGTCATGAGCTTGACCGAGGCGTCGCGGCTGAGCCGGTCCTGAAAACGCACCTTGTAGCCCACCACCTCGCCCAGCGGCGTGGCCAGTTCCTCGGCGATGCGTTTGGCCACGCTGCTGGCGGCAATGCGGCGCGGCTGGGTGTGGCCGATCAACCTGCCCTGCCCGGCCGGGTAATTGCACTTGCCGCGCCCCATGGCCAGGGCAATCTTGGGCAATTGCGTGGTCTTGCCGGAGCCGGTTTCACCACAAACGATGACCACCTGGTGCTGCGCCAGTGCCGCCATGATCTCGTCACGCCGGGCGGAGACCGGCAGGGATTCGGGGAACTCGATGGTCAGCGATGGCATCCTTCGCATTATCCATGACCACACACCATCACATATTCACATATTCACGTGCTACACTGAAATCTCATTTGACAGGGGATACAAATGTCCAATTTGACGATTTCAGTCGATGACGAGTTGATCCGGCAGGCCCGTATCCGGGCCATCGAGCAAGGCACGTCGGTCAGCGCCAAGGTGCGGGAGTTTCTGGCCCAGTACGCGCGCGGCGACGAGCCGGTTTCCGCCGCGCCAGTGGCCGAGCCGCCCATGTTGCCCGTGTTTGATGGCGGCAGCGGATTACTGACAGGCATCGAGCCTGGCAGCAACAAGGCCCTGTGGCAGGCCGCTGACGTATGACGCCCGACGTCAATGTGCTGGTGGCCGCCTCGCGTGCCGACCACCCTCACCATCAAAGCGCCCTTCGCTGGTTGCGGCAGGCCATGGCGCAGGCGGCCGCACAGGCAGGCCAAGCCGAGCTGGGCTTGCTCAGCACCGTGGTCGCGAGTTTTTTGCGCCTGGTAACGCACCCCAAGGTGTTTGCCATCCCCACCCCGGCGGCCGACGCCGTAGCCTTTGTCGATGCCTTGCTGCGCGCAAACGGTGTGCGGTTGCTGACTGTGAAGGATGAATGGCCGCGCCTGCGCGCCCTGTGCCTGGCGCAAAAACTCAGCGGCAATGACCTGCCGGATGCCTGGATCGCCGCCTGCGTGGTCCAGACCCGTGAGACACTGGCCACCTTCGACCGGGATTTTCTCCGTCTGCTGGAACCCAAACACCTTTTGCTGCTGCGCCCCGAGCCATGACCTCCGTCTTCAACTTCACCTTCGTGCCCTGGTTCCGCTCGGTCGCGCCCTACATCCACAAGTTCCGCAACCAGACCTTTGTGGTGGGCATTGCCGGCGAGGCCATCGCCGCCGGCAAGCTGCAGCACCTGGCGCAAGACCTGGCCATGATTCAGAGCATGGGCGTCAAGATCGTGCTGGTGCACGGCTTTCGGCCTCAGGTCAACGAACAGCTCCAGGCCAAGGGCCATACACCGCGCTACTCGCACGGCCTGCGCATCACCGACGAGGTAGCACTGGACTGTGCCCAGGAGGCCGCCGGCCAATTGCGTTACGAGATCGAGGCGGCTTTCAGCCAGGGCCTGCCCAACACGCCCATGGCTGGCTCCACGGTGCGGGTCATCTCAGGCAACTTTCTCACGGCGCGTCCGGTCGGTATTGTGGACGGGGTGGACTTTCAGCATTCCGGCCTGGTGCGCAAGGTGGACACGGCCGGCATCATGCGTACGCTGGACATGGGGGCGCTGGTGCTGCTCTCGCCCTTTGGCTTTTCACCCACGGGCGAGGCCTTCAACCTCACCATGGAAGAAGTGGCCACCTCGGTCGCCACTGCGCTACAAGCTGACAAGCTGATCTTTTTGACCGAGGTGCCGGGCATTCGCATGCGCCCGACGGAACCCGAGGGCGAGGACAACCCGATCGACACCGAGTTGCCGCTGGCGCAAGCCGAGCAGTTGCTGGCAGCCCTGCCCACTGCCAACCAGCCCACTGACACAGCGTTTTACCTGCAGCACTGCGTTAAGGCTTGCAAGGGCGGCGTAGAACGCAGCCACATCATCCCGTTTTCTGTGGATGGCGCGATTTTGCAAGAGGTGTACGTGCACGATGGCATCGGCACCATGGTGGTGGATGAAAAGCTGGAGAGCCTTCGCGAGGCTACAGCAGATGACGTGGGCGGCATCTTGCAACTGATTGAGCCTTTTGAGAAGGACGGCACCTTGGTCAAACGGGGTCGTACTGAAATCGAGCGTGACGTGGGCAACTACACGGTCATCGAGCACGACGGCGTGATCTTTGCCTGCGCTGCCCTCTACGCCTACCCTGAGGGCCGGACCGCCGAGATGGCTGCGCTCACGGTCTCGCCTCAGGTGCAGGGCCAAGGCGATGGCGAGCGCATCCTCAAGCGCATTGAGCAGCGCGCCCGGGCCGCTGGCTTGGACAGTATTTTTGTGCTGACCACCCGCACCACGCACTGGTTTCTGAAGCGCGGCTTTGTGCTGGTGGACCCGGATTGGCTGCCCGATGCGCGCAAGCGCAAGTACAACTGGGATCGCAAGAGCCAAGTGCTGGTCAAAAAACTGGGCTGATAGCCCGTTATCACAGGACATACCCATGAGCTCTCTCAATTTCATCGGCGGCGAAAAAGGCGGCGTTGGCAAATCTGTGGCGGCCAGGGCGCTGGCGCAGTATTTCATTGACCGCGAAAAACCCTTCACCGGCTTTGACACAGACCGTTCCCACACCTCCTTCACCCGCTTTTACGCCGATTACGCCTCCCCGGTGATCGTCGACAGCTACGAAGGCTTGGACCGGATCTTCAATGCGCTGGAAGCCAGTGACCCAGAGGCCGC
>Ga0214921_10012506_pt1 | contig 10129 bp, 19 predicted proteins | sample LL1505_MetaG_FD_177992 | JGI IMG/M metagenome (GOLD analysis project Ga0214921, IMG submission 177992) | Freshwater microbial communities from Lake Lanier, Atlanta, Georgia, United States - LL-1505 | ecosystem: Environmental > Aquatic > Freshwater > Lake | place: USA: Georgia | collected...
CCGGGGCCGACCGAACTCGCATGAAAGCGATTTGGGCCGGGACGGGGTTGTATTAACATGAAAAGATTTAAGATTTTTGTTGGCCGAGATTGGTATAATGACCGCCCACTCTATAAGGTGATTGATAAGGTTGGTGATTATGTCGGGGAATGGCACAAGTCTAGGAAAGAGGCTCAAGAAGAACTAAAAGATTTAATGCGGTCGATTCGTAAAAATCCTATGAAAAAGAAAACCCGCAAAAAAGTCGTTCGCCGGAAGCGTCGCTCTATGAGAGAAAAACGGGTGATGAAGATTAAGCGTGGCCTGATGAAACGGGCCAAGAAACTCCACCTCGGGGCCAAGAGGACGGGGGCGTATGTTTATGGGACACTACGGAGGATTGTGGGGAATCGTCGAAGGGCGTTCCCAACACCTCGATTCGTTGGCAAGGGTGAGTATGTTTGGAAAAAACTGACTCCATCGCAAAAATTAAGATTTATCATGGAATCTCCAAGGGGGAGGCAAAGCACACCAAGAAGCCAAGAATTGTTTGCTTCTAGGGGTTGGAATTTTCTTCCAAGAAGTTTGAAAATTGATTTAGAGGCAAGATTTGCAAATGTGGAAAGTGATGATTTGATGAGGAATAGCCGAAAAGCATCCTCCACTCCTCGATTCGTCGGTTCGGTTAAAAGTAAAATTTTGGGCAATTTGAACTCATACGAACAAAAATACAGAGGTTTTACAATCATCGTGGAGCCTAATGTGAATACTACTTTGGCGACTTGGACCGATGGCGACATTTTGAAATCGCAAAGGTATTCTGGTTATTCAACTGGAGAAGTGTTTGATATAGTAAAATCAGAAATTGACGACCTGATTAAGCCTAGTCGTCCGGGGATGTTGCGGGGGAATCCTATGAGCTACCATGTCGGGGGCTTGTCTAGCCTTGGGGCGATGGGAGAACAGAGAAGGAAGTTAAAAATCGGAAAACAAGAACAAGCCATATTGAATTTTGCTAGAAAATATCCCGGATGGCATGGCTTCAATCCACGAAAACATACCGCCGATGTAGTTCGCAGATTGTCTAAAAAAGGTTTGATCGAATTGTCGGATGTGTCAAATCAGTTTAGGGAAATCCGTAAAAACCCACCCATGTACGCACACCGCATGATGTCGCACCGGACCCACGGGTTGAGCCTCAAACAGATGATGAAACTTTACCGAATGGTAAGTTCAGGCAACCCGAAAGCCGTGATGTTCGCCCGCCGGACTCTTGGGATTCCGATGAGTGAATCCTTGTCACAAGTCAAAGCGGTCGTGTACCATCATGTCCTCGACCTGAAAGGAAAGATATGAAAAGACGAAGAATCCGTAGGAACTCGCCCGAACATAGAACTTACTTGTCTCACACCGATGGAATGTGGAGGGTGATTTGGAAGGGCATACCATTAAACGCTGATACACCTAGTCGGGCAAGAGCCGAGGCGGTGGCAAGAAAATATAATGTTAAGTTGCCGGATGTTATTTGGACCGAAAGCGGTTGGGTTAAGGATATAGGTCAAAACCGTCGCCGGGGATTGCGGAGAAACGAATCTACTAATAAGTATGAAATGCGTTTTACACCTCGAAGTACCGGAATTTTCGTTTGGATGACTGACAAGTTTATGTCGGGTTGGGGACAAGCTAAAGGAAAAATAAATAAACTAATCATAAGGTGCGACACTCTTGAGCAAGCCGAATGTATTTTCAAAAATGCTCAAATGCGTGAGGAAATGAAGAACATAAATTATGGTCGAAAACTTCCATACTTCTCCGAAAGCAAATACAAACTCTCATTCAAAACTTGGGATCAGTTGGGATATGTTTGGAAAACTGGTTGTGCATGGCAAAACGAGGATGATTACTATTCAGACCCGGGACGAATGATACATACGAGGTATTGAGAAAGATGAAACGCCGGAAAAAAAGATGTTGGAAAGGCTATAAGCCCGTGAAGGGCAAGCGTCCATATTCCAAGGGCAGTTGTCGGAAAATACGAAAAAACGCTAAAAAGTTGACCGCCGATGAAAGATGGCACTTGCTCAAACAAAGTCGAGATGGGTATGTAAAAAGGGCTATGATCCACCTCCGTACTGCTAAAGCTATGGTGCGAGCAGGATTGCCCTTGCGCCGAAGCGAGTTGCGGGCGAATCCATACATAGACCCTCATAGACACCATGTTCGGGTCAAAAGCCCTTATCGTCCTACAAAATGGGTTCTTGCAGAGGTGGGTGGAATGAATCAGCGTTGCCCATATACTGAAAAGCCAATGTCCGTTTCATGGCAGAAGATACCCGGTGGATATGCCCCAATCGCAATTAAAGGATGGCACAAAGACACAAAACGATACCCGCATGAAGGAACGGTTATCCGGGGGAATCCTTGGGGAAATCCCCTCTCGGACTTGCAAATCTTAACGCAAATAACAAACGCATTAAAAAACCTCAAAAAGAGAAATCACAACGATGAGATGATTGAGTCCGTAACGATGAGGAGACGCCCGGGCTATCCAACGGACTATATTATCGTCGTGAAGCACAGGTACTTTGTGAATGGCTCTAGGATATATTCTGCGGGACTCAAAACAGAGGATACGATTGAAAATTTCGTTCGGGTTATTGGAAAGAAAACAAAAAGGATTGGCAACAGCGACTATGTTTTCAATATCTACGGGGTCAGATTTCCTGAAGCTATAAAGAAGAAGCCGGGGAAATTGTTTGATAATAGGAAAAGATAATATGGACTCCTACGAAATGCGTGAGCTTTCGATGTTCCGAAAGCAAATGGAAGAAGTTGAAAAACTTCCACTTGCCGAACGAAAGGCAAACGCCGTGGAATGGTTCAATGACCTCTCCGACAATTACAAGCTGATTGCCGAGCGTGTGGGTTGGCTCCTCAACGGTAGCTACGGCAAGGGATCGTTTGATTCCGCTTGCCGGGTGGTTAATTCGCCCCGGATGAATCAGGTCGCTTGGTGTGCCATCACGATTGCAAATCTTGAGTGGCGTACACCTGCGAAGATGGCGATTATGGCTTGGAAGAAACTCCCGGTCGAAACTCGTTACCAAGTGAACGAAGCTATCCGGCGTGAAATCGCCGACGCCAAGGCGGAAGGGTATTGTGGGGAGATTAAGAAGAATGGCGGAAAAACCTACGAATACTATATCAATCTCGACGAGCGTGGAGAGTTTAGTGCCGATGTAAGGGACCCAAAAAATAAAACAGTTTTTGAAATTAAAGGTGGAGAAATTTTTATGGATGGATTCATGAAAGATAAGCACGATCTTCCGGGGCTAGAGGATTATTTGAAATCTTTGAAAATTCTAAAAACTGCTGATCGGCTTGTAGGGGCGACGGAATACCGTGGCTAACGGACCCATCACCCCGGCGACTGAAATGCGGGACCCGGCGACGATGTTGCTATGGTCCGTAGGTCGTGCCGTGGAAATTTGGGCCGGGATTCGGATTGCCGGGGAGAAGGATCGGCCCGTGATGCGGGCGGTTGCCGGGTCGGTGGCGGTGCAGGCCGGGATTTGGGCATGGTCCAAGATGGGCGATAACATGAACAAGGCACTTCCTTCGATTGAGGCAGTACAAAAAAATAAACTGGTAGATATGTTTTTGTCCTACCTCATGCGGGCCGGGATCATGGCCGGGGGAATGTATGTTGCCGGGTTCCGTAAGAATGTTATCCGGGACGGCTTGGCGGGTGCGTTCGTGACAGAAATGACGGTGATTGCTATGAATGGTAACGCACCATGAAGAATGTCATTATCACTAAAGGGACAAAAGATTCGTTCGAGCTTTTTCTTATCGGTTTATTTATGATTTTTATGATTGGCATTGGTATTATTTATGGCAGATGAACTAGCCGATGTACTCGAGCGTGAAATCGGAGTTAGCGAAGAACCCCCCGGTTCAAACGACGGGGTTCGGGTGCGAGAATATCTTCGTTCAGCCGGAATCCTCGACCCGGAACCTTGGTGTGCCTCCTTTGTCCATTGGGGATGCGGGCAAATCGGAAAGCCCGGATTCGGAGCATGGACACCCTCATGGGCTCAATCCTCCCTTGAAATCGACAAGCCCGAACGGAGTTCTTGGGGTTTGGTGTGGTTTCCGAAACTCGGAAGGTTTGGACATATATTCGTCGTGACGAAAGTTTGCGGAAATGGAATGATCGAAACCGTTGAGGGCAACACAAACATCGACGGGTCCCGGGAGGGAACGGGAGTATTCCGGCGTTTCCGCCAAGCGGAAGCGTATAGATACTTTAGGCATCGGTGAAACTTTTGCTATCGCTGGTTTTTCCTTCCGGGTGGAAAGTAAGTTACCTCCCACGATCAAAAAGGCGAGGGCTTCCCATTATGATTCAGCCCCCCGGAGCGAAAAGGGAAGGAATTATCCAAACCTCGCCTATGTCGTCGGACTCCTTGGAAGAAAAAATCAAAAATGCGAAAAAAGCCGAAGTGATCGAAGTGAAAACCGAGATCGTCCCTTGATTCAGAAGCAACTACTATGAAAGTAGAGTTGATGTCGGTTGCAGAATTCAAGAAAGCAGTTCATAGGGGAGTCATACATAAAGCAACTGGGGTCATCCTTCCCGGTGAGAATAAAGCAAAATCATCGCTTGAGATTGGTGAGATCAATGGATATTCCCCAGCAGACATCGCAAGATTTTACGCCTTCCGATATACCAATTTTGGCTTTGCAAACCGATTCAAACGGATACCACAGAAAGCTATCAAACTCGGTCATATTCAATTATTGAAAGAGGCGCACTATCTTGGGCGCAAAATAAACAAGGAGGCATTGAAGGATTTGATGAGCAAAAGCCTTCGAGCAAACCCAATCCCACCCAAATCCGTCGCTCGAGTCGCTTGCCGTGGGCTGAAAAAGCGTAGGAAATACAAGCGGGGAGGAACGGCGGTCGGCGTCGCCCGGGGCCGGGACCTATGTAACCGGGTGAATGTTTCTATGAGAACCGTAAAGCGTATCTCGTCCTATTTCGCTAGGCATCGTGCATCCCGGGCAGAAAATCGGCGTCGGATTGTTGACCCGGTTTCTCCGGCCCGGATCGCCGATGAACTTTGGGGCGGGACGCCGGGGTATCGGTGGGTTAAGAAGGTTTTGGGTTAATAGACTAGAATTTTTAGATGAAAGACAATTTGCCTTTAATCGTTGCCTATGGCGGAGGAATAAATAGTACAGCTATGTTATGCGGGTTGAGAGAGAGAGGAGTAAAACCAGATTTGATTATATTTGCGGATACTGGCGCAGAACTCCCTAACACCTACAAGCATATTCAAATTATGTCGAACATAAGTAAAGATTGGTGGGGGGTGCAAATAGAGACTGTTTATGCGAAGTACAAAGGACAATACGAAACACTTGAAAATGCTTGCTTGCGAAAGAAAACGCTCCCTTCGTTGGCTTATGGTCGAAAGGCTTGTTCGCTAAAGCATAAGGTTGTTCCGCAAGACCGGAGAACGAAAGAATGGATGCGAGCAAATGGCGTAAATAGAATAGTAAAAGCAATCGGTTACGATGCTGACGAGAAAAGAAGATCGGCAAACCGTTATGAAGGAAATTTAACGAAAAAACTTACTAATCTTTTTTGGTATCCTTTGATCGAATGGGGGTGGGGTCGGGACTTGTGTGTTGATGCCATAAAAAGACACAATATACCCTTGCCCGGTAAATCATCGTGCTTTTTTTGTCCTTCGATGAAGTTTCGAGAGATTTTAGAATTAAAAACAAAGAATCCAGATTACTATGAAAGAGCGATAAAGTTAGAAGAAAATATGGAAGTGAAGGGGCGAGTTAGAGGGCTAAACTTTGGTAAGCCTTGGTCGGAAATGGTAAAGGAGTCCGAATCGCAGGGAAATCTTTTTGCTTGGGTGGATCAACACGCCCCTGCGCCGATTCCTTGCGGTTGTTATGATGGTTAGAGTTTTGGGATAAGATTCCAACGGCGAGTTTTTTTGAGAACAAGATTCAATTCGTAATCAAACATGGCGAGTTTCTGCCAATTCTCATTATCATAAAGTCTTTTTCCGAACTCAAATAACCATCGCAACCGGGTTTCCAAGTCCCGGGACATATTGTGACGCTGAATGGGCGGAAGATTGGAAAGGTGATTTCGATATTCGGAATAGGTTTTCTTGGAGAATTTTTGAAATAGACCGACCATCGGGTATCTCCGATCCTCTGTCCATCTTGCCGGGTCAATGTTGGCAATAAATTTCAAACGATATTTCAAATCCTCCGTGAGTTTTCTATTTCCATATTCAAGTTGTTTCAAATAAGTCGTGCTGATTTCCAACGCTTCCGCAAGTTGAGATTGGGTCATGCCCATGATTCTTCTTGCTCGGTGCAATCGACTTATTTTTGCCGGGAGCCTTGTTGGTTTTCTTTGCTGGTATGTTTTCATCTTTTATTTCCGCCTTTCTTTTCATTGTTATTCCTTGTGTGTCACCGTCGTTAAGAGTTTCAATACACCCCACCTTGGACCGTACCCGGGCGCAAACTGATTCCTCGACCGAGCCGTTCGCAAATAAAATTTTCTGCACAGAATGGCTCCCCCCGGCCCTACGAACCCGGCCTATGGTTTGAATAAGGTCAATGGCCGACCAAGAAGGGGAGATCAGGGAAAGCCTTTGACGGGCTCCATGAAGCGAAATACCCACTCCGCCCGCAGATATGTTTAGAACGACCGCCGGGATGCGGTCAGCCCTGAATACCTTCATTATCCGGTTGCGCTCGTTCTGGGGGGTTTCTCCGGTGATTACGGGGCATTTTAACGCCTCTTTTAAGGCTTCCACGGTTTCATTGAAGCAAACGAAGATCGCCACGGAGTTATCTTGTTCGATGGCGTCTTTCGCAAGTGACACCATACTAGGCACTTTCAGAAGTTCTACACGCCGACGGGCTCCAAGAACTTCTGTAAGTACCGTCTTATGATAGTTTTCCGTTTGTTCTTGCACTCTTTCAAGTCTTTTCTGTAAAGATTCATAGATTTTGTCGGCCCCGGAAGCCTCGATTACCTCCGCCGTGATAAGAGTCGTTGGGAAGTCCTTACCTAGATCATCGGCCCGGATGCGAACGCCTCGAGCAGGGAATATGGATGATCGGATTCGTTTCATGGAATTTTCGCCCCCGGTGAAATGCCAACGATTATTTGAATCCTTCCAACACCCGAGCGACCGAATCCATTCCTGAAAGTTTCTCCCGTTATGTAATCCGAGCGAATAACCGACCGCCCTCATGTGTAGAGGTGAGTCGGCGAGGGTAGCGGAAACTAAAAGATGCCGGATTTTTTGAGATACGGCGGAAATTAACATGAGAGCATTTTTGGAAAGGTTATGATCCTTGCAACGGTGAGCCTCATCGAATACAAGCAACACCGGGTCACGCTCCGAGATTTTCCAAACCGGGTAGCCCATCGGGGTCCATACAATATACTTTTCCCCAGCGGTGAATTTCAACCCCTCATAATTGACGACGAATTTGATTTCGGTCCCGATATGCTTCGACGCATCATGCCAAGACGGAATAACCGCTTTCGGACAGATAACACCCAAGGCGAGCCCGAGATTTTTGGCAACGGAACAAGCGGTATAGGTTTTCCCGACCCCGGTTGAACTGGAATCGACCGCCGAAAGATTCGTTTTGAGGATTTCAACAAGGCGAGTCATGGGCTCGACTTGCCATTTGAGGAGGCCGGAGGAGTCGATTTTTGAGTCCTCCAAGGCTAATTCATGAAGTTGACCATCCATGAAATGCGTGATTTCCCAAGTGCCATCGGGAAGTTTTCGAGGCGAGATGCCGTGTTTTCGCAGATAGGTTTTATAACGAGCCCATAACGACCAAAAACCGGGGGAAGGGCGAGCAGTACGAATCAGCGTACCGCCCCGGGCGGTCATAATTGGCTTCGGTTCAGTCCAGTTTGCTACGGAATCGAGGTCCATCAGGTTCGTTTCGGTCTTTTTGATTTTGCAATTTTTGAATGACGGCTTTAATCGCCGATGCCTTGTAATGCTTGCGCCCGCTAATTAAGTGAAGTTCTCGGAAAAGGGAAGATACAATAATCGACACTTCCTCCTCCGTCAGATCGGAAAAAGTGTAATTCACTCGGGCTTTACAAACCAACCCTTGCGTTGGATGGAGGCGATGCCTGCAACGGGCATATCCCGGGAGCATTTATAGTAGAAATCCATCGCCTTATCACGACTAATAAATCCTTTGGGACCATCCTTGTCCCAAACGATAAACGGTGCGACATAAAGCCAAAATTTTTGAAATAGGGGGTTTGTCCCGGGCCGATGATCCGGGTGACAGTAAATTCCTCTGATCGCCATTATTTTTTTCTCCTCTTTGTTACGAGCTTCGATTTTTTCTGGAAGATGAAGCCCAAAAGCCGACTTCCATCCCACGCCAAAGTGATATTCAATGGTCCTTGCGTTGCTTTCACAACTTGTACACTTTCGTATCCTTTCACGACGCACCTCTCCGGAAAAGTTCTTCGGAAATGTGACGGAAGTAGATCGACGGCGACTCGTCACCTTTCCCCGCTTGTTTAACAGTTTTTTTCTCATTTTCGATATTGTATGTCGTAGCCCACGATTTAAGAAGTGAATCTCTCTTGGAAAGCAGGGCCGGGGTAGGGGTTTTGTTAATCTTCATCATCCCATCCCCCGGTAATTAAGTCCCGGCAAATCCAAACGGCGTTAACGATTGCCGAAAGACAAAAGAACACAACAAACGAACGACCGACAATTTCTAGCCAACTCATTTTCTATCCTTTCCGACCCAGCGTTTTTCCCGGGCCTTTTTCAAGTTTTCAAGCGATGCGGTTTTTTTCCTTGGGTTGCGGGCAAGCCCGCCCTGCCTCCCGGCAGTTCGGAAAAAATCTAGGGTTTCAGGATTCAATTTTTTCATATTCTCCTTTGACTAGGTTCAGCGCATAGCCCTTTTGGGATAAACGGTCGTACTGGTCGGAATTGTACCGTTGAATCATGTTTTGCAGGCGAGGGACGGGGCCGAGTGGATAGACTTCCGGGATGATGGCAATTTCTATCGGCATCATTTTGAGTGGTTCGCTCGAAGCGCACAAACCAATTTCGTGCGCTCGATTCTCAAGCAAGTAAAGATGGCGAGGATGAAGTTCCATATCAATTTCCTACCAAACGGGGTTCTTGAGTCAACGATTTTCCACGAGTGAAAACAATTTTTCCTTCCGAAGATACGACCCGGTAATCGGCGATGTAGGGTTGACGGTTTTTCAGGTCGTAACAGAGCCGAACGGCCCCGATTACGGTTTCAAAGTCTCCGCCAATCTGAATATATTCCCGGAGGTCCGGGTATAAAAATTCGGCTTGGTAGCTCATTTTTTCGGCCTCCCGATAACTCGAATGATTTTGAACTTGGTTGTTACCTCATTATGCTTAACCCACGCTTCACCCATCTGCTTCGCAACTACATGGCGAGGGAGGTGGGTGCGAGTTCCTTCGTCGATATAAACAGTCATATTTTTCAAAACAAACTTGTTCTTCTTGGAGTTTTTAAGAATGTAACCAATCCCTCGAACTTTATGTTCTAGCTTGGAACGCTTGTCCCGCAGTTGAACATATAGTTGAGCCTCGGCGTCGGTGGGGTGTTTAAGACTCATGGATACAAGAACTTTCATTAGGAGTGTGGGCATTAGTGAAAAGTGAATTACACACGCTAGAGGCGAACTTTTTCCTTTCTTCATGGTAAGAAAGAATCTGTTTCTTTTCTTCTTCCGTTTTTGGGTCAAGAATTTCTGACGGAGGGGCGGGGATGCGGGCAGAGTATTCGCCAAGAACAGACGCCAACAGTCGAGCCATGTCCGGCGACATTTTGACGGTTAAGAGTTGCGGTTCGGGTTCGTTAGGTTTGATTATTTTGCTCATGGACGGACTCTCTCACGAAGGGGGTTGCCGTCAAATCTTTTTTTACGCTCGTTTAACAACCCATTAAGCCCCCTAATACCCACCTACCCACCTACCCACCTCGCCGGACACACCCGAAACTCGTTGCCCGTGACTGGAAACTGGGGGCGGGGGACAGGATACCCGCCACATCGCGCGCG
>Ga0214921_10012507_pt1 | contig 10126 bp, 9 predicted proteins | sample LL1505_MetaG_FD_177992 | JGI IMG/M metagenome (GOLD analysis project Ga0214921, IMG submission 177992) | Freshwater microbial communities from Lake Lanier, Atlanta, Georgia, United States - LL-1505 | ecosystem: Environmental > Aquatic > Freshwater > Lake | place: USA: Georgia | collected 2015-05-28
AATCCGCGCTCCGAGAGGCTCTCCGCCACACGGTCCGCCGAGGCCCGCGTAGCACAATACACGATGCCGCTATCCATCGGCCGCGATTTGATGAAGTCCAGAATCTGCTTTGTCGGCTGCTCCTTGGGAATGACGCGATAGGAGAGGTTCGGACGGTTGAAGCTCGCCACAAAAACCTCCGGCCCGCGAAGGCGCAGGTGCTTGACGATGTCATCGCGCACCCGCTCGGTGGCCGTCGCCGTGAGTGCCATGAGCGGAATGTCGGGCAGCCACTCCCGAAGCCGAGCGATCTGACGATACTCGGGTCGGAAATCATGGCCCCACTCGGATATACAGTGGGCCTCGTCAATCGCGATCGCGGCGACGTTCCAAGCGCGGAGATTTTCCTGCCAGTGGTCGAGCATGAGGCGCTCCGGCGCTGCGTAGAGGAGCTTGTAGCGGCCCTGGTGCAGCCCTGCGAGGCGCGCTTTCGTTTCCTTCACGCCAAGCGAGGAATTCAAAAATGTCGCCTCCACACCCGCAGCCTCCAGTTGGTTCACCTGATCCTTCATCAGAGCAATCAGAGGCGAAACAACGAGCGTCAAACCCTCCCTCAACAGCGCCGGCAACTGGAAGCAAAGCGACTTGCCGCCGCCTGTGGGCAACAGCGCAAACGTATCCCTCCCGCCAAGATTCGCCTCCATGATCTCGCGCTGGAGTGGGCGAAATCCATCGTAGCCGAATGTGGCTTTGAGCGTTTTTTGAAGTTTATCCATGCGAGACAAGGGCCTGAAGACTCCGCGAGACAAGCCGCCGAATCGAGTGCAATTTTTAAAATCCAAGACAAATAATCTCTTGTTGTAACCATGTAGCAGGAAATTCAAGCCGAGATCCTGCTTTGAGGATGTCCCAACCGGATTGAACCCCGCGATGGCAAGAAACTGGAAGCCGTCCGCTTAGCTTGTAGCAACATGCCGCCACCCAAAGTCTCACGCACTCAAAAGCCAGTCAGGGAGTAGATCGTCGAAGTGGCATTCCGGACGCAAATTAGTTATTTCATTTTTTATTGAAGCGCTTGAAGTCTTCTGTTTTTCTGCTCCGCGCCAATGCAAGTCGCTCCTGCCACGCCAGAGATTAAGGCCGAATCACTTTCGGCTCTGGAGGTCGAGTCGATCGAACTTTTCATCGGCTTTTTTAAGCTGATCGGCCTACAGAAGTCAGTGGGGGAGATTTATGGTCTGCTTTTCGTGTCATCGCGCGCTTTGGCGATGGATGACATCATGACGAGGCTGGGAATCAGTCTGGGAGCTGCGAGTCAGGGGTTGAAGGTCCTGCGATCTGTCGGTGCGGTGAAGTCGGTTTACATGCTGGGCGACAGGCGGGATCACTATGTGGCGGACTTGGAGTTGAGCAAATTTGCGACGGCATTCATTCAGGAGGAGCTCAAACCTAGGCTGGATCGGGCGTTGGAGAGGATCGGCACGATGGAATCCCTCGCAAGCGGGATGGCACCTGAAGAGCGCTCGACTGCGGATGAGCGTCTGGAGCGTCTCAAACACTGGCTCGAGCGCGGCGAGAGCATGCTGCCTTGGCTGCTGAAATTTTTAATCAAATAACCGGGCGTCGCCCTGCGCGGCAAACCTGTGAAAAACGGGAAGACATTTTGGTTGGGATGTGGACCGGTGGGAAATTTCCGCCGATGGCCAAAGGCGGCAGCTTGCTTAAAATAAAGCGCGTCCAGTCTGCAACCGATACGCATTTTCCACTCCTTCATTTCGAATTTTCCCATGACAAAGTATCTGACAAAAATTGATGGCGCCTACCTCTTGCGGCCTCGTGTTTTTGGTGACGCACGCGGTTTTTTTCTGGAATCTTGGAACAAGGAAACCTTCGCCAAGCTCGGAATTAATGCGGATTTTGTGCAGGACAATCACAGCCGCTCGGCGAAGAATGTGCTGCGTGGTCTGCACTACCAGAGCGGCGATGCGGCCCAGGGCAAACTCGTGTGGGTCACGTCGGGAACGGTCTTCGATGTGCTCGTGGATTTGCGGGAAAGCTCGCCGACTTTTGGAAAATGGGACGGCTACATGCTGACGAGTGATGCCCACGAGCGCTTGTGGGTGCCTGCCGGTTGCGCGCATGGATTTTTGGTCGTGAGCGAGATGGCAGACTTCCACTACAAGTGCACGAATGTCTATGCGCCGACGACCGAGCGCGCCCTTCGCTGGAATGACCCCGCCATCGGCATCGACTGGCCGCTGGCCATCGGCATCGACCCGATTGTTTCACCGAAAGATGCCGAAGCCGCATCGTTTGAGGAGTGTGAGAAATATCTGTGAGGGCCGATTCAGGATTTTTGCGCTCAACCATGACCCTTTCATCTGCTGAAATCATGAGGTTGCCCGGCGGAGAGAGAATGCTTCAAGGGCTTCAGGACTGGCGTGACGGGCGGACTACCGTCAATTCGTGCCTCGTGGCGATCGCATTTGGGAAATTCCGTGCAGCTGGTCTCGTGTTTGGTGAGGCTCCCTTCCCGGAAGCCGAGCTGGTCCTTTATGATCTGTTGAAAAAAGAAGGCCACAACGCCTACGGACGCTACAATTCCCTCATCCGCGAACTCGTTTCCTTCGGTCGCGCGCTGGCTCGCGCTCAGCGCGGCAGACGATAAAAAACGCTCTTCATCCCACCCTCAATTCTCAGTGCTCTCTGTGGTCAATTCTCATTTTCTTAAAATACCCCGCTTTTTCATCACTGGCGCCAATGGCCAGCTCGGCTTCGAGCTCCAGCGCGCGCTGGCTCCGCTCGGCGAGGTGGTGGCCTGCGGACGCGATGCCTGCGACCTTTCAAATCCCGACTCCATCCGCGCCGCCGTGCGCGCATCCAAGGCGGATGTGATCTTCAGCGCCGGCGCCTACACGGCTGTCGATAAAGCCGAGTCCGAGCCTGATCTGGCGCGAGCTGTCAATGCCAGCGCTCCCGGAATCCTCGGCGAGGAGGCGGCCAAACTCGGCGCACTCGTTATCCACTATTCGACCGACTATGTTTTCGATGGCTTAAAAGCATCCGCCTACTGCGAAACGGACGCCACGAATCCGCTCAGCGTCTACGGCAAAACCAAGCTCGAAGGCGAAAATGCACTGGCCGCCAGTGGGGCCGATCACCTCATTTTCCGCACAAGCTGGGTCTTCGGCGCACACGGGGAAAACTTCATCAAAACCATCCTCCGTCTCGCTTCCAGCCGGGACGAACTCAGCATCGTCGCCAACCAGTTCGGCGCCCCCACCGGAGCCACCCTCCTTGCCGATACGTCCACCCACATCGCCGCGCGCTACCTCCGCGATGGCAGGGAAAATTTCCCTTTCGGCCTCTACCATCTCGCCGCCGGTGGTGAAACAAGCTGGCATGGATTCGCGCAGCATATCGTCGCTGGGGCCGCAGCCGCGAACTCGCCGCTCCAAGCCAAGCCCGACTGCATCCTGCCTATCCCCGCCGCCGAATACCCGACCCCAGCTGTCCGCCCAGCGAATTCCCGCCTCGACACATCAAAATTCCGCAGCGCTTTCAGCCTTCATTTGCCCGATTGGACGCATGGGGTCGATCACGTGCTCGATGTGCTTCTGGAAAAGTGAGGAGCTGCTCGAAGGCCATCACCCAATTGTTGGACAGAATTACAGAATTTGAAGTCGCGCCATTTTTCCTTAAGCACGAAAACGGATTTTAAACAGGATGACAGAAGCGAAGCAAAAAAAGACTGCCAAAGGCGGTCCAAAGGGTGAGCACAGTGAATTTTTCAAAAAAATCACATAAATGGCTTTACATTCTCCGTGCTCTCTGTGCCCTTTGACTCGCTCGCTCCCACTCGGCTCACCCTTCGGGCCAAACTTCGGTTGTTCTATCTCAAAGACCCCGCCTTTTCGATTGTGGTTAATTCTGCTGAATTTGGGTTAAGCAAGTTAGACAGAAATTGACAATCTTTGGCGAGCCACTTAAAATTTATACACGACAGTATCCCTGACAAACGAAATTGAGCATTGGGTGCAGCGGAAAGTCGAGACTGGCCTACATTCCTCTGCGAGCGAAGTGGTCAGGGAAGCTCTTAGAGCTCTTCATGCCAAGGAAACTCGGCATAGCACAAAAATCATGCACTTGCGCGATGCGATTCAGGAAGGCCTTGTTTCCATGAAAGACTCGGGAGGCGTTGAGTGGAGCTCCGAGCTCTCAGAAGAGGTTAAGAGTCTGGGACGCAAGCGCCGGAGCTCATGAGGTTGATTCTATCGAACTGCGCCAAGGCAGACCTTTTGGAAATTGGGAATTCATTGCCGATCACGATGAATTAGCCGCTGACCGTTATATCGACCACTTGAGGGATCGTGCCTTGGAATTGCTGCGCTTTCCAGAGCTAGGTCGCGCGCGGAACGAAATCCATCCTAATTTGCGAAGTCTCCTGGCAAGGAACCATCTGCTGTTTCACAAAATTGAAAGTGAAGAGGTTCAGACCTTAAGAATCCTGCACGGCGTTATGGATTTGCCAAATCAGTCTTTCAAAGATGAAATTTGAAATCCGCCGAGCAAAAAATGCCGTTATCTTTCGCGTGGAATATGATTATCCCGAAGGAGAAATTGAAGAAATTGTCTACCAGGAAACCGGCGATAGCGTGCTTTAGCGTTCAAATAGTGTTATTGCCGCTAAAAGCACAAAATTAACAAAAATCCGGATCTCATCTTTTGATCTTTTCAGTGTTTGACTCGCTCGCACCAGCTCATCTCTTCCTTGTGGCCTACCTCCGGCAGTGTTGGTTCGCAATTCTTCCCGGACATGTCTCACCCTGCGGGCTGTTTAGTCAGCCTACCGCGCAGCAGCCGAACAGCTTGGTTCTTGGCTAGCGCCCGCTGGCACGGGTTCAGCTTTTTACTGGATTCCTCCTTTCCGTTACCAGTTCCTCGCCACGCCTTACCTTCCTTGTCACGCCGGAGTCGCGTAGCGCGTAGGCGGATCAGTTTCTGAATTTCTCAATTTTTCTTCGTTTCCCCATTTTTAAGCTTCCTTGTTCTTTCGCTTCCTGCTGACCTCTCCCTCTCGTATTAGTAAAAAAAGCACTCATCCTTAGCATGGTATTTCTCCGAAAATTATGAATCACCGATTTCGTGTAATGACTATTTTTGGAACACGTCCCGAGGCGATCAAATTGGCTCCTGTCATTCACAGTCTGGAGGGCGATCCAGCCTTTGAGTCTCGTGTCGTCCTAACCGGCCAGCATCGAGAAATGCTCGACAGCGTTCTTGATGTCTTTCACATACGGCGGGATCATAACCTGGATGTCATGCAGCATAATCAGTCTCTGAATGCTCTGATATGTAGGGTAATAGATGGTCTAGACCCGATCCTTTTGGCCGAAAAACCAGACTGCGTGCTTGTGCAGGGGGATACCACCACAGTCTTGGCCGCAGCCTTGGCTGCTTTTTATCGCAAAATTCCGGTTGGGCACGTTGAAGCGGGCCTCCGCTCCCCAAGTCGCCTCAATCCTTTCCCAGAAGAGATTAATCGCCGTCTGACCAGCCCTCTTAGCGACATCCATTTTTGCCCGACAGAAGGCGCCAAAAAGGCATTGCTGCAAGAGGGGATTTGCCCTTCCATTGTCCATGTCACGCAGAATACCGTGATTGATGCACTGCTCTATGTCACAGCACGCGAGAGGCGGCTCCCCAAACAGCTTGCTAACATTGATTTTAATCGGCGAATCATCGCCGTGACCATGCACCGCCGTGAAAATCAGGGGGATCCCATGCGTGAGATATGTCGGGCTCTTAATGAACTCTGCCGTCGATTTGTTGACATTGAGATCGTCATTCCGCTACATCTCAGCCCTGCCGTTCAAGAGGTTGTAAGGCCGCTGCTCAATGGTAATCCACGTATCCACATTGTCGATCCCCTCGACTACATCGATTTCACCTACCTTCTTGAGCACTGCTATTTGGTTCTTAGCGACTCTGGCGGTGTCCAAGAGGAAGCGCCATCGCTTGGCAAGCCTGTTCTCATACTTCGGGAAGTCACCGAACGACCGGAAGGTGTGGACTGCGGAATAAATTATCTTGTAGGAACAAGCTTCAAAAAAATTCTTGATACTGCTTCGGCTTTTCTTTCTGACGAGACACTCTATTTGCGGACTGCTAAAAAGAAGAACCCTTATGGCGATGGTAAAGCTGCCGCGCGGATAACCTCTCTTCTAAAAAATTTTCTTTCCAAACGTTTACAATTGGATTCGGAATAACCGCTTTCCTTGGGAAAAGACAATCACAGGTGGAGATATTTTCACTAGGTTCGTAATACGCTCATTTTCAATCTATTCTCGCCTAAACATGACTACTCATATCTCGAATCAGCCGTATTTGCTTGTAGCGCTTCCTTGTTACAATGAAGCTGAAAATCTTCCATTTCTTCTTGATGGATACAAGCAGCTTGCATCATTTTATGGCGAGGGTATTGGCATCAGGGTTATCGTGATCGACGATTGCAGCAAAGATAATACTCAAAGCGTTCTGGCATCACTGTCAGCAGAGCTTAAGACCAGCATTTCACTTTGTGTAATCCAGCATCCAGAAAACCGCGGCCTTACAGGCGGGCTTATCACGGCGGTTTCCCAGTTTGCCGAAGCTGCACATAGCGTGAATCCTCCCCTCGCTATGTGCCTCATGGACGGAGACAATTCCCACAATCCCGGTAACATTCCCAGTATGCTACTGAAAATCTTGGAGGGTTACGATGTCGTGGTGGCCTCCCGTTACCAACCGGGGAGCCGAATCGAGGGCGTGAACCTGATTCGCCGAGTGCTCTCCCGTGGCATGGGCATCCTTTTTAAGATCAGGAGAAGCATTCCTGGAGTAAGCGATTACAGCTGCGGCTATCGTCTCTATTCCCCAGAAATTATTCGTCGACTGCATTCAAAATTCGGAGAGAAACCCGTGACGCAGAAAAACTTTTCCTGCATGGTTGAGTTGCTCCTTAACTGTCATGATAGTGGTGCAATCTGCACCGAGGTTCCCTTTTTACTGCGGTATGACCTTAAACAGGGGGAGAGCAAGATGCAATTTTGGAAAACCATTATTGGAACACTCAAAGTGCTGAACAAATGAGCGCCTCGCTTAAGCGTCACATGCGTAGCTATATACTTTCCTCAGCGTTTCTGCTTATTTTTATCGCCTGGTTGGTCTGGATCTTTACTGCGCTTCATTCTGCAGCGCCGGGGCTCATAGATGATGGAACTCATATCGCCATAGCCAGGAAATATGGACATGAGGGCTTTTTCAAAGCGGCCTTCCATTCATTCAAACTTTTTCTCGATGGCGCGCGATTTTATGAAACGCATTATGCATTGCTGGGAACCTACTACATCCTCTTTGGAGAGCATTTGCAATGGTGGTATGCTGCTAACATTTTTCTTGCTTTGGTATCGGCCCTCTTGACTTCCTCCGTTGTCTATAGAGCAACGCGCAATATTTGGCCCGCGCTCATGAGTGGATTTTTGATTCTTACTTCATCTCCGACTGCCGAAACTCTTTGTGCAAACTTCGGAAAGGCAGAGGCGATTATGGTTGCGCTGTTTGTAGCTGGCCTTGCCCTATGGGCCCGTTGCGGGCGCTCGCCTTGGCAATTACCCATGCTTTTGGGTGCGAGTATATTATTCATACTTGCTTGTATTACTAAGGAATCGGGAAAAATTCTTGCTCTGTCGCTATGTATGCCTTGGATTGCATCCAAAGTGCCCTTACCAAAGCCGTTAGGCGCTACTTCTTCAGTTGCCTCGGCTAATCACCCAGTGCCGCCGCTCTTTGCGCTTTTTCTGATCGGTCTTGCAAGCTTGAGCGCCTCTTACCTTGTTGCCCTTCCTTCCAGCGCAAGTCAATACATGCAGTCGTATTTTGCGATGGATTTCTCCCTGCCCCATATCAAGAGTTCATTTGCAAACTATTGGACCGAGTGCCCGGATGTGATCCTAATGCTCGTTCTTCTCGCAGTTGTTTATGCGATTCTTTTATTCAAGCATCGTAATCAAAATCGCTACTTGCTTCTTGGTGCCGCTCTTTTGGGAGGCGCTACCGTTTATATCACATGCCTGCTGGGTTTTCAATTCACTCTTTCCTATTACTTATATGTTCCTCTACTTCTCTTGGCGCTGAGTGCGGGACTAGTATTCGCGGCTTTGCCTTCCGGAAACACATTTTTGCGTCGTCTCATTTTAGTAGGTTTTGTGCTAACGAGGTTTTACAGCATACCTTACCTATTTCTTATTCTGCAGTCACAGCAGTTGTTTGACTCGGTCAACTACAAAGCAATGTTGCACATGGCGGATAAGTGTAAAACTTCGGTTTTTGTTTTAGACATTTCGGAGCACTCTCAAATGGTTCAAGAATGGAATATCCTCAGGACATCATATTCAGCTACAGCACATTTACCTTCAATGTATGGTGCAGCGGATGGCTTTACTGCCTGGAGTTACCAAGATTTGCACCGCAATCGTTCCGGTCTTCTAGTAAATGATCGTGCAGAATTGCAGAAAAAAGCTCCATCTGCTTGGCTTCAAGACATTAAAGAGTGGCGGGAGGAACTTCCCAAAGAAGGTGATTATATCGCATGCCGTTTCGGCGATGTGGCTATAGGGAAACACTACTTGAGGGCAGTAATGCCATTTAATCAAAGCGTCGAGGACTATCTTAAAATTTTTGATTTCCAATCTGTCGAGGCTGCTGAAAGTGTTTTCCAGCAAAAACAAATAATCAGCCCCACCCCCCCTTTCCTAAGGAGCGTCTCTTACGGGTGGAAATTCTATAAGGTTCTTCATCCTATGAACTTTCATGTTGTGGGATGCACACGGGATCGTTGGTTGACGCGCAGCACATCTATTTCATTTTCAAGCAACGCCGCAATTTCAGGCGTTGAAATAGAATTGGAAGTTCCGCAAAATCACACTTTTCCCATTCGCATTTGGGCGGAGTGCGATGGAAAGGAAATCGCCACTAGGGCCATTTTATCTGGGGGGCATGCCTCCTTCACGCTTCCAGCTCTCCCTGGAAAATCTGTCAAACTTTTTTCCTCTTCGTGGTTTCAACCCAGTAAACTTGGATTGAACTCTGACACGCGAGAACTTTCTGTGAGATTAAAGAAAATCGCTGCGATACGCTCAGGTGGGGTTCAACAATGGAGCGCTGCGACTGAAAATGGGAAATAAATCAAAAAGCCAACCCAAACTTTTTTGAGGGAAGATGGTTTTGTAAAACTTCAAATCGATAAGCCTAATTTCAGCAGTTAATTTTTCCAATTTGAGCAAAAATGCCTATTTTTGAGTGTAATCCAATTGTTTAATAGTTTTCCATTTGGGATAAAGCATCTTATTCTCTTAATGTTCAATTTCAGAATTTTAACCCACGCTAAAAGGTCGCAATTGCCGAATTTAATATAAATTTTACGGATGCACCCCCCAAAAAACTACTAATAAATTAGAAAATTTTTCATTAACTTTAAAATAAATACTGCTAAAGTGTTTAAAACACCAACATCATCTCTGACAAACAAACAAAAAAATTCCTGGGCGATATTTTATTATTTTAACTTTTAAAAATAATGCATGCCTTTAAAGCAAAAAGTTTTTATTCAAGAATCTTTCTAAAGTGGTTAGCTAACTTAAGCACTCCCTCAGTTCATAATTATATATCCTGGGAGCGGAAAAATTTCTGGCTTCGTTTGGCTAAACTCAATATTTCAAAGGAAGGCGTCGCGATTGGTCGAGGTTTTCAGTGTATCGATGGGAATGAAGAGAACATCAGGATCGACCGTTATGCGGCTATTGGGCACAATGTGTGCCTCTGGAATTTCGGTTGTATCCATATCGGCCAATTTTGCATGATCGCAGCAGGGCTCACAGTGAGTAATGGTTGGCATGATAAATCAAGCTTTGAGCCTGCGTCGGGTCCAGTCTCAATTGGTCCAGGTTGTTGGATCGGCACGAATGTCACTATCGTCGGAAGTATAAGCATAGGGGCCAATTCCATCATTGGCGCAGGCGCCTTGGTCAACAAGGATGTTTCGCCAAATAGCATTGTAGCGGGTGTGCCGGCGAAGATAATCGGAACCCGGCAATTGCCCAATCGGGTT
>Ga0214921_10012509_pt1 | contig 10125 bp, 5 predicted proteins | sample LL1505_MetaG_FD_177992 | JGI IMG/M metagenome (GOLD analysis project Ga0214921, IMG submission 177992) | Freshwater microbial communities from Lake Lanier, Atlanta, Georgia, United States - LL-1505 | ecosystem: Environmental > Aquatic > Freshwater > Lake | place: USA: Georgia | collected 2015-05-28
TTTACTTGTACACATGCTGCACTTTCAACAACTGGACCAGTTACTTGTACACATGCTGCACTTTCAACAACTGGACCAGTTACTTGTACACATGCTGCACTTTCAACAACTGGACCAGTTACTTGTACACATGCTGCGCTTTCAACAACTGGACCAGTTACTTGTACACATGCTGCACTTTCAACAACTGGACCAGTTACTTGTACACATGCTGTGCTTTCAACAACTGGACCAGTTAGTTGTACACATGCTGCGCTTTCATAAACTGGACCAGTTACTTGTACACATGCTGCACTTTCTAGTAATTTAAAACTAGATGTTAATTCATGTGATATAGTATGATCGCATATTGATCTTATTAATCCAAATGATTCTAAAATGTGATACTGTTCTTCAAATATTGGAACTTTATCAGTAAAATTTGCTCTTAATTTAATAATATCTGGTAATAATTTATTATCAAAATAAAACATAATATTTAATATTTCTCTTTTAGTTTCATAAAATTCACTAGCTGGCAAAGTTTTATAAATCTCTTCAAATTGCTTTAATAAAATATATGCTCCTGAAAGCGCACAACCTAGCTCATTTCCATAATCTCTAGTTATAGGCATTTGATATTTTTTAGAATTATGATAATATATTAATATCATAAAATAATTTCAATTTTTTTAAAAATTTATAGCTTATTTATTTTAAATACCAATATCCTAAATATAAATTATTATATATGGAAATTGATAACTATATTCAATTTAAACATTATTATTTCTTGTAATAGATATATAAATATACATGATAAATTATTGTTTGACTGGGCAAAAATAATTAAATAATATACATCATTAGCTTCTTTATTATTATTTTTATTGTATAGTTATGAAGAGAAAAATATTAGATTATATAATTATAACTGATAATGATTGTGAAACATAATTAGAAGCTTATTATACTAGTTTCAACATGTAAATATTATAATTTTAATAATTGACTTTTAATTTAATAAATATTTATGGTCTATAAATCCAGATACATTTATGATTGAATGTTTAGATAGCACATGAACTATTAAAAAATATAAAGGTAAGAAATTAAACTTAAATTAAAATATTAAAGTTAATTTAACAGAACATTATAATATATTTAAATTTAATAAAAAATAAGTCAAAGTATTATAAAATATATGATATAATAATGATTATTATTTTTTTCGGCTTACATAGCAAAGAATGGATGAATATTTTAAATAATAAATTAATCATACATTTTTCAAAATACCCAAATATTACTCAGATAGAAAATGTTTATGATGTAAATGAATTAACTAACATAGATTTGTCATCAGTTTATATAATTCCTTTAATGGAAACACATATGATAGAATTATATAAAAATAATATAAATGCATTAATGCCATTACTAAAACATATTGAAATGTTTTCATGTAAAAAAATGTTTGCATCATATGTTAAAAATAATAATTTAGAAGAATATACTCCAAAAGTATATAATTCAATTGATGAAATTAAAAATGATAAATTATATATAATTAAACCTTATAATGAAAATAATGGTAGAAATATGTATATAAAAAAATATGTAGATAAATTAGATTTTGATAATAAAATTGTTCAAGAATATATTGAAAATAATATAGAATATACTGCTTATATTGTTTCCAAAAATGGTGAAATTATTAAATGTATAACTTATGCATATCATTATAATAATACATTACATATTAAAACTTTTCCTAAAAATACTCGTAAAATGACAAAAATTGAGTTAGATAATAAATACATAGAACAATTAGAATTATTTTTCATAAAGTGTCAATATACAGGTATATCTAATACTGATTTTATTATATATGATGGACAAGTTAAAGTCTTTGAAATTAATCCTCGATTAGGAGGTGGTTTAGTTAGATTTGATAAAGATGATTTAGTTGAAATTTTATATGAAATGATAAAATTAAGTAAAAGTATTATTTAATTAATATTTAAAAAATATTAATTAATATATATTAATGTATCTTATACATAATACTAATATAAAATCATTAAAATCAATATTAAATGATGGTTATTTAAAATCATATTCTTTATTGGAAAAAATAAATAAAACACCTAAAAATGGTGAAGGCGATGGTTTATATAATAAAAATAATTTTGTATATTTTTCATGTGTTAATAATTTATTTGATAAAAATATAATTGGTTCTGTAACTTTATTTTTCAATGCAAAATTATTATTTAATAAAAGTTTTTATGTTTCAAATATGCACTCGGCTTCACCAGAAGAATTAAGTGAATGGTGGGTAAAAGATGATAATGGTAAAAGGATTAAAATGTATAAAAGAAAATATAATAGATATTATACTAAATATAATATAGTATTAAAAAAATTATATAATTATAGTTATTCTGTTTTAGAAAATGGAAAAGCCTTTCAAGTATTTCAACAAATAGCAGTTAAGAATAAAGTAAAACTAAATGAGCTAGTTGCTATTCAAATTAAAAAAGATATTGCTACAGATAAAATAATTAATTATATAACTAAATATTATCCTAATTTAATTATCAATATTAATTAATTTTTTTATATTATATCATATATGGATTATAGATTAAAAGCTATAAAATATAAAAAAAAATATTTAAATTTAAAGAATGAAATAATTTTACAACAAGGTGGATTATTGACATGTGATTATTATGATGATAGTTTTTATATGTTTAGTAGTTTTCAAGAAATTGATAATTTTATAAAATTTATTTATAATAGTAATCCTAGTAAGTATGAAAAAACTTTATTAAATATTAATAATAAACGTAATTATAAGAATTGTAGTTTTCTTCCAAAAAGTAATATAAATATATTTGAAAAAAATAAAATAGATATAAAAGATTTAATTGATTTTTATAATAAAAATAAAATCTTTTTATTAGCAACTATTACTAATAAAAAAGTTATAAATTCAATTAATAATGTAATTATTAAGAATTATGAGTTAGGATATGACTCTAATTCAAACGTATGGGAGAATATAACTAGAATAATTAATTATTTTTTATGTATGAGAAATAATATTGAATTTATAATTAGTTTAATTAAACCTTATTTTCAAAATATAGGTATTATTACAGATATTATAAATAAAATTAATGATTTTATTCCATTTAATAAAGGAGAATCAACTATTACATATTATACAAAATTTAAAGGTGAAAAGAATAAAAATATAAAAAATATAGATAATGATTATAGTAATTTTAGTATTAATGATTTTTTTAATGAAAGTAAAAATATATCATTTATAATACCTCCTAGTTTAATATTATTATTAACATTAGATATTGAACATTTTGAAATTATTGAAGAAATAATAAATACTGGAATTATTACACGTACAATACCTGAAGATTATATTAATTTATTTGAATCATTTACAGTAACACAAAATATACCTGATTCTACTGAAATATCAAGTCCATCACTATCAAAGAATAAACAAAAGAAAGAAGCTAAGAAAGCATTAAAAGAACAATTAAAGATAGAATTAACTAAAACAAGTGATTCAGAATCATCAATATCTAAAAAAGAATTAAAGAAAAAAATTAATGAAGAATTGCGTAGTATTCAGTTAGATAAAAAAACTGATTCACCTAATCAATCAACACAAAAACAACCATCTATGCCTTTAAGACAAACTCCATCAACATCATCTCAGCTGCATTCACCAACACAACCTTCACCACCACCTAAACCAACACCACCTTCACCACCACCTAAACCACCACCTTCACCACCATCTAAACCACCATCTTCACCACCATCTAAACTAACACCACCTTCACCACCACCTAAACCACCACCTTCACCACCACCATCTAAACCACCATCTTCACCACCACCATCTAAACCACCACCTTCGCCACCACCATCTAAACCACCACCTTCACCACCACCACCTAAACCACCACCTTCGCCACCACCATCTAAACCACCACCACCTTCACCACCATCTAAACCACCATCTTCACCACCACCTAAACCACCGCCTAAACCAGCACCTTCACCAAATTCATCTAAATCACAACCTAAAACAATATCATCTCCAATACAAACTCAACGTAAAACCTAACCTAAACCAACACTATCTTAAACACAATTATCAAGATAACCTATAAGAACCAATTCAAGTACAAAACCAAATTTTGATTAAATTATTTTAAGTGATAATCTATTTTCACATTAATAGCAAATATTTTTATAGATATTATATTTTATAAATTTTAAATAAAAAATAAAAAAATTGTTAATTATGCTAAAATTATAATAATTTTTTAAAAATAAAAAAATTGTCATTGATACTATTTTTTTTAAATTATTTTCAAGAAAATAATTTAAAAAAAATTGAATTAAAATAATATAAAAAAAGATTATATAGTATTATAATGGCTCAAACTTATGATAAAGAAATTGATAAATTAATTGATATATATTTAAGTCAACCAAAAGTTTTATATGAACATTTGTTTGCTGGTTACCATCAATTTGTCAGTGAAATAATTCCATATTCACTAATTCAAGAAAATAATTATTTTTATGAAAATATAAATAAAGAAATTATTAATTTACACGGATTTAAATGTTCTAACATCAGAATTAAACCTTCAACCTTTGATAATGATAATGAAATTAAATTCCCATCTGATGCTAGAAAAAATCATTTAAATTATTTTGCAACTGTTATTGCTGATATTTATCAATTTGTTGAAAAAGTTGATACTATTTCAGGTGAAAAAACTATTAAAGTTGTTGGTAATATTGAAAAAGATATTCATGTAGCAAATATTCCAATTATGGTAAAGTCTAAATATTGTTCAACACATATTAAACAAGATCTTAAAAATGAATGCCGTTTTGATCCTGGAGGATATTTTATTGTTAATGGTGCTGAAAAGATTGTAATGTCTATGGAGAAAATGGTTGATAATAAAATCCTTGTTTTTTCTAAAAAAGAAAGTACATATGAAAATGGATTGATCTATATTGCTCAAATTAATTCAAGACGTAATGATTGGTCTGATAACTTACAAATTTTAACAATTAAAAACAAAAAAGATGGTGGATTAACTGTAAGTACTAGTTCTCAATTAGTTGATGTACCAATATTTGTTCTAATGAGAGCATTAAGTGTTGAAGAAGATCAAAGAATTATTAGTTATATTACTTATGACTTGGAAGATACTAAAATGTTAAATAGTATCCGTCCATCAATTATTAGTTCTGTTGATGAAAATGGAAATCCAATTAGAACTAAAGAAGAAGCTATTGAATATTTAATCACAAAATTAAAAAGGAATAAACGTATTTCTCAAACAGATGAAAATTTGGCTAAAATTCAAAAAAGAATGTATCTAGATAAAATTTTAAGACAAGATCTATTACCTCATCTTGGAGAAGATATTACTAAAAAAATATTATTTCTTGGTTTGATGACTAATAGATTATTGAATGTAATGCTTGGTAGACAAGAATTGGATGACCGTGATGCATTACATAATAAAAGAATTGAACAACCAGGTATTCTACTTGGTCAATTATTTAGACAAAATTGGAAAAAACTATTAAATGATATTGGTAAACATTTTAAAAAGAAGAATCAGTCTGATGAAAGTCCTATAAATGTTATTAATCAAATTAAACCATCAATTATTGAACAAAGTTTAAAGACTGCTTTAGCAACAGGTATCTGGGGAATGAATAAAACAAAAAAAGGAGTAGCTCAATCTCTTCAAAGATTAAGTTGGGTTCAAGGTATATCTTATTTACGAAGAATATTATCTCCTTCAATGGAAGATTCATCTTCAAAAATTACGTCTATTCGACATATCAATAATAATCAGACACAACTATTATGTTTAACTGGAGACTCTAATGTCTTGATGGGAGATGGGAAAACTTTAAAACAAATTAAAGATATTAAAGATGATGAACAAGTTATGACAGTTAATCCTCAAACATTAATTCTTGAACCATCTTATATGTATAATAAATTTAATAAAATGTCTGATAAACTATTAAAAATAATTACTATTCATGGTGATAATATTAAGGCAACACCAGAACATCCATTTTTAACAGATATTAATCTTGTTCCAACATGGGTTCCTGCTGGAGAATTATTTTCTGGTGATATAATTAATCTTGTTCATAATAATAAATGTTATAATACTATTGTGAAAGAAATTATAGAAATTCCAAATGAAATGGTATATGATTTTACAACTTATTCAAATAATCATAGTTTTATTGCTAATTCATTTGTTGTTTCTAATTGTCCTGTTGAAACTCCAGAAGGAGCTAAAATCGGAATAGTAAAAAGTTTAGCAATGATGTCAACTATTTCTAATCAAAATTCAACTCAAATTGAAGTATTGAAAACTATTATTAGTCAAACAAGTGTAAAACATCCATATGATATTGATCCACTAACAATGAATAATCATGTTAAAATTATGTTAAATGGTGATTGGATGGGAGTGTGTAAAATTTCTGAATCACATGAAATTTATGAGATTCTTAAAAAGAAACGTCAAGAAAATGTAATTGATAAGTCTACAAGTATTCTATTTGATTTTAGATCAAAAGAAATTAGATGTTATTTTGATGGAGGTCGTTTGATTCGTCCTCTATTGATTGTTAATAATAATAAATTAAATTTAACACCTGAAACAATTGAATTTATTAATAATGAATCAAAATTAGTTGATAAAGGTAAATCATGGAAAAGAATTATTAATAAATTTCCAAGTTTAGTAGAGTATGAAGATATTGAATCACTTAATTTTTTACTAGTTGCAGAAAATCAATCTAGATTATCAGATGCAATTGAAGCTAAAGAAAGACCAGTTGATTATACAAATACTACTAAAATTAATAGATATGGAGATTATAGATGGGTTAAATATTCTCATTGTGATTTTCATGCTTGGGTTATGATGGGATCTGTTGTTTCAAATGTCCCATTTTCAAATCATAATTATGCAGTCAGAAATATTATTCATTTCTCTCAAGCAAAACAATCTATTGGAACTTATCTATCATCTTATAAAGATAGAATGGATATTTCACAAATTTTATATCATCCACAAGTTCCAATTGTAACAACTCAAGCTATGAAATATAATGGATGTATGGATTTACCTTATGGTGAAAATAGTATAGTTGCAGTGTGCTCTTATAATGGTTACAATCAAGAAGATAGTATTATTTTTAATCAATCAGCTATTGATCGTGGTATTTTTAGAGCAGAATCGCTTAAAAAGTTTGAAAGTGAAATTCTTAAAAATCCATCAACTTCTCAAGATGATATTTTTACTAAACCAGATCGTAATAAAGTTACTGGAATGAAACAAGGTAATTATGATAAATTAAATGATAAAGGATATGCTCCAAAAGAAACAGTACTTAACAATGAAGATATTATGATTGGTAAAATTTCTCCAATTCAACCAACTGGTAATAATAATAAAGTTTACAAAGATAGTTCCACTATTTTTAAAAGTAATGTTCAAGGAGTTGTTGATCATATTCATACTGGAGTTTATAATGCAGAAGGATATGAGATGTATAATATGCGAGTTAGAATGGAACGTAAACCGATTTCAGGTGATAAGTTTACTTGTTATGATGATAGTCATGAAGTATTAACTATGGATGGGTGGATTAATATTAAAGATGTAACTGAAAAACATAGAGTAGCATCTCTTAATAATAATAAACTTGTGTATCAACATCCTACTGAAACACAATCATATGATTATGAAGGAGATATGTATCTAGTTGAATCTAATCAGATTTCATTATGTGTTACACCAAATCATAGAATGTGGGTAAGACCAAGAACTGGAAAATATAGAGCAGAATTAGCACAAGATATTCTTCATCAAAGGAGATGCTATAAGAAGAATGTTGATGCTATTCAAGTTGATAAGAATACTGAATTTTTTGAATATAATGATAAAGATGAAATTACACATTTTAAAATTGAAGATGAAAAATATGAAATTAAAAATTGGGTAAGATTCTTTGGTATTTGGTTAGCAGAAGGTTGTATTCATAAACAAAATAGTTATATAGTAATTTCAGCTGATAAACAAAGAGTTAAAGATGAATTAATATCAATAGCAAATTTTTATGGTTGGAATTTTAATAAACAACGTGATCATCCAGATGCATCTGATAGAAATATTTGGAACTTATTAAATGTTAAAATTTTTAAATATTTGTTACCACAAAGTGTAGGTGCTGTAAATAAATCATTTCCAGAATGGGTATGGTCATTACCTGTGTATTTGTGTCAAGAATTAATTAATGGAATGATGTTAGGAGATGGTCATACCATGGAAAATGGAACACGTAGGTATGACACCTCTTCAAAAAAATTAGCAGATGGTTTTCAGCGATTATGTTTACATGCTGGATTTTCAACTAATGTTTCTGTAAAGTATGAAGCCGGACATTGTTCTCAAGAAATAAAATCTGGAAAGAATAAAGGTAAGGTTATTAAATCAACATGCGATGCATACAGAATGACAATTATTGAAACTCAAACCGAACCGCAAGTTAATAAAAATATTAAGGAAAAAGATGGTATTATTATAGATAATCATGATCAAATGATAGAGTTCAAAGGTAAAGTTTATTGTTGTACGGTACCAGGTGAAGGTGTGATGGTTGTACGACGAGGTGGTTATATGTGCCTTTCAGGCAATTCTCGCCATGGACAGAAAGGTACCGTAGGTATTACATACAAACAAAAAGATATGCCATTTACTGAATCAGGAATAATTCCAGATTTAATTTTGAATCCACATGGTTATCCATCCCGTATGTCTTTAGGACACTTTATTGAATGTATTGCATCAAAAGAAGCAGCTGAAACTGGTCATTTTGTAGATGGAACACCATTTAATAATTATGATATTTCGCAAATTCCAGAAGCACTTAAAAAATTAGGATATTCACCATATGGAACAGAAGTAATGTATTGTGGATTAACAGGACGTAAAATGGATGTAGAAATATTTATTGGACCAGTTTACAGTATTAGATTGAAACACATGGTATTAGATAAAGTACATGGACGTGCAAGAGGTCCAAAACAAGCATTAACAAGACAACCGCTTGAAGGCAGATCGCGAGATGGTGGATTAAAAATAGGTAGAACATTTTGCCTAATAGTCCTTATGCAAATAAGAGGCTAGTCTACGTTATGGTAGGCAACATTCCCTAATTGCGGGAAACTCCAGTTAATTCTTCACTACCAAGTTTATAGGGAAACTTATAGATGGCTAATGGTAACTACATTAGGTATGGTAATAATGTGAAGACTATGGACAATCCGCAGCGAAGCTCCTAATGACAATAAATCAGTCTATGGAGAACGTTCAACGACTATATAGGAATGGGCATGAGAGGTCTGATAAACCTCAATGATTGTCTAAAATAGAGTCTAAGCCCATCTGAGAAGGTGTTTCAATTGAGTCTTATATATCCCATAACATTAGGTATATATTGCGATTTTGAAATTATAATGATTTACGAAGGAAATGTCGTAATGAATAAGGTACAACTAGAAATGGAAAAAGATGCCATTGTAGCACATGGTATGAGTCAATTTTTAAAAGAAAGATTAATGGAAACCTCAGATATTTATAAGACTTATGTATGCGATGAATGTGGTATGTTTGCATCTAAAGTAATTGATAAAGAATATTATAGGTGTAAAGGATGTCATAATTCAACAAGAATATCCGCGGTGGTTATTCCATATGCATGCAAATTATTGTTTCAAGAGTTGACATCAGTTAATATTTTACCAAGGATTAGAACTGAAAGTTCTATATACGCGGAATAATAATTTTAATTAGTACCAAGGATTAGAACTGAAAGTTCTATATACGCGGAATAATAATTTTAATTAGTACCAAGGATTAGAACTGAAAGTTCTATATACGCGGAATAATAATTTTAATTAGTACCAAGGATTAGAACTGAAAGTTCTATATACGCGGAATAATAATTTTAATTAGTACCAAGGATTAGAACTGA
>Ga0214921_10012510_pt1 | contig 10124 bp, 11 predicted proteins | sample LL1505_MetaG_FD_177992 | JGI IMG/M metagenome (GOLD analysis project Ga0214921, IMG submission 177992) | Freshwater microbial communities from Lake Lanier, Atlanta, Georgia, United States - LL-1505 | ecosystem: Environmental > Aquatic > Freshwater > Lake | place: USA: Georgia | collected...
ATGGACCAGGCCGTTGCTCGGGCCGTACGAATGGGACAGACACGCGTCGTACACGTCTATCACCTCGCTCTTTCCGCGGAGAAGCAGGGGGCCATTCATATTGACCGCTTGATTCAGCACAAAGCTCTCCAAAAACGCTTGTTGTTGGAGAGACTCTTTACACTTTGCTCTCCAGACGACGCGGAGCCAGAGCCCTTATAATCTTATTATCTTCACTTCTACTCTTGTATACATCACACATACACACACACACCTTTTTTTCTTTCACCACACCAAAAAAATTGAAATCGCGGCCGACTGACCGTTCCACCAGGGCTCTCTATTCCTACTACGACGCGTGACAACCATGGGACAGTACTATCGCATTATCTTCCTGAAAGCCAAGGATTCGGATTCCTCCACCAAGGCAACGGACGACACCATAGAATGCTGGACAGAACCTTATGACTACAAGGAGGGTTCCAAACTTATGGAACACTCCTACCTCAACCTTGTTATGATGAAGGATATTGAATATCATCTAAGCCCTGAAGGCGCACTCTATCGTTCTCGCCTGGTATGGGCAGGCGATTATGCCGTGGAGGAGAAGGGCTGTGACATGAATCTCTACCACATGTGCAAGGAGAACAAAGACAAGAAAATGACTCCACCCAACGTGTGTTACACCACGGATTGCCACTATATTGTCAATCATACCAAGAAGCAATATGTGGACAAGAAGAATCTGCTAAACGACATTCATCCCCTTCCCTTACTTACCGCCGATGGAAACGGAGCTGGTGGTGGAGACTTTAGGGGCACGGACGAAATCCTTTGTGGAGACTGGGCACGCCATGTTATCTCCATGGAACATGTTCTTCCTGAGGGCTATACCCAGCTTGTCTGTCGATTTAAAGAATAATACTATGATTGCCGCTGTGCTCTCAACCAAGTATACACTTTCCATACAAAAAAACAAAAAAGAGTGTGAGCTCTTTTTCATTCCTTACAAAAATCCTTTCCATTCTCTCCTTGGCTCATGAATCATAAGTAGAAAGATGGACACACGACAAGACGAAACAAACGGCGACCGTGTCTTGTCTTTCACATACTTGTACTAGGAGAAACGGTATACACTCCGTTTGAAGAGCGGAGTGTATACCGATTCGCCGAACCATTGCTTATTATATGGATTCCTCCCGCTGACAGGCGTGTACCTTTAAAAGGTTGGAGCTGATGGATTAGACTATGTCTATCATGTGGCTCCTGGGACATACAAATCTTTTTTACGTACAAAAATTGAAATATAGCAATAGCCATGTCTAGTGAGACAGAAACTGCTCTCGCTCTATTTACGACAGACCATGGCGACGGCTAAAAAGGCCCTTCGCATTGCTAAAGTAGATGACCTGGTGGAGAATGCCGTTTCCCGTGCAATGGCCAGCCTTCACATATCTGCACCTGAGGTCGCTTCCAGCCTACAAGGCGATTCCAAGCATTCCGCCCAGAAGGACGACGTCCTTGTTTCCTCTGTAAAAATCCAGAACCGAGGAACAGGAGCAGGTGGAGCCAATACCAATCGGAATGGAAAGAGTTTTGAGGACAAGACCAGCAATCAGGCCCGTCTCCTGTCCAGCGGATATGTAGAACATCGTATTCCTGGATGCAACCCGAAAGCGGTTAATGGCTTCTATCTCAAGAAGAAGATAAGTGAGATAGAAAGTATCATTTACCTTACGCAAGGCGGTTTGAAGGCGTACTTCGCCCACTTCTTCCAGAAGGAGATGTGTCGCTCGCCAGACGAGGCCTATCTGTTCCAACACGGTGATACGTACACCCTTAAAATCCTGGAGAAGAAGAACCAAAACACGGCAGGTAGTGTGGATACTAAGCTCCTGGCGGGGCGGGGATTCCTGGAAGAGTACGAGTTCCTACTCGGCGAGTCATTCACCGTCCAGTATGCGTTCTGTCTTTCCGACTTCTTGAAGAGGGATTATCTTGCGGACTGCGCAAAAAGCAGGGCACTCCGCCATATCAATCAAAAACACGGTATCGCTGTTCTCTTCGGTGATGACGACAACTATTATGAGACACTAGATGCCTGGATTGGCGCCACATAATAGTTGTTATGGTATTCTAGTCAAAAACACATGTACACTAGTTTTTGTATCAAGCGTACATCCCATGTTTTATTGCTTTATTTATTCACCAAAAATATCACTCCTGTTCGTTTACAGGAGAAAGGGAAATGACGATGTATGTAGGAGGTAGAGCACGATGTGTATTAATTTGGCAAGTCGTTTGTAATCAATAGCTCATTGGTCTTTGATTCTGGATTCTTTGCATGAATGGCCCGTCTGCACGAGATAATTGTAGAGGAATAGGTGGGAACAGGGAAGGACTCTTTTACGAGTGTAACATCTGCATTGCTCATGAGGAATCGTATGTTCTTGTCTTGCATGGCATGACATGATTTGAACAGGGTATTGTGCTCTTCTAGCGCAAATCCATCGGACGTGTATCCCACAAAGGACGTACCTGTTTCAGGGGCGTAAGGCGGGTCCAAATAGACGAAATCGCCGTCTTGCACCCTCTTTAGCGATTCGGTATAGGGCGCCACTGCAAAGACGACATCTTTGATGGCTTCGGATACAGCCATGATATGCTCTTCCTCCAGAATGGAGGGGTTTCTGTAGTTTCCATACGGGACATTGAATCCATTGGGGCCCTCGCGATACAGTCCACGAAAACAGGTCTTGTTCAGAAAGAGGAGCATCGCTGCTGCGGCAGGAGTCGCCCTGTCCTCTTTGGACAGATTGTTGAAAGTGGAACGAATCCAGAAATAGTAGGATTCAGGGGAGGTGGTTGCCTCTTGTAGAGTGGTTGGCTTACGATTGACCTCTGTACCTGTTATACGACGGTACTCTTCCACCAGTCTCTTTCCTTCGGCAATCAGTTCGACGGGGCGCGATTGAATGGTTTGATACAGGCCAATGAGATTGGCATTCAAATCACTCGCATAGATGCGACCAGATAGCTTGATGGCCCCTGATTTGATACGAGAGAGTAGGCCAAGAAGAACGCTTCCTCCGCCTAGGAACGGTTCGTGGTAATTCTTGATTTCCGTTGGAAAGAGGGAGAGAACATTCTCTAGGATTTGCGTCTTGCCTCCTACCCATTTCAGGACGGGCTTCAGGGTCTCGGCCACCACTCCTGACACATGAGGGGCGGCAGGAACCACTACTTCGTTTGCCTCCTTGGTAGGAGATTCTTCCAGGGACGTGCCCTGTTTACAAGGGCGTTTTCGGTTCTTGTGTGCATCATAACGAGACTTCTGTGTAAATGATTTCTTGCAATTGTCACAGGAATACTCTGTCATCTTCTTAAATACGTAGGCGTGCGGTTTCCTTATATGCGCTCTATCTATGTTGGGGAGCACGCATGAGAATCAATTTTTATAACATACTACATGAGTCAAGAGATACGAAAGATGATTTCGTACAAAACATCGCGGACGGAAGTCGCCACCCTATGAGGGGCGAATTTGGACGAAACGACGGTTTGTTAGAAAAAAATTGAAAACGGGAGTGGGATGATGTGTATGCTGCCGTTACCGCCATTCGTATTACCATGTCTAACTTTGAAGTGTCTATTGCGATTACCATCGCCGTCGCCAACGCCATTGCGGTGGCGACCTTCGTGTACCTTCGCACGTGCAAGCGTTCTGCGACTGCGACTGCGACTGCTCCTACTTCTTCGCCTACCGAGGACCCTCTCCATGCGGATGCTGCCTATATTAGGGCGATGGCAACTCGTAGTCTGGAACTCAAGACCAAGGAGGAACGCCTGGCAAATGCGCAGGAACTGTACACGTATCTCGTCCTTCATCCCACCATTCTTCTCCAACAACCTGGCGTGCGTGATGTCGTCCAACGAAAGGCCACCGAGACCATTCGCGTTTTACAAGAAGACAGTGCACTACCCTACCCCTTTATCGTCCGTGTCCAGCGCACCATGGATGCCTTCGTCTTTACCCTTCAGGCCATTCGGCTTCTTCCAGAGTATGTCCTGTAAGTCGGCTTGATTACCTTCACCTCTTCATTGTACGTTCGTTTTGTATCATGAAAATTTGAATCGCGTGTCTTAACCTGATAGGAAAGGTGTCCACTTGATAGAATGTCTGACGCTCCTGCTCCTGCACCTGCTCCTGCACCTGCTCCTGCACCTCGCCGTTCCGCACGTCTGGCGGCCAAGGCCGTCGCAAAGGAGGAGGCGGTCCGTCCTGCATCGCCCCTTTCTGTGGATGAGGAGGATATGCAACATATCAATAGAATTCTCCACCGCGCCATGAAAGCACCCACCAGAAAGGAGCGTATGCCCCTCGTGGAACAACTCTTCCTCTATCTTGTTCTCCATCCCACCCTTCTGGTACTTACTCCTCGTCTCCGCGCGGTGGTCCAGAACAAACTCCAGGAAACCAATCTGGTCCTGGGCGGTGCCCCCTTGGAGGAGTACAAGGGGCTTCAGGGCACTGTGCAGGCACTCCAACACACACTCCAGGCCATTACGCATCTTCCACAGTACGTTCGGGGGACCGAATTACAAAGTTTGTAGGGGGCATGTGGATACCCTTGTAAACGGGTGCGGTATTTAAATTGTACAACAGTTTTTACGTATACTTTCCTTGAAAATGGGTAGGGTGATTGAAAAAAATTTGAAATCGGGTGATGGTTCGGTTGGATGATGCCGCCACCCTATCATATGACTGACCACACGATGACTACCACGAACACGCCCGTTATGACTCCTGCTCGTACTGAAAAGCAAGAATACCATTCCCTGATGGTACACATCTTCAATCACAACCTTCAGGCGGTCCGTGACTACATCGCTTGCGGCAAGAACATTAACTTCTACACCGCGCACCAAGAGGGCGGCTACAAGGATTATGACGAGAGCCACACCCTCCTGGTCCAGTATGACCCGTGGCTCAACGTACACGACGTACCCATTGTCACTTCCTTCCTGGACACCCTGGACGAGGTGAATCCAGCCAACATGCGGCCTCGCATGACTGAATTCACTCCCCTGTCCTACGCCTGCTTCCTGGGATACGAGGATATCGCGCGGGCGCTGGTGGAGGGCGGAGCGGACGTGAACCCTGACGCGGCGGCTCGCATTCCACGGGAGTGTGACTGCGGAGCCTATACCATCGGACGCCGCACGTATACCTGGGAGAACATTCCTGCACCCTTTGAGGTGACGTCCACGTTCCCACCCCTCTGGTGGGCCTGCCTTCATGAACAAAACGACCTGGTACGATTCCTGCTTCGTGCTGGGGCGAACATTCATGCCGTGTATGAGTTGGATCGCATGGATGGATTCCTCCAGTTCGCCTGCGAGTGTGGCAACGTAGAGGTGGTGGAATACCTCCTTCAGTACGGAGAGACACTCGCGGATTATCCTGACGCGCTTCTGAGCGCCTGTCATTCGTTTGACGAGGCCATGATTCGGCTGCTCCTTTCCTATGGAGCGAATCTGCTGGCCGTGAAGCCCTATGTGGACCGTCTGGGTCGCAAACACGTGTGCCTCGCAATGTTGGAGCAGCGCTATATGGAACGGAATCTGCGGGAGGAAGAGGTGGCAGAACGAGACGAGGCGGGGCTGCGGACCTTGGCGGCGATGATTCTGGCGGGCGAGGATGCGAGTGGCATTCGTTGCTCTACGATTCGTCGCTGGGTAAAGCCCATCGTCCAGCGAATGGAATACGAGAGTATCCAATGGCAAATCGCCGTGCTGGAAGCGAAACGAGCGGAACTGATGAAGGCCATGGCGGGTCCGCTGGCCGTTCCGCATGAATGCGATGTATGATAAGTTTCGTGGCCTTCATGTCTTCGTACATCCATGTACACCATGTAATCAAATATGAAAAACAAACAAAAAAGACGGGTATTATTGCCTTTCTTTTTTTGCTGTCACAGGTGTAGTAGATGACCGCATGTGTTCCCGTGAACACCAAGAAGTATCAGACCCGCAAGAGCCCGCCCTATCATGCCAAGGACTGTAAGGGGGCTGCTAAGAAGGGGAAGAATGGCAAGGTGTATGTGTCCGCTCCTGACTCTAGGGGCGTGTACAAATGGGTGGTGACGTCTAACGGTGCTCGCACGACTCAGAAGCAGAAGACACAGAAGAAGCAGAGAATGAAAACCTATATGATTCTTGACAATGGCTCCAACACTTTCTCCGCCGACGTTTCTCCGTCCCATGTGGCGATTTATCTCCTAGAGGAAAACGGAGCAGGCGGTAAAAAGGTGGTAGACACGGCACATACGCGTGTGTTTGTTGGCGACAATGACTTGCGCATCGGTCAGGGTGCCGCACCAAAGGGTATGTATCCTGGTAATTCCCTCCTGATTCAGGTACGGCCTGGCAAATACATCTTCGCAGGTCAGGAGATCTATTCGTTTTCCACGGTGGATGGTGAAGAGATTCAGGCGTATTATTCCCCCGTCGGCAACTCGGCCGTTCCTTATCCTTATGCAGTAGGAGAACACCATACCTATTTCATGCTGGAGAAGGAGTATGTTCCCAATGAACTGCTGGATCTGACCAAGGACGCCTATGGCCAGTTTTACGGACTTACCGTGAAGGGTGAGGTACGGAAGAAGGCGATTCAGGGCGCCGCGAAGAAGTTTGCCACGAAGCTCCTTCAGAAACGGAATTTGCATTGAGGGGCGTGTTGGGAAAAAATTGAAATCCGACGGATGGTGCGTCTGAGAGGCAGATGCTACGATATTACTTGAGCACGATGACGACGATTCGGAAAAAGAAGCTCCACATTCCCAAGGCGGACCCTGTGAACGATATGTTGGCGAATATGATGGAGGCAATCCATGTGTCTGTATCTGGCATGGAGAAGGAAGAGAAGAGTAGAGAGATGGGGGAAGGAATTCTGTCTGCCGCGTATTGGAGGAATACCAAAACATTCCAATCTATCAAGGACAAAGAGACGCAAATCAAGTACTACAAACGAATGGGGGCCTGTGAGGAGGTGCTTCAACTCGTGGACCTGGAATCCAAGCCGTTCGGCTCCGAGTCCGAGAAGATTCTGCAGGAGGTGTTCCAACTCGGGGCACGAACGTCATCGCAAAACGACGGGACACGCCTGGGGCGAAAGATTGAAATCAAGTCAGCACGCTACTGGGCAGGAAAGGACGACTGCGTCTGGCAGCATCTGGAGCCTGACCACGACTACGAAGTCGCCCTCTTCGCCCTCCTGGACTTTCAAGGGTGGAAGGTGTGGGCGATTGCGAAGGCGCGGCTGATGGGAGAACTGCGCGACAAAAAAATAGTGACGTTTCAAGGCAAACAGGGTTGGTGGGTCAGGAAATCGGCGGTGCTTCCTTATCTGACTCCCATTGGGAGTGTAGAGGAGTTGGACGGCTTTATGGAGTCGCTGTAATCGTGGTGTGAGCGGGAGGCGTTTGGAGGCGTTCGTGAATCAGGGCAACATAATCAGGGTTGAGTTCTATCCCGACAAAGGGGAGGCCCAGATTTTTTGCCGCAAGGCATTCGCTGCCCGAACCCGCGAAGGGGATGAGGACGTATCCTTCGGATGGGGGCTGTTTGCAGGAGCGGAGTAGCTTTTCACAGAGGGCCAGGGGCTTCTGGGTCGGGTGATTGACGCGCTCCTTCGCGCCCGCTCCGCCTGCTAGGGCAGGAATCTTGATGACATCACGTGGCAGAGCACCATTCGGATGCGCCGTGTAGGTAGTCGTCTTCTCGCCCTTGGAGAAACGCCCCTTCGTGTTTGCCCTTTCCTTGCCTGCGGCGCCATTCAGGAATCCCTCCGTGTACGCCTCGCGAACGTCGTCGCGATGGAAAACCTTGTTCTCCTTCCACAGGACGAGAATACTCTCATGGGATCGCTGCCAGAAGTGGAGGGAAGCTACGTTTTTGTTCGTGTAGTGCCAGATAATCCAGCGACGCTTGATATGATAGGGAACTTTGGAGAGAATAAGCGCTAAGATTTCACTGAAACCATAGATAAACATGGTTCCATTGGGCTTCAGAATCCGCAGACACTCCTTGATCCACGTCTCGGTCCACTGCAGGTATTCCTCCATCGGCTGTCTGTCGCTGTCGTTTCCAAAGTCCTTTCCAATGTTGTAAGGCGGGTCCGCGATAATAATCTGGGCGGAATCCGAAGGGAGGGTGGGAAGGAGCTGGAGCGCGTCGCCTTGGCGGATGTCTTGTTGTAGCGGGGCGGGTGGATCGGTTTTCTCTTCCTCCTTTTCCTCGGTAGCCTGTACTAAGGGCGGATTGTCGGTTAAGAGTTGGCATAGCACTGCTTTGGATTTGCCATGACAACCTTTGAGCTTGCGTTCCTTACAGAGTGCAAGGAGTTCCTTCTGTGTCTTGGTCTGGTAGTCCATGGTGGGTCCTACTTGTATGTAGGAGGTTGGAGTTGTCAAATTTTACACGGCGGACGCAAAAAAAATTGAAATCGCGTCGTGGCTTGCATAGAGGGTAGAGAACCCCCGTTGAACACCCTCGTTGCTTGTCGCTTACCGCTTATCGCTTACCGCTTACCGCTTGTCACCATGCAGTACCCTACCCCGTCTATGTGTTGGGCACCTCGCAAGCCTTGCAAGCCTCTCCTTCGCCCCCTCGCTGTCCCATTGGAGGAACCGCCCGTGTTGTCTCTCCCTCCTCCTTCGCCCACGCCATCCGATGAGGCCGAAGACGTGGGGTTCGTCCGTGCTGTGTGCTTGGACGACCTTATGGATACATCCTGCGATTCACGGGGAGACGACTTTCTCACGTGCATGGACAAAGACATCCTATCCCGCATCATTCCTGGCAGCAAGACGCTGGTGGCTCGTCATCTGCCATTGGACGTTTCCATGCAACAACTTCGCAGCCTCTTTGGGGCCTATGGCCCGCTTCATGGCTCCTACCTTCCCCGCGGCATGGACCCACGGGCTGACGACTATGGTGTCGGTAAGGGATACGCCCACATGACCTTCATGCATCACGAGGATGCTGTGCGCGCGTTCCGCGCCCTCTATGGACAATTCTACCTTCGTGGCCAGTACGTGGCGCTGGAGTTTGCTTCGCTATAACATGTTCTTTCTCCCACGATACTTCATCAAAAAAAGAGAGGTTATCACCTCTCTTTTTATGTATTCTTTATGGAGATTTGTTTTGTAAAAACCTTATTACGTCGTCATAATATAAAACGTTTTCGGACGAAGGAATCCATTGAACGTGGAAGCTGCCGCCGTCGTGTAGGCACCAAAATTTTCAATGTAACACCACTCACCAATGGCGAGTTCTGGCAACATGACGCATTCGGCAATTTTATCAATGGAATCGCATGTCGGCCCGAATATTTTGGACGGATAATGTGTTTCATTACGCTCATTAAACGGATGGATATTGGGTATCGCATGATCAAAATAAATACAATTGAAGGACCCATAGACACCGTCATTCAGGTAGTAGATGAAGTTCTTCTGATGTTTCTCATCCACATATTCCTTTTTCCCAATCACATTCACCACTAGCGTGTGACTGGTGGTCACCATAAACCGTCCTGGCTCCGCAATCACACGCAACTCACTGAGTGCCTCGTCCGTCACATCAAACTCACTCGTCAGGACCTCCTGTGTCTCGGTATCGGTCGGTTCCATGCTCCGCTTCTTTCCAAAATACTTCTCCAATGCGAGGTTGATGACCTCACTCATTGCCTCAAAGGTTGCCGTTTCTGCATCGGATCCTGGAAAACCACCTCCAATGTCCAGCAGTTTTAGCGTGTAACCGTGAGACTTTGCAATATCATATACTTTTCGGCAATCACGAATCGCCAAGTCATACTGCTTGGGGTCTCCGCATCCACTTCCCACATGAAAACTCACACCATGGACATCCAGCTTCAAGACTTTTGCCACCATCAGAATTTTGTCCACCTCCTCCACGCCACATCCGAACTTGCAATTGAACTTGCAACGAGACTTAGAATCGTCTACCTTGATACGCAGGACCAACTTCGCGTGGGGATGGTACAATTTGATTTTATAGAGTTCATCGTCCGAGTCAAACGTTAGAAGGTCTACATCGTTGGCTCGTGCATATTTGATTTG
>Ga0214921_10012511_pt1 | contig 10124 bp, 10 predicted proteins | sample LL1505_MetaG_FD_177992 | JGI IMG/M metagenome (GOLD analysis project Ga0214921, IMG submission 177992) | Freshwater microbial communities from Lake Lanier, Atlanta, Georgia, United States - LL-1505 | ecosystem: Environmental > Aquatic > Freshwater > Lake | place: USA: Georgia | collected...
AATCGAATCTACTAGAGAAATGATTTCTATTGAGGGAGATGATTTTGAACAACAATTTAGACCACAATAAAAGTTTATGCAAGCAGTTTTATGGGTTATATTAGTTCATGTAATTGAAATAATTGGTATTGCCGGTTATTTATTGATTAAAAAAAATTCTAAACTTGAAAAAGCATTAGTTGAACAACAAAATTATATCGATGCAATTAGTATCGTTATTGAAGATTCGGCTAATACTATTCAAGAATTAGATAGTCGTGGTGCTTTTGAAGCAGATGATGAAGTAGGTACTTTCTTTAGAAATTTAAAGGAAATCCAAAACGTTTTAAATCAATTTAATACTCGCAAAAACTAGTTTGGTTCCGGTATTTTTTGTTCATACATTGTACGACAAATAAATATTATATGTCAACTTACTACGAAAACGACGATCTAGATATATTTTTAGACAGTGAAAAAACAATTGCGTTAAATAAACGTGGACAACCTCGTAAACGCAAACCTAAAGAACCCCGTATTTATTTTACTGAGGATACGGAAAACGCTATTGTTGAATATTTAGCTTCTACTGATCAACCTTTTAGAGATAAAATTTATAGAGAACGTATTGAATATGCCTTTTATAAACTGGCAGAAAATATTATCCATACTTTTAAGTTTTATTACACCGACTCTGATACAGTAGAGGAATTAAAGCATGAGGTTGTAACATTTCTACTCGAGAAACTCCACTTATATAATCAGGATAAAGGTAAAGCATTTAGTTATTTCGGTACAATAGCTAAACGCTATCTTATTGTTTATAATAATAATAATTATAAAAAACTACAAGAACGTGCTGATATAGATGAATTAGATGAAGATAAATCATTTTTAAGTGAAAATATTCGCGAAGCGGAGGAGATGGAAAATTTAAATTCCTTTATGGATCAGTATATTCGTTACATAGATAAATACATCCACCAGTTATTTCCTAAAACACAAGATGCTCGTACAGCAGATGCTATTATTGAGTTATTTCGTAAACGTGAAACACTAGAAATATTTAATAAAAAAGCATTATACATTTATATTCGCGAGATAACGGATACATCTACACCACACATAACCAAAATTACTAAAAAATTAGATACGTTACGTACCAGACTATTTAATGAATATTATAAGCACGGGTATATAAAAATCTAAGTATATTATATTTATTGGTAAACGCAATTTATGGCTAATTTTGATGACGTTACCCTATTTGGTAACACGTCACTATCCGATATATTTAAACAAATTCATAGAAATAATAAGGATACTGACAAACAAATTAATGAATTAATTGATGCTCTTAAACCATTAGCATCATCTAATGCTGGATCGGCAGTAATGTTAATGCCTACTGTTAAGGATTTAATTGATGTTAATGTAAAAAATAACGAACAATTAATTAAAATGGCGGGTATTGCACAACGTGCATCAACAGCTAGTTCAAATAATAATCCAGAATCCTTTTTTGATCCATCCGAAATACAACAATTATTAGAGGAACAACGTGCTGTACAGGTTGAAGGTCAAAAATTATTAGATAAAACAGAAACGATACAACACCAAATTGAGAATAAATGAGAGTAAAAACAAATTTAAGTGGTTTAGTTTCTGCTACCAGTAAAAAACGTCCTGGTAGTGGTGGTGGTTCGTCAATTAAAATAGGTAAAGTATATGGTATTATAACTACTCCTAATACTCCAACTAAAGAATTATATGAAGCTAATGGAGGGGCAGCCTCTATTGGAGCTGTATTTTATATGGATTATAAACAAGTAAAATATTCAATAGGTATTGACTTAACAAAATGTAAAATTGCTCTTCCCCTTGATTCTAGTATTCGAAATTATCCCTTAATAGGAGAATTAATTCAAATTATAGATGGTCCTTCTCCAACTTCCCAATTAAGTAATTCCTCAACTCAAAAATATTATACTGGTATCGTTAATATTTGGAATAATCCACAACAAAATTCTCCACTTGGAGATATTTTAGGAAAAACATTTATTGAAAGTAGTGAAATAAGAAATTTACAGCCCTTTGAAGGAGATAGAATATATCAAGGTAGAAAAGGAAATGGGATTAGATTTGGTAGCACAGTTAAAATTCATTCTGATATAAATGAATGGAGTAATATTGGAAATGATGGTGATCCTATTACTATATTAGTAAATGGATATGTTACGGATAGTACAAGTTCATTAGCGCCTAATATTGAAGAAATTAATAAAGAGAAATCTTCACTATATTTAACATCAACCCAAAAATTACCTTTAAAACCAGGAACAAGTATAATTAATCCTAGAGTTAATACAGTAATTCCAAGTAATTATAATTCATCTCAACTAATAGCTAATAGTGATAGAATTACTCTTAACGCTAAAAAAGATGAAGTATTATTATTTGCTAAAGGTAATATTGAATTAAATACAGACAATATAATTAATATTAATGCTGGTAGAGTAGCTCATATTAATTCGCCCTCTATTGCTTTAGGTACTAAAAAAGATGGAACTTACCCAACTGAACCAGTATTATTAGGAGGTAAAACTCATGATTTTTTATTAGATTTATTAAATGCTTTAACATTATTAGCAGGATCTTTATCAGCCGCTACTGTAGCTACTACAGAAGGAGCAATATGTGTTAGTGAATGTAATGCCGCTGGAGAACAATTATTATCAGATGTTGATAATTTAATTAATAAATTAGAATCAATAACATCATCTAACGTATATACAATATAATATGGATCCTAAAATATCATCCCCGATAAATTTTAATAAATTACCCACTCCTCCCTCCCCCGGTAATATTTCTTCTTTAGCAAATCCAAGTACGTTATCTAATTTAAGTAAATCTAATTTACCTTCTACTTTTGGAGATCAAATTAAAAATACAGCTACACAACAAATAATTAAAGCTGCTACCGAGTCTACTATAACTAAATTATATAAAGAAAAAGCAGATTTAATTCAAGAAGGAATACAGTTAGATATAAATCATCAATTAACACTTCAAAATTTACAATATAAACATACTCCCAAAAAACAAGTTCAAAATGGACAAACAGTAGATATTCTACCTGAATTAAATGATGAAGAATATCAAAAAGCTGTTAATAATGAAAATAAAAATTATCAAGAAGCTAAAAATAATCTTCAAGAAAGAAAAACACAAAATCAAAAAAATATTGATGATTATTTAAAAGATCCATTTAAAAAACAAAAAGACGAAATTCAAAAAAGAAAAATAAAAAGAGATAAACGTAAAAAAAGAACTAAAGAAGAAAAAAAAAGAGCAAGAAAAGCTAGGGCAAAATCAGTTTTTCAAAATGCTAAAAAATCTTTAGTTCCAATTTTAACTTTAACCTTAACAAATCAATTAGCTAATATAATAGCTCAAAATGATAAAATAGGAAAATTAGTAGATAGTACTAACGCTATAATCACGGATGCTAATGAGTCTGGAGATGCTACCAAATTACAAAATGCCAAAGTAGCTAGAGATAATGCTATAAAAATAATAAATGATAATGAAAATAAAATAAGAAAAGTTCAACAGCAGATAGATAGAATTAGTCGTATAATTTCTATATTTAATATTATTGTAACTATAATCTCGGCTATTCCACTACCAACAGCTGTCCCTCCGGGTATTGGCATTCCATTAAATTTAATTATTAAGTTTGTTAAAATATTGGATAAAGCAAATAGAATACTTTTAGCATTAAGCGCCTTACTCCCAATCTTATCCTCAGTCTTAGATAAAGCAATAGCAATATTAGAAGATTATAAATCTCAATTATTAGATATAAATGGAGCCTTAGATAAAGCATCTACAAATAATTTTGAACTTTTAAGTGGTCCTGGAGGATTAAATAGTAATACAGATTTTGGTACTACAAATGAAACTTATAAAGGATTTAGATTTGCTATACGTGAAGATAATAGTTTTGGTGGAGTTCATGTGGGTAAATTTAAACGTCATTATGCTGTAGCTATAGATATAAATGATGTTGATGTTTTAAAAAGTGAATATTCATTTACATTAGATCCTAATGATTTAATAGATCAATTAAAATTAGTAATAGATCAACAAGGATTATTTACGGGTGATGGAAATTCTTCTCCAAACGGTAATTCTAACAATCCTAATACTTCTAACAATTCTAATACTTCTATTAAACCAAACAAATCAAATCCTAATCTTACATCAACCTTAATACCATCTATATCTTCTATAAATACTTTATCAAAAACTACAAAATCACCTCCACAACCAAAAGTAATTATAGGTCCATCATCTGGAATTACTGCAAAAATACCATTAGGGGTTTTAGATAGAGCAAAACTTGTAGCGGTAGCAGCGGCCTCCGGTCCAGATCCCCGTCCTAAAATTGATGTTGCTTTTATATTTGCTGCTGATATAAAATGGCATCAAGAAGATAAAAAATATAAAGATAGTATAAAAGCTAACTCAAACATAAATTATTAATATTTATTTATATGAACATTAAAGTATTCAAAAAATTAATTAAAGAAGCAGTAACCGAGGCTATTTATGAAGAATTGCCTGAGATATTAAACGAAGTTTTAGCTAAACAAAATAAACAAGCGTTACATGAAAATAAAACGTTTAATTTTACTAGCACTGACGTAGCTCCATTATCCGGAGATGTACGTAGCTCATTGATGGCTAAAATGGGAGCTGAATTTGGTTTCCAACAACCACAACGTACTGATTTAAAAGTAATTGATAAAGTTGATGAATCAACAGGTGAAAAAGTAAATCCGTATCTTAATTTTATAGCAGATGCAGCAGCTAATATGTCACCAATGGATAGATCAGGACTAAGAAATTTAGATTAATATGCCTATACCTCAAACAACCCGGGTTAATCCCTTAGATTTGCAAAAAAATATTGCAATTGGGGTATCTTTACCTTTTAATGGCCCATCAGGTCCATTTAATAAAACGTACAGTACTAAAGACCAAACAAAATCTAATTTAGTTAATTTACTACTTACTAATAAAGGTGAAAGATTATTTAATCCTGAATTTGGAGCAGATATAAGTAATTTATTATTTGAAGGTATAAATGAAGATTTAGATAGTACAATTATTGATCTAATTACTAGTAACGTAAATTTATTTATGCCTGAAATTCAATTAGGAGATATAATAATAAATGAAGATATAGATCGTAACTATATATCAATAACAATTAATTATAAATTAAAAATATCTGGAACCTCAGATCAAATAACAGTACAATTTACATAAAATGGCAGATAATAAAGTATCATATTTAAATAAAAGTTTTAGTGATTTTAAGACTAATCTTATGAATTATGCTAAAACATATTTTCCTAATTCATATAATGATTTTTCAGATACTAACCCAGGAGCTATGTTTATTGAGATGGCTTCTTATATTGGTGATGTAGCATCATTTTATACTGATACTCAAATTCAAGAAACATTTTTATTATATGCTAAGGAAAAGGAAAATTTACTTGCTTTATCATATATGTTAGGATATCGTCCTAAAGTATCATATGCTGCTACTGTAGATGTTGATATATATCAAATTATTCCCCAAATTAATATTGGTGGATCTGTACCTGATTACCTATACGCTACAGTAATTAAAGAAAATACAGTTTTAACATCAGCAAGTACAAATAAAAAATTTATTACTATAGAAAAAGTTGATTTTACTGATCCAAGTAATACTGAAATTACATATTATAGTTCAACTTACTTTTTATTAAAAAAAACAGTTAAAGCTATATCAGCAGAAATTAAATCAATTACAATACCATTTAATGTATCTCAAAAATTTTCTTTAGCTACTATATCTGATACTAATATATTACAAATATTAGAGGCCGTTGATACTCAAGGAAATAAATGGTATGAAGTACCTTATTTAGCTCAATCATCAGTATTAGAATCTATAGCTAATCCAAATGCTTCATCAGATGGTGTTCCTTATTTAGTTAACTATAAAAGAGTACCTCGTCGTTATGTATCACGCTTCTTATCAGATGGGACATTACAACTAGAATTTGGAGCAGGTCTATCTAATTCAGCAGATACAACAATATTACCTAATCCTGATAATATTAAATTAGGATTAATACCTGGTATTTCTACTTTATTAAATGGATATAATAAAGCAACACCTTTCTTTACACAAGAATATGGTTTAGCTCCAAGTAGCGATATTACTATTAAATATCTTGTTGGTGGTGGAGTTGAATCTAATGTTTCTTCTAATGATTTAATTACAATAGATAAATCTCCATCTCAAGTCTATTTTCCTAATTCTCCTTCTAACACTAATACAATAAATCTTATTATTCAAAGTATAGTATCAAATAATCCTAATCCAGCAGCTGGTGGTAGAGGTGGAGATGAAATTGAAGAAATAAGAAATAATGCCTTATATGCTTATCAATCACAATTACGTGCTGTAACTAGAGAAGATTATATGGTACGTGCCTTATCATTACCTTCTGATTATGGTAGTATAGCTAAAGTATATGTAACTCAAGATGTAGCTAGTGAAATGTTAGCAACACCAACAGTTGCAACAATTGAAGAACGTAATCCATTATCATTAGATATGTACATATTAGCTTACGACTCTAATAAAAAATTAACTACAGCTGCTACTACGTTAAAACAAAATTTAGCTACATATATTAACCAATATAGAATGGTTACTGATGCTGTTAATATTAAAGATGCTTTTTATATTAATATAGGAGTTAATTTTGATATAATAATACAAAGTGGATATAATAATAATGATGTTATAACTAATTGTATATCAGCGTTAAAAGATTTCTTTAATATAACAAATTGGACAATCAATCAACCAATTATTATTTCCGATATTGCTTCAACATTATTAAAAATACAAGGTGTACAATCTGTAGTTAAAATAGAAATTACAAATAAACAGGACGATACAGGAACTATATATTCAAAATATGGATATGATATTCACAGCGCCACAAGACAAGGTAATATTTATCCTTCTATTGATCCTAGTATATTTGAGGTAAGATATCCTGACACAGATATACAAGGTAGAGTTGTACCATTTACAATTTAAAAGTTATAATCTACCATATTTATATGTAGTAACTATGTAATTATGGCTATATATAAAATATTCCCGGAAAAATCCGCAACACTTTATTCATTTTATCCTACCATTAATGTGGGTAATGATGAAATATTAGATCTTAGTACTTTTAAATCTATAGAAGGTACTAATGAAGTTGCACGTTCTATTATTAAATTTCCTCAAGCTGAAATACTTGATATTATTAATACTAAAGTAAGTGGATCTTCTTATAGTGCTTCTTTACGTTTATCTTTAGCTAACGCTTCTCAAATACCTTTAAATTATACTATATTTTGTCATCCATTAGCAGCAGATTGGAATGTAGGTACCGGTAGATTTAATAATTCTCCTATTACTACAGATGGGGCTAGTTGGAAATATACTAATCAATTAAGTGGAAGTGCATGGTTTACTACATTCCCCACTGGAACAACAGGCTCATATACTGGTAGTAATGATGGGGGCGGATTATGGTGGACTGGATCTTTATACCAGTCAACTCAATCTTTTAATAATGTTGATTCTTTAGATTTATCCTTAAATGTAACTAATACTATTAATGCTTGGTCTGGAAGTGTTATATCTAATTATGGTTTTATTTTAAAACATAGCAGTTCATTAGAATTTACTACAGCATCTAAATTTGAAACTAAATACTTCTCAGCTAATACTCATACAATCTATCCTCCATGTTTAGAAATAAAATGGAATGACTGGTTATATAATACAGGTTCATTATCCGTAGTATCATCACCAAATATTGTAGCGACTTTAGCTAATAATCAAAGTGAATATCAACAAGGATCAATTCAACGTTTTAGAATTAATGTAAGAGATAAATTTCCGGCACGTGCTTTTTTAACAACTAGCGTTTATTTACAAAATAAAGCTTTACCAACTTCTTCATATTATTCAATAAAAGATTTGGATACTGAAGAAATAGTCGTAGATTACGATACAGCATTCACAAAAATTAGTTGTGATTCAACAGGTATGTATTTTGATGTATATATGAATGGATTAGAACCGGAACGTTATTATAAAATATTAATCAAAACTACTATTGGTGGTTCTATATTAGTATTAGATAATAATTATTTCTTTAAAGTTATAAGATAATATGTCTGAAAAAATTCCTATAGAAAAACAAGTATTTGATAAACTTACTTTTGGTAAAGTAATTGATACTGAATTTCATCAATTATTAAATAATGTAGCTGAAGAAACTCCTGTATTTACTATTGATGATTTTTTTGAATTATATGAACAACTATTCTATCAAATCCCAAAAGAAGGAGACGCTAATTCACATCAGTATATTATACAAAAAGAAGCAGATTATTTAGGTATTATAATTAATCAAGATGATATTCAAGCGTTATTAGAAGAAATTACTAATTTAAGACAACAAGTACTAGATACACAAACAGCACTTGATGAAATAAGCAAAACAATAAAATAGTAGATGGCAGACAATATAAAAATAGTAGGTAGTGTATTAAATACAACTACAGTTTCGCGTTATTCTAGCGAAGATATTAAATTAATCCCCTCTAAAAATTTATCTGAAAATTTTGGTGAAAAGGATGATTATATTGAATTTTATATATATGACATTGCTGGCAATTTATTAAGTACAAATTATAATTATCTTAGCTATAAATTACCACCATCAACAGGATTAACACCAGGAACAACTTCAACACCCAACACTACAGATAATATACAAACTGAAGATGTTGGAGTTATATCAACTTTAGCTCCACAAACATCTTCATTATATCCTATTATAGAAATTGATCCTATACAAGACTTACAAAATGTAGGATATTCATCAGGAGAATTTAATGTAAGATACAATTTATTTGAAAATATATTATCTAACTATGTAGATGAAGCCTTATTTATTAAAGAAATATCACCTGATAGAACAGAAATTAGATTAGGTTCTATATCTCTTACTGATGATGAAATTGAAAGTGTAGTTACTTCAATGATAGATAAAATAAATAAGTCTGACTATTATGTTGATTATTTATTAAATATTGGAGGTAATGAACAATATATAGCTATTAATGTAGCATTAAATAAAGCTACTTCCGGATACGAAATATTATTTAAATTATATCAACCATTACCAAATTCAATTCAAGAAAAACAAACATTATGGGTTGTAGAAGAAAAAGTTAGTCCTTATATATTTGATGTAAATTTAGATAAATTAGTAATTACTCCTCCATCTTTAAAGTTAAGAAGTCCTAATTTCGGAATTGAAATACCTAATCATAGTACTATATCAACCCAATATACTAACTACAATACATTAGTAACAGGATTACAATCACTACAAAGTTCATCATATCATCAAATATCAAATTTATTAGCTACACAAAGTATAAACATAAGTGTAGATTATACTGATTTTGATAATTTTATATTTTTTGGATCAGCAAATCAACGTGTAACAAATTTTTATACTAAAGTTAAACAAATTGAAAATTATAAAACTTTAATTAATACTTATACTTCACAAATATCTACAATCCCAAGTTTAATAACAGAGATAAACAAATATTCATCTAGTATAAACACTATTATATCTCAATTTGATGGGTATGAATCATATCTTTATTTTGAATCTAGTTCATATACTTGGCCTAAATCTGGTTCATTAAAACCGTATAATTTATTATCTGCTACCTCTACATCATCTATTAATTGGTATAATAATCTATTAGATTCCGCTTTATATTTCGATAAAAATAATCCAAATAATTTAGAATATGCCATTCCTAATTATTTAAAAGATAATCCTGATAATCAACCATTTTTAACTTTCTTAAATATGGTTGGTCATTATTTTGATAATATATGGATTTATCTTAAAGCAATAACTGACGTTAATAAAGCCAATAACAATTTAAATGCGGGTATATCTAAAGATTTA
>Ga0214921_10012512_pt1 | contig 10124 bp, 12 predicted proteins | sample LL1505_MetaG_FD_177992 | JGI IMG/M metagenome (GOLD analysis project Ga0214921, IMG submission 177992) | Freshwater microbial communities from Lake Lanier, Atlanta, Georgia, United States - LL-1505 | ecosystem: Environmental > Aquatic > Freshwater > Lake | place: USA: Georgia | collected...
TTATGGAACGATTACTAAATATTTGTATACTTAGTTTTGTATATTTTTGTATATTTTTGTATATTTTTGTATATTTTTTATATTTTTGTATATTTTTGTATATTTTTTATATTTTTGTATATTTTTTATAAAAATATACATAATATTATATATGAAGTTTTATCATTCGTTTATTATATTAATAGTTATATTAAAACTTATGTTCTTTGGATTATCTATTTATCGTGAATATTTGATATTTAAAAAATCTAAAAATTCTACATTATATGATAATATAACTAAGTTGAGATTACATTCTGAACTAATAATTAGTTTATTAATTAGTTTTTTGCTTATATATTTATTTAATCCATATTATCCAAAAATATATTTAATAGATAAAGAAACTAAGATAATATTATTTGCATATGGGTGGATAACGTTGGTAACTGCAAGTTGGGAAGATATTTTTGGCGAAAGTTTTATTTTTAAACTTTTTAAAGATTTTTTTTGAATAAAAAGGTTTGTAAATAAGTTTATATTTTTAAAATGGATATTGCGTTATATTGTTTACTAGAAAATATATAAATACTATAAAATATATTATAAAATATATTATAAAATATATAAATAAAATGGTATATGTTTGTGACAAAGATTTTGGCAATTTTTTATATAATCAATATCATATAAAAAAGATATATGATGATATCAGCAAAACAGAAAGAGATTATTTTAAAATGTTGAATGAAAATATGGTAAAAAAATCATCAAAACGTGTTGAAGATATAAAAGTAAGGATTAAAAACGATATTTCTAATAAAATTTTTAACAAAAAATACCAAATTCAAAGTCCACTTGAATATATGATAATTAATGAATATTTTTACACATTAAATATACAAAAATACACATTAAGTTTGTGTCATGATGATAATGGTATAACAAGAAATAAATTAAGTAAAATAATTGAAGCACATTATGGTAATCCAATGAAATTTATAAATGAAAAATCACTTGTAATGTATTGTTATTTTTCTGAAAATGTGTAAATTATTGTTGTTACATTCGCTTTCTTCTTCCTAAATATGCAGCGGCACTTGTTCCTACCATACCTACATCTGTATGGGGTTTATAAATATAATTCTTACTATAAGTGTAGCATAATGTTCCGGAGCAACCATTATACATTTTATTATATGGTAAATCGGTTGTGTCGTACAGTGTTTTAAAATAAGTTGATCTATTTAATCTGTTTGATGGATAACAAGTAATATCGGCTGTGAATGATGACATTATAATATATACAAATATTTTATAATGTTTATAGTTTTATTAATTTTATTTATTCATTTATTTATTAATTCTACAACTTACATAATTATGATTAATTTATAAAATTATGATCTTTATAAAATGGGTATCTGTTATGAAATACTATGCGGTCATTGTATTCACAATCATTCCCATTTAATTCATATAAAAACTGATATTTTTTTCCATCTTCATCATAATGAATATGACTTTTTTTGTATTTGATATCATTTATATCCATAAATTTACATATACTCCAATCAACATATGAATAATCTATATTATACTTATAATAATTAACATAATACTTTATGCAGTTTTTTAGTATAGGATTATTATTTGCAGACATTATAAAATGTGGATTAAATTTCCATGCATCCGAGTTTTTATTAAAATTAAAAGAAATACAAGTAGAAAAATATATATCTTTTTCTATATACTCTGATAATGGAACTAAAGGTTCTATATCTGCATCAACATATAATCCACCATATTTATTAATAATACATACTCTCCAAAAGTCTGCCTTGATTGGTCCATCTGGTATAAAATTAAATATATCTGCGTGAAGTTGTGAATATTCTTCCAATAAAAACTTTGCACATAAGTTGTCATCATATAATTTTATTTCCCATTCTGGATTCAATCTTGCCCAATTTTGTGAATGTATTTTAATATATTTGAGATCTTTATAGCACATATATATAATTTTGGGAATCATGATTATAGTATAATAAATATATTTTTAATATTATTGTTCCATTTACTTAATTTTACAATTATTTATTTGTATACATTATTTATTTATGTATTTTACTTTGTAATAAATATTTTGCACAAATTTTAATGCCTTCTTCTAATGAAGTTTTAGGTTTAAAACCTAATTGTTCACTATAAGTTGGGTCACATACTCTATAAAAAACCCCAGTCGGTTTATTTGATAGTATATTAATTGGTGCTTCGTGATTACATACTTTACACATATGCAACGCCAATTCTTCGAAACTTGTTCCTATACCAGTGCCTATATTTATTGCAGATCCATCTTGTATAGATTCCATTGTGTCTAATAAACAATCTATAGCATCTTCTATATAAACAAAATCCCGATAAGTATTACTCCAAATATTTATTGGCATTTCCTTGTTTAAAACGCGATTTAAAATACTTGGAAAAGGATATGCTGTGTGTTGATCTTCACCATACCCAGAAAATGGTCTGTAACATACTACATTTAAACCATATTTTTCATGTGCCAATTTTGCTAAATATTCTCCAGTTAACTTAGACCATCCATATGTTAAGTCTGCAATACCAATATTGTCATCATTAAAATTAATCATACTTTCATCTAATTTACATTTGTTATTATCATTTTTTTGAAATTTTATAGGGTATGCTGCACTACTACTGAAAAAAACAATTTTATCGGGTATGTATTTAACTGCCCATTTAAACATTTCAGCGTCTATAGATAAATCTTCCCCCACATCGATTGGTGAATTTTCAATAGTTGTCCTTCCGCCTACAATTGCAGCTAAATGTATTATTAAATTAAAATGTTCTTGGTTTTTGTGTTTAAAGTATTCTCTACAATCCATGTTTATAAATTTAAAATATGTATTATCACATTTTAAGTGTTCTGGCCATTCTTGAGGTAATAAACTACTCTCAGACATTAAATTATCAACACACAAAACATTACATTTTAAATCAGTAAATTTTTTACACACATGCCTTCCTACAAATCCAGCCCCGCCCGTTATTAATATATTTTTATACATTATATAATATATTAAAATAATAAAACAACAAAATAAACTTAATTATAACATTTAATAAATTATAACATTTAATAAAAATATAAAATACTCAATATTTTTATATTTTTATTATTGATTACATTCCAAACTAGATAACTAAATATTAATTAAATATATACCATTTCTAACTCTGGATTCATATAGCTAGCAGCCAAACTAATGTTAGATGTGCCATGAATAAAATAATTGCATTTTGAAATACAAATAGTATCAATTATTACTTCATAAGCTAAATTAATATTACTACTATTATTTTTTCTACTTGTATGATGAACTTGAAATCCTACACCATTTATAAAACCTTCATGGTTCTGTTTATTTCCAATTAAACTAAAAGCCCATTCTAAAATATTGTTGAATGAAGTTCTAGTCGATTCTGTATTATATATAACTTTTGATCCATATTCTTTTGTAAATGCTGCAACACCTAATTCATTGTCTGTTGCCAAAAAAATAGTTGCATTAGGATGTATTGACAGTATATCATTTATTTTATCAAAATAATCATTAAAATACTTGTATCCAGCTTCACAACAATGTGATGGATGACGATAATGAACTGCTATAGTTACTTCATCAAATAATTTGGTTATTTCATTTACCTTATTTAAAATAAATGGATTAAAACTAATATATTTTTTAAAAGTATCATTAACACTGTATCTCCATTTAGTAAATTCTGATTTATCTGTTAGCAATAAATTAGTTACAGCATGAGGTTCTTTAAATTCAATCGGCGCCTCGTCTTCACCAACAGATATTTTACAATTTTGTAATTTACCTATATTTTCATGATTATCATCTTTTGGATCAAATTTTATTTTTTCAAAAAAATCAAACCAACAATTATCTTTGTCATCTAAATACGCAAAATGTTGTACTATTCCATGACGTTCTATCATTTTATTTAAGTTAAAATAGGGATATACTTTATAACCATTATGCAGAGACCCTAATAAAAAATTAAATACCGAAAAAAAGCCAGCATCTCTTGGGATAAACATATAAATATCATTAGATATATCTTTATAATTATCTTCAATTTTATATATATTTTTTTCATTATATAATTCAATGTAATGCTTATTTTTTTGAAATATTTTTTGTTCAAGTCTATATTCAACATATACGCCTAATATGAGCCTATTATCATTAAAAAAAATTCCCTCATTGTATGTATCACTAAGATTTGGACACCAATCTTTATTGGTAAAATATGTTTTTAAATTATTATATTCTTCTGAATTAAAGTATTTAGATAATAATTTAGGTCCTGTAACCGATAATATGCCATCACCATAAAATTTATTTTTAACATTTTTAACTATTTGATTTATACATTGTAGTAGTTTTATATTTTTTGGTAAAGCAACAATTAATGCATTATACACATTATTAGGTATTATATCTTTAACAAAATGTTCTTCTGTTGTTAATTCTATTAACTTAAAATCATCTACACATTTATATTTTATATCTAAATAAATACCGCCATTAATATATAAAACACAATATCTCCATAAATCTGCTTTATATGCACCAGGGCTTAACGTGTCAAACGCATCTAATACATCTGCATCAAAATTGTTTGAAATAAAATCTCTACACATATCATCATCAAATAAATGGTAGTTAAATTCTGGATTTTGAGTTTTCAATAATTCAACATTTTCTTTCATTTTTGGCGGTAAATTTAATGTGTTCCATGTCTGAAATATATTTAACGGTATTATTATGTTATCTTCTTTTGTATTTTTTGAAGTATTATCTTTTTTTGTAAAATTATTTTTTATTTGTTTATGAGATACACTATTTTTATAAAAATCCTTTTTAACTCGATTTATTCCTTCTTCACTATCTGTCCAAGAATAATACGCATTAACAATCGATTCACTTATATTTGTGTCAAATACCTCATTATATAGTTTATTTAAAATTCCTACTCTTTTAAAATCAATATAACAAACATTTGTAATATTCTTTAAGTTTACTGTATTTATTATAATGCATTCTTTAAGTTTTTGAATATTTTCTTCGGTATCAGTCCATTCATAATAAGTGCTAATATCTATTTCATCTATGTTTCTACCAAACATATCATTGTAAATACTGTTGAGTATACTTATTCTATTGTTATCGTACATATATAATAAAATATACAATTATTTATTATTTATTATTTTTTACGTATTTATTTTGTGAATTTTATCATTTTTCGTATATATTATAATTATTTACCACAAGATCCACATCCGGGTTTAACATTATGTATTCGTCTTATCATTGAACCATTTAGAGGTGTATTTTTTATAGATTGTAATTGCGAATTTAATGCAGATACATTTTTATGTATAGTTGCATTAGAATTTAAATGTGATATTCTCATATTTACTTTAACAGATGCACCAGTCATAATTATAAATAATATAAATATTATATATTTCTAAACAACAATAAATAATTATAATTAATTATAAATAATTAATTTAATTTTATAATTTATTTTTATTTTTACTTTGTAGATGATTATATTTTTATATTTTTATATTTTGGGTTGTATTTTTATTTTTGTCTAAATTACGCATGGTGTCGAAGAGAAAGTATTAGTATAATTACATCCACATAAATATAGATCAGATGCTGTAATATTTTCTTGAATTATTCCATTATTAAATTTTATGTTATATGTTCCATCTATATTTACTTCTATAATGACCGCTTTAGTATAATACGTGTTTCCAGTTTGTAACGCATATACAGTTTGACCTACGGTGTAGTTGGTTGTATTTATATTTGAATACATAATGTCGTAATATGAATAATCAGAATTATATATTGGGCTTAGATATGAAGAGGAACAATCGCATCCAGATATTATATTTGTTTTTACTGTTTTGCCTCCATAAATTGGATATGCTTGATTAAATATAATTGGAGCGCCAAAAGTTGGAGGAATAATACCTTGTTTTAATGGACGTTTAGCTTTTATTCTATTTAAATATCTGTCATAAGAATTATGTTTTATATCACATCCTATGCCCCCAGGTGTTTGACATCCGGGTCTACTTGACGTTACTGATGTATGTCGTCTGTTTAAACACGTATTAAATCCAGTTGGTATAGTTGCTCTTTGTACACTTGGCACAAGCCTATCACTCATCTGATTCCAGCATACTTTATTTGTTGAATATGGATATGCTGATAAAGCAGATAAATTCATAGTGTAAAGAGATGATGGAACACGAACAGTGTTTTGTATTAACTTTAGTCTTTGATATTGAGATGCTGGCGAATTTAGATTATTAATTATTGTCATTATATATAAATTATATATTTTTATAATATATATTTTATAATATTGTATAATATTTTATAATATTTTTTAATATTGTATAATCTAAAAAATTGATTAATAAATAAAACTAGTAATTAAAATAAAGTATTATTAAAATATATAAATGATTAAAATAAAAGATTCAAATCCATGTTGCGTTTATTGCGGAAAATCATACAAATCCAAAACACGGCTGGATAATCATATATTATTATGCGAATTTTTAAAAAGAAATAAAAATGGGAGTCGTCTGGATGAAAATGACAATGTAGAAATACCCTCACAAAAACAAATGTATTATTTACTTACTGAATTAGCTGTTAAATATAACAAAATGGAACAAAAAGTTGATGAACTAAGCAAAATGTTGGTTAAACAAAGAAAAAATATGAACATAGCTGATTGGTTAAAAACGAATGTTACGCCTAGCATTGTATTTGATGATTTGCATAGGTTTGTAAATATATATGATTCAGATATAGATTATTTATTTAATAATACGTTTAATGGCACTGTAAATCAGATATTTACAAAAATATCGGCAAAATCTGACATGGTTTTACCTATTTATGCTTGTGATCAAAAACCAAATATATTATATATTTATGATAAAGATTCTGATTTGGATAATAATTTAGTAAACGACAAAAAAACAAAAAAAAATAAATGGAAAGAAGCTTCTAAAGAACAACTTGTTAAGTTTTTCAATAGAATTCAAAGGAACATTTCAATAAAAATGTTAGAATGGAAACAAAAAAACAACAAAATTGTTCAAGAAAATGAGGCACTAACAATCAAATATGATAAAGCAATGATTAAATTGATGGAAGTTGAATTTAATAATGTGACTACATTAAATAAAATGATAGGAATAGTTTATTTAATATTTAAAAAATCATTAGAAATAAGCTTGTAAATATAATGCATTATTTTTGTAAGAAATATAATATATAGATAATATAATTATGTTTAATTTAATGACTTTTGAAGAAAGGGTTAATTTTTATCTAGGGTATAATTTTGTGAATAGTGATAAGATTAATATTAATGATTATGAAAATATATATACAATAGATATGTTAACTGATAATATTGATCAAACTATAAATAATATTGATAAATCTGGAATGAATTTTACCTATAGATTTTATGATTATTCAATTAAATCATTATTAATAAAAACAAAAAATATTGATAAAAAATTTAAATTTAAAAGAGGTGACATATCTTATAAAGAAACTTTAATTACGCTTGTAAAAAATAGATGTATAAATAATAATGATTCTGTGTTATTAAGATGTTTAAATTTTGATAGGCATTGGAAGGAATATTATGATAAACCAATAGATGTGACATTTGAAGAAAAGCAACCCAAAATATTTTGGAGAGGAACGACTACTGGGCAACCTTATTATATAGGCAACCGTTTCGATTTAGTTACAAAATGGTATATTAAACATCCAGACATAGACGTTGGATTTAATAAAATTTGTCAAAACAAAAATGAATATGCCCAATATGTTAAAGGTCATTGTAAATCAGAAGAATTTTTGAAATACAAATATATTATATCAGTTGAAGGTAATGATAAAGATTCTGGTATAAATTGGAAGCTTAATTCTAATTCATTAGTATTAATGCCTAGACCTAGGGTAACATCGTGGTTGATGGAAACTACTTTGATACCTAACTTTCACTATGTTTTATTAAAAGATGATTTTAGCGATTTAGCAGAAAAGCTTGAGTGGTGTAATAATAATCAAGATGAATGTAAACAAATTATAAAAAATGCAAATCATTTTATGTCTCAATTTGCAGATGCAAAAAGAGAAGAAGAACTAGAGGAAGAAGTTATCCGCAGATATTTTGAAAAAATAATACAATAATTTAGGATTTGTCGTTTGTATTTGTATTTGTATAAAATATTTATGTAAATTTTAATAAGTATTTTATTATTATTTGTATATTGTAATTATTTTTTCAAATTGTATACGAGTTTTAAATATGAGTTAAAAATAATTATTTTTTATACTGTAGGAAATGATGCACCCATAGCTACTCCACAAATTCCGGGGTCAGAACTGGAATCACTTCTTGCTATACGAACATATCCATTTTCACCCCATGAAGATCCCCAAGAATTTTTGATTGTCCAATACTTCTGTCCATTTTCATTTCCATATCCCACAATTAAAACACCATGATCTAAATTTGTTCCACAACTAATATCCGTTAAAATACCTCCAGAATATGATTGAAAATATCGTGTATCTGCTTCAATTGCTACTGAGACTGGTTGCTTTGCAACTGCTGCTTTTAATGACAATTGATCATTTTGTTTTACCGTGTAGCATGATGTAATAAATGCTGTATTTGTGCATTTTACACAAGTTCCGCGGTCACGTGTTGTTCCAGAACTATATGGGTACACCGCGTATGAACACAATCCCGAATTAATTACAAATTTAAAGGCACCTTCCATTTGTCCTCCAGAACATCCCATGCAACCATACTTTACACCTACTGCACAATCAACCAATTCTTGTTCCGATAAATCGACTAATTCATTTGTTGCAATTGCCCATGCACCTTCAATCGCTGCAGTTGCAGAAAATGCCCAACAACTTCCACACTGTCCTTGATCTTTCACTGAAGTAACTGCACCGTTATATCGCCAATCAACTGATTCTGGTAATATTGAATTCACATTTGTCTTGAATAAATTGCAACCATATGTATCTGTATACATGTATTGATCAAATTTACCTACATACAGTGTTTTAAATTCATCCGGCGTTAAATCTGAAAACTTATTTATTCCCATAGTAAAATTACTTGTATAATGTGTATTGTGATGAATTATGTTGTTAAGGTTTGTTTTAAATATTTTAAATCTTTCAAATAATTCTTCGACGGTGTCATATGTCTTTGCAAAATTTTTTTGAAAATTTATAAAATGCGTCCATTCTTCGTCGGAATCATACAATCTAAATGTGTCAAAACAATTGGTTGCATTTGTTAGAGCTAGGCATGCAAAGAAAAAAAGATTTCTCATCATAAGTATATTTATTAGCTAATTGTGTTTAATATGTTTTTTATGATTATTATTTTTAAAGCCCAACATATTTTTGAATATGTGAATATGCGATTTTATCTTGAGATACGGACAAACTATAATTTGACATTAGACCATATTAGACTCGATACTCATTCATCCCATGCTTCGACAGAAACAGTATCATCGCCGAATGATGTTGAAACACTAATTTTATTAAATTTTTACTAATTTGGATTATAGCGATTATTATTATTAGATTAAAATATATACTTGCATCTTTTTTGTAAAAAAGCGATCATTTTTATTAGCTTTAAACGAAGATGTATTATTAAGCAATAAACACACCTCCGTAAGTCTAGCGGTCGACGTATGCTTACGGGACAAATTAACTCGTCCCATCCCCAATCAACATAGTCCCGACAGACACGCCACTCCAAGGGCTTTTACTCGAAGCCGCAACCCTAGACGGAATCGGTTTAACAGCTCCGAACAACTTGATTGTAAATACTTTTGGTATTCCGAATGTATCTGGAGAATATGGTGAGTATTGCGATAAATTATCTACTGTTTGGCCAATTGTATCTCCTCCTAAACCTATTCCATTTATAAAAGGTTG
>Ga0214921_10012513_pt1 | contig 10124 bp, 6 predicted proteins | sample LL1505_MetaG_FD_177992 | JGI IMG/M metagenome (GOLD analysis project Ga0214921, IMG submission 177992) | Freshwater microbial communities from Lake Lanier, Atlanta, Georgia, United States - LL-1505 | ecosystem: Environmental > Aquatic > Freshwater > Lake | place: USA: Georgia | collected 2015-05-28
ATTTGTGACAACAAAACAGTTTGGACCTACAGCAAAGAAATCAATGAAGTTCAAATTAGCAAGTACGATCCAAAATCAAATGCTGTTCGCCTTGATGACCTATTCACCATGTATAGCAAAGGATTTCTATACAAATTAGTGGAGAGTAAAAAAGAAGGAAATAAAGAATTGGTGGTGGTAGAATTGACCCCTAAAGACAAAAAGAAAAACTATTTTAAAATAAAAGTTACTGCTGATAAAACCAATCAAAGCATCATCAGTTCACAGGTTTTTGATAAGAATGGCAGTATCCATACCTACACAGTAATCAATCAAGTGCCAAATATCCTGTTCAAAGACAAGCAATTTGGATTTGATGCGAAACAATACCCTGGCTGCGAAGTGGTTGATTTGAGGTAATTAAAAACCACCGCCCACATCTAATTTTACTGGACTCTGCGGCTCAGTTGGAATTTCTTCAACGGTGCCTTTTATTGTAAGTTGAACGGTACCATTGTCTGCATTTGAATAAACGGTAATTCCTTTGCCAAATTTCCCTTTGTAAGTACCTGGATTGTAAATGGCTTTTATTTTACTTTTTTGCCCAGGCATAATGGGTTCCTTTGGCCATTCTGGTGTAGTGCATCCACAGCCCGGCTGAACATTTGACAAAACCAATGGCGCTTTGCCTTTGTTTGTGAAACTAAACTCATACGAAACAGATTTACCTTGGTAAACTTTCCCAAAATCGTGGGTAGTGAATTCAAATTCAATTACAGGTTTTGCCTCTGAATTTTTGTTTTGAGCAAAAAGAACAGAAGAAGCGAACACCAAACATACTAGCAAAAAATTTCTCATATTTCAAATTTAATACATAAAAAAAGCCCCGCAATAGCGGGGCTTAATATTTTTTTAGTTTGAATTATTTTACTTCAGCTGGAACTGTTTCTTTAGGTTTTACTTCACCTTTTAAATACAAGATAATGGTTGAAGTTTTTGCATTGCTCATAACAGTTACACTTTTGGTAAATTGACCAGGAGCAGCAGCGTTAAAAGTTGCTTTTACATAACCTGTTTTTCCTGGTTTGATAGGCTCTTTGGTCCACTCTGGGGTTGTACAACCACAACTTGCTGAAGCATTGGTAATGATCAAAGGCGTTTTACCAGTATTTTTAAAGTTAAAGGTATAACTAGCTGGAATTCCTTGAGGAATTGCACCAAAATCATGCGTTTCTTTGTCAAATTTAATTTCAGTTTGGTTGTCAGCTGGTGTAGTTTCAGGTTGAACTGTTGTTTGTGCGTTTGAGGCAAAAAACATTCCGAATGTAAATGATGCTAATAAAATAAGCTTTTTCATATAGTTGATTTTTTTAATGTGTTTTACAAGTTTGATTAATGACATTATGTTTTTTAATACGAACAGTATGTTACTATCAAATCCTGTTCCAAAATTACCTTAATTGAAGACTTTTCAAAAAAAACTATCTTAAAATAATACTAATTTATTTAAAGCTAATTTTCAGAGGTCTATTAATTTCAAGCCCAAAGCCTTATTTTTACCGACAAATTGTAATAAATTTATTTGTTTATTGCACCTTGAAACCGCTGATTAGAATGAACAAAGAAGAAATCTTAAATGATTACAGAATTGCTTACCAGAGTAGGCTTGCTAGTTTGTTAGGCAGAAAAGAAGTATTGACAGGCAAAGCCAAATTTGGAATTTTTGGAGATGGAAAAGAGCTGCCACAAATTGCTATGGCAAAGTATTTCAAAAAAGGTGATTTTAGAAGTGGATACTACAGAGACCAAACTTTCATGATGGCCTCTGAACTTTTAACAGTACAAGCTTTTTTTGCGCAATTGTATGCACATACAGACATTGAAGCAGAACCAGCCAGTGCCGGTAGAATGATGAATGGACACTTTGGAACCCGATTGTTAGACGAGCAAGGCAACTGGCTTCAAAGTAAACATACAAAAAATTCCTCTTCAGATATTTCTCCAACTGCAGCGCAAATGGTGAGATTGGTTGGATTGGCATTGGCTTCAAAATATTACAGAGCGAACAAAGATTTAATAGGAGAAAATAATTTTTCAGAAAACGGCAACGAAGTGGCTTGGGGAACTATTGGAAATGCCAGCAGCAGTGAGGGTCATTTCTTTGAGGCAATCAATGCAGGTGGTGTATTACAAATACCAATGGTCGTTTCTGTATGGGATGACCAATTTGGCATTTCAGTTCCAGCAAAATACCAAACTACCAAAGAAAGTATATCAGAAATATTAGCAGGATTTCAACGAACTGCTGAGAAACCTGGTTATGAAATTTTTGTTGTGAATGGCTGGGATTACCCTTCTTTATTGGCCACTTACGAAAAGGCTTCTAAAATTGCAAGGGAGGAGCATGTGCCTTGTTTAATCCATGTAAAAGAGCTTACACAACCACAAGGACATTCAACTTCAGGTTCACATGAACGCTACAAAAGCAAAGAGCGATTGGAATGGGAAACTGAAAATGATTGTATGCTCAAGTTCAGAGAATGGATTCAAGTAGAAGGCTATGCCAATGCCAGTGAATTGGCTCAAATTGAAGATGAAGCAAAGATTCATGTGAATGTTTCTAGAAAGAATGCTTGGGAGGCATATTTAAATCCAATCAAAAGCGAACTAGAAACTGCAAAACAATTGATCGAAAATTTGGCAGCAGAATCTACACAATCCAATGCAATTTCATCAATTGTAGAAAATCTAGCTTCAATTGGCGAACCAATCAGAAAAGACATTGCGCTTGCTATCAACCAAGCATTGAAACTAACTTATGGTACACAAAGCAACAGCAGAACCGAATTGGTAAACTTTAAACAAAGTTATTTGAACAGTAATTTTGAAAGATACAGTTCAAATTTATATTCCAACTCTGAACTAGGCATTCAACATATTCCTGAAATAAAAGCTCAATATTCTGAAAACAGCAAACTAGTTGATGGTAGAGAGTTATTGGTTGCCTATTTCGATTCCCTTCTTGAAAAAGACCCAAGAGTTTTTGCATTTGGCGAAGACTTAGGAAAAATTGGAGATGTAAACCAAGGATTTGCGGGCCTACAAGATAAATATGGAGAATCGAGGGTTTCTGATACCGGGATTCGTGAATTAACGATCATAGGGCAGGGATTAGGAGCTGCATTGAGAGGCTTAAGACCAATTGCAGAAATTCAATATTTAGATTATTTGTTGTATGGTCTTCAACCTTTAAGTGATGATTTGGCAACCCTTCAATACAGAACCAAAGGCGGTCAAAAAGCGCCTTTAATTGTTAGAACTAGAGGACATCGCTTAGAAGGGATTTGGCATTCAGGCTCTCCAATTGGCATGATCATCAATGCCATTAGAGGCATGTATGTATGCGTACCAAGAAACATGACGCAGGCAGCAGGCATGTACAATACCTTGATGCAGGCAGATGAGCCAGCCTTGGTGATTGAATGTTTAAATGGTTACCGTTTAAAAGAAATGCTTCCAGACAATATGGGTAGCTATTCAGTTCCATTAGGAAAAATAGAAGTTTTACAAGAAGGCATTGATTTGACCATTGTATCTTACGGCTCTACATTGAGAATAGTTCAAGATGCTGCAAAACAATTGGAAGAGATTGGTATTTCTTGTGAAATTATAGATGCCCAAACTTTGATTCCATTTGATATTCATCATCAAATTGCGGTTTCGGTTCAAAAAACAAATAAGCTTTTAATTGTAGATGAAGATGTACCAGGAGGAGCCAGTGCCTTTATTTTGCAGCAATTAATTGAGAAACAAGATCTCTGGAAACACTTAGATGCAAAGCCTGAAACCTTAACAGCTAAAGAACACCGTCCTGCCTACGGAACTGACGGCGATTATTACAGCAAACCTTCTATTGAAGATGTATTTGAAAAAGTTATATCAATGATGAATGAATACAACCCTGCAGCATTTGCACCGTTTATTTAAACTATAAATTTAATTGGATTCTATTTCAGCCCCGCTTGGATTCTTTTCAATCGGGGCTTGTTTTTGAAACAACAATATGAAGACAAACCCTATGCTGATTGCAGCATCTGCTATATTGAAAACAGGTCTAAAAAACTCAAATTCCTCGCCTGCCCAAAAAGGAAACCAAGTAGGTATTGTTGTCTGAAACAAAGGGAAATAAAACATATCTACTACCCTTCCATGAAACCAAGTATCGTATTGAAAAAATACGCCATAAAATACCGAATCAATGATATTTCCAATTGCCCCGGCTGCAATCATTGCCCAAGCCAATACATAGGTTGTGCCAGCATTCTTTTTAATTAAATCGAATATATACCAGAAAATTCCTGCAACAAAAACAATTCTGAACAAGGTCAACATTACTTTTCCAAGCTTCCCACCGAATTCAATCCCAAAAGCCATTCCATAATTTTCTGTAAAATGAAGCTTGAACCAATTGCCAAGTACATTTATTTCTTCACCAATAAAAAAATGATTTTTTATATAGAGCTTGGTCCATTGGTCAATGAGTATGATGGCAAATACAAGCAAAAAGGGGAATAGCAATTTTTTATTCATTGAAAGCAAATCTATTGAAATGAAAGCCAAAAAAAAACTGTGTCGGTGACACAGTTTTTAATTTTGTATTATTTGTATTGTTTGAGCTTGGCTTCCATACTCAAAGTAGTATGTGGGACAGCTCTCAATCTTTCTTTAGAAATCAATTTTCCGGTTTCGCGGCAAATGCCATAAGTTTTGTTTTCAATTCTAATCAAAGCATTCTCTAAATTTTCAATGAATTTTCTTAACCTAGCCGCAGATTGACTTAAAAACTCTTTTTCTGAAGTTGATGAACCGTCATCAATTTTATTGTAAGCATTGTCAGTATCAGCACCACCATTCAAACCAGGATTCTGCATTTGACCCATTAAGTTATTGTACTCTTCACGAACAGGTCCTAGTTTTCTGTTGATGATTTCCTTGAATTCTGCTAAATCAGCATCGCTGTATCTTTTAGATTCAACAATAGGAGCTACTGGTTGAGTTTCAAGAAAAACAGGCGTTTTGCTTACTACTGGAGCCAATTGTTTAACCGGCTTTTTATTATTCAATGGCTTTAAATTTCCAGAATGTGCTGGTTTGCTTACCGATTTTTTTGATTGAGCAGGTTTGTTTGCTACAGGCGCAATTACTTTTGCTGGTTTTGCTTTTGGTAGTGCTACTTTGGTTTTCTTGGCAACTGGTTTGGCAAGTTTTTTTGGTGCAACTAACACTTTGGCAATGACTGGCTTTTTAACAGGTGCTTTCTTGGCTACTGGCTTTTTGGCAATTGCTTTTTTAACTACAGTTTTTGAGGAAATTGTTTTTTTGACTGCTGTTTTTTTAAGCGCTACTTTTTTAGCAGGTGCTTTCTTGGCTACTGGCTTTTTGGCAACAACTTTCTTTGCCACTGCTTTTTTTGTTGTAAGCTTTTTAGGTGCTACTTTCTTTGCAACAACTTTTTTAGCAACAGGCTTTTTAACTGCCGTTTTTTTAACAGCAGCTTTTTTGGCTAATGGCTTTTTGGCAACAACTTTCTTTGCCACTACTTTCTTTGCCACTACTTTTTTAGCAACAGGCTTTTTAACTGCTGTTTTTTTAACAGCAGCTTTTTTGGCTACTGGCTTTTTGGCAACAACTTTCTTAGCGACTACTTTTTTTGCAACAAGCTTTTTAACTGCCGTTTTTTTAACAGCTACTTTTTGGGCAACAGGTTTTTTAGCCACTGCTTTCTTTGCTACTACTTTTTTAGCCACTGCCTTTTTAGCTACTACCTTCACAGCTTTTTTGGTTGCAGCTTTTTTTGCCACAACTTTCTTCGCTGGTTTAGCTTTTACAACTGGTTTTACAAGCTTCTTAGGAGCTTGTTTTTTGGCAGGTGCTTTGCTAACTGCCTTTTTTACAGCTTTTAAGGCAACTTTTGTTGCTGTTTTCTTAGCTGGTAACTTTTTCATCTTTTTAGCCATACTCAATTTACGCTTTATGAATACTGATTCGAATTACATTTTCGTCAATTTCTATTGTATTATCAAGGCTTTCAGCACTTTCAAACACAATATCATTGGCCAACAATTCGGTGCAAATATACATTTTGAACTGATTTATAGAACTTTTTATATAATCATGGGCCTCAATTTTAATTTGAATGCGGTCCATGACTTCAAATTCTTGCTCTTTTCTATGGCTTTGTAACTTACTGATGATCTCTCGAGCAATTCCTTCTAGTTTTAATTCTTCATCTATCTCAATATCAAGGGCTACACTAATTTTTCCTACTGAAGCAACTTTGTATCCGGTAATTTCTTTTGAAACAATTTCAACATCTTCCAATTCAATTTTAACACACTCATTATCAAATACTAAATCAACAAAACCATTGCTTTCCAATGATGCAATTTCATTTTGCTTCATTTCTACTATTGCAGCAGCAACTGCTTTCATTTTAGCACCCACTTTTTTCCCTAAAACTTTAAAATTGGGCTTGATAGATTTATCGATGGCATCCACAAAGTTCAATTCCTTCACATTCACTTCAGCTAAAATTAAGTTTTTCACGTGCTCAATTTTCTCTCTGATTGAAGTATCGACCAAAGGAATTAATATCTGCTTCAAAGGTTGTCTTACTTTGATATTTTCTTTTTTCCGGATAGACAAGACCAATGATGAAATGACTTGGGCATATTCCATTTGTTCTTCCAATACCAAATCAATGGCATTTTCATTTACAATTGGAAAATTTGTCAAATGAACCGACTGTGCTTTCCCATGTAAATTTTTGTACAACCAATCTGAGAAAAAGGGTGCAAATGAAGACATCAATTGACTGGTAACAAGCAAACACTCATACAATGTTTCGTAGGCGGCCTGTTTATCTTGGTTCATTTCGCCTTTCCAGAATCTTCTGCGGCTCAATCTTACATGCCAATTTGAAAGGTGATCAGAAACAAATTCTTCAATTGCTCTGCATGCGGGTGTTGGGTCGTAGGCATCCATATGTGCTGAAACTTTTTTCACCAAACTTTGCAATTTTGAATAAATCCAACGGTCTAATTCAGTTCTGCTTTCTATTGGTGTTAAATTGTTTGGATTGAATTCAAACCCATCAATATTGGCATAAATAGCAAAGAATGAATAGGTATTGTAAAGTGTTCCAAAAAATTTTCTTTGAGATTCAGCCACCCCTTCTAAGTCAAATTTTAAATTATCCCAAGGGTCGCTGTTGGCCATCATATACCAGCGAGTAGCATCGGCTCCATATTTTGAAATGGTAGTGAAAGGGTCAACCACATTGCCCAATCGCTTACTCATTTTATTCCCATTTTTATCTAGCACCAAGCCGTTTGCTATTACATTTTTATAAGCAATATCATCAAATAACAATACCGATAAGGCATGGAGTGTAAAGAACCATCCACGGGTTTGGTCTACCCCTTCTGCTATAAAATCTGCAGGGAAATTGTTTTTAAATACCCCTTCATTTTCAAATGGCCAATGCCATTGGGCATAAGGCATGGCTCCACTGTCAAACCAAACATCAATTAAGTCTGGTTCACGGAACATTTTTTCACCGTTGCTAGCTACCAGTACTATTTCATCAACGAAGGGCTTGTGAAAATCTTTTAATTCGAAACCTGCAGGCATATAACCCTTTTGAATGGCTATTTCTATTTCAGCTTTTAACTGTTCATGAGAGCCAATGCATTTGGTTTCTTCTTGGTTTGCGGTTCTCCAAATTGGAAGTGGTGTTCCCCAATACCTTGACCTTGACAAGTTCCAATCCACTAAATTTTCTAACCAATTTCCAAAACGACCTGTGCCTGTATGTGCTGGTTTCCAATTGATTTTTTGGTTCAAGGCAACCAATCTGTCTTTGACAGCAGTTGTTTTGATGAACCAGCTTTCAAGCGGATAATACAAAATAGGTTTGTCTGTTCTCCAACAATGCGGATAGGTATGGTCGTATTTTTCTTTTTTGAATAATTTACCTTCAGTTTGAAGCTTTAAAATGATGCGCTCATCAACACTTAAATAGCTCAACTTTGAAGTATCCTTGATGATGCCCGAAAGTTTGTCTTTTTGGATTGCCAAAGCACTTTCTTTTTCCGCATCGCTTAGGTAGGCTTCTTTAACATATTCCTCACCATACAAGAAAACTCCATCATTTACTGAGGATAAAAACTTACCTCTTCTGTCTACCAATGTCAAGGATCCTATTCCATGTTGCTTGGCAACTTTGAAGTCATCTGCTCCAAAACTTGGGGCAATATGAACAATTCCAGTTCCGTCTTCAGTAGTTACAAAATCTCCAGTGATTATTTCAAAAGCTTTGCCATTGTCAACCTGAGCAAAATTCAATAATTGATGGTACTTAATGCCTTTCAGTTCTGCTCCTTTTACTTCTTTGATTATTTCAAAAGGGATGAGTTTATCCCCTGCTTGGTAAGCATCAAAAGCCAATTCTGCTTGCTCTGGTTTGAAATATTTTGACAATAAATCTTTGGCCAGAATAACTGCACAAACCTGGTGGGTAAATGGATGGTATGTTTTGACAATTACATAGGAAATTTTCTCGCCCACAGCCAATGCTGTATTTGAGGGAAGCGTCCAAGGTGTGGTGGTCCAAGCCATGGCAAAAACTGTTTCAACAGACACATTCAAATTTGAAGCGTCAATCAATTGAAACATGGCCACAGCTGTTTGGTCTTTTACATCTTTGTAAGTACCCGGTTGGTTGAGTTCGTGAGAGCTCAAACCTGTACCTGCAGCTGGAGAATAAGGCTGAATGGTATGCCCTTTGTACAATAAACCTTTGTCGTATAACTTTTTTAAAATTGACCAAAGGCTTTCGATATAATTATTTTCATAAGTGATATAAGGGTCATTTAAGTTCACCCAATAGCCCATTTGTTCAGTTAGCTTGTTCCAGATATCAGTGTATTTCATCACATCTTTTCTGCAAGCTTCGTTGTATTCTGCAACTGAGATTTTTGTGCCAATATCTTCTTTGGTAATGCCCAAAGTTTTCTCTACTTGTAATTCTACGGGTAAGCCATGGGTATCCCAACCTGCTTTTCGTTTTACTTGAAACCCTTTCAACGTATTGTATCTGCAAAAGGTATCTTTTACCGCACGGCTCATCACATGGTGAATGCCTGGCAATCCATTTGCACTTGGTGGACCCTCATAAAAAACATAAGATGGAGCACCTGTTCTGTTGCTTATACTTTTCTCAAAAATTTGATTTTCTTTCCAAAATGCGAACACTTCAGCCTCAAATGCTGGGAAATCTAATTTCTTATTCTCTTTGTACTTACTCATTGCAAAATATTCTCGCCTTTGAGGACCTATTTCCTCAATTCTTGCGAAAATACTACTTAGCAAGTACAATAGAAACAGATTTCTTAGTCTTCTGATTCAACGTCAATCAGGGTGGTTTCAAACTCTTTTTTACTGTTGATGCGTTTGGCCAGAGAAAGCAACATAGAAGGTAATAGTAGTAAGTTCATCAACATGCCTAAAAACAAGGCCAATGAAGTGAGCACTCCTAAGGCTACTGTACCTTGGAAATTGGACGCAGCAAAAATGATAAAGCCTGCAAATAGCGCTACTGCAGTATAAATGATACTTGGCCCTGCTTCTCTTAAACTTTCAGGAATTGCCAAATCCATTTCCCAATTGTGCTTCTTCAATGAATTTCGGTATTTGGCCAAATAATGAATGGTAAAATCTACTACAATGCCATAAGCAATACTGAAAATAATGATGGTTGAAGGCTTCAATCTAATATCAAAATAACCCATTACACCATAGGTCAACATCAATGGAATTAAATTAGGTATAAGAGAAATCAGCACCATTTTCCAACTGAAAAACAAAAAAGCCATCATCACAGATATAATTACCAATGCGGCAATCATGCTCTGTAATAGGTTGTCAATGAGGTAATCATTTCCTTTTAAGAAAATAGCACTCGTACCTGTTAATTTTACTTTGTATTGGCTTGGGTCAAAAATAGAATCTACTTTCTGCTGAACTTTGTTTGACAATACTTTCATTTCTTGAGAGCCAATATCTGCCATTTGGATACTGACCCT
>Ga0214921_10012514_pt1 | contig 10122 bp, 10 predicted proteins | sample LL1505_MetaG_FD_177992 | JGI IMG/M metagenome (GOLD analysis project Ga0214921, IMG submission 177992) | Freshwater microbial communities from Lake Lanier, Atlanta, Georgia, United States - LL-1505 | ecosystem: Environmental > Aquatic > Freshwater > Lake | place: USA: Georgia | collected...
TGCAAGCCAGAGTCGTTGAAGATAATGTCAAGCGCCTAGCCGCCCCTGATGTTCAAAAGCTAGAGAAGCATTACGGCGTCAAGCGAGGCACAGATGATTTCGTCCAAATGGTTAAGGACGATATTGTGCGGTTTGCCAACGAAGGTGCTGAAGCTGTAGCCAAAGCAATTCGGGAGATCATTCGCAAGTTGCATGCTGGCGTGTTGTCGGCTGCAATGATCTTTAACCCCACCAACATTTCCTCACCTGAGTTTTTATTCCATCCAAGTCAAAATTACAGAGAAGAAAGACAAGTCTTAGCTGAAGTGCCTGAAGAGGTGCTTCCTCGTATGTCGCCCAGCGCAAGACAGGCTTACAAGGTCTTATATCCCAGCATCAAAGATCGTCTGATAAAGGATGACAAGCTGATGGTGATTGCGGACAAGCCTGCGGCTAGGGTGTTTGTGTTCAAGCCTGATGGTTCTTTGTTGCTTGACAAGAAAGTGCTGTATGGAAAAGCGATTGGTGACTTTTACAAAGGCAATAATGAGCTACCGCAGAACCGCATTACGCCTGCTGGTCTATTTACATTGGGGCTGAGAGATGCCACACGAAGCCCTGGCGAAGCTCGCACGGCTGGCGAATACGATTTCAAGAAAGTGTTTGTGCTGGATAAAGCCATCGGCGGCGAATACAGCGTCACACTGATGCATTCGGTTTGGTTGAATGAATCAGATGCCAAAGCCAGAGCAAAAGCTCTTGAAACACCTGAAGCTGCAGATTCGCGTTATTCATTTGGTTGCATCAACGTAGACAAACCTACGTACAGCTTTCTGATCAACAACCACCTCCAGCAAATGGATGGGGCCTCTTTGTTTGTGGTGCCGGATGATCCTGCTAACTTGGCAGCCATGTTGTCAGGCAAAGAAAAAGTAGGCGATGAGTTGAATCGCACTACCTTTAAGACCCCAACAGTAGAGATTAAGAAAACTGGTCAGCTGCCTAGCGCTAAAGCAAGAGAGGCTACCGACTTGACTGTTGGTGAGCGCCGCAAGAAGCTCAGTGATTTCTTGTTTAATGTTGAAGAGCCCAGCAAGCGGCAGACAAACACTCCTGAATTTAAACGCTGGTTTAGCAACAGCAAAGTTGTAAACGAAGATGGCTCCCCCAAGGTCATGTACCACGGTACAAACAAAAGCTTCAACAAGTTTGTTATTGGTGCAAAAGCAAATAGAACCGGAATGCCTGATGGTTTTTATTTCACATCAGATGCAGAAGATGCCAGCAGCTATGCAAAAGGTAAAGGCGCTAACGTCCTTCCTGTTTATCTAAGCATAAAGAATCCTTACAACCTTGGCGGAAAGAACAAGATTTCCAAAGAGATGGTCATGCAATTTAGAGATGAATTGCGCGCAGATAATCCCACCTTACCATTTAGCTGGATACAAGAAAAAGTTGAAATTTTCAAAGAAAAAACTGCTGCTGGAAGATTTCCATTCCCTAGCATTAGTTTTCCCACGGCGGCAATGCAACGTGTTTTTGAGGCTGGCGGGTACGATGGTTTGATTGATGGAAGTAAAGTTTTTGTTGCTTTTAATTCAAATCAAGTCAAATCTGCAATAGGAAATCGCGGCACATTTGGTGAAAGCGCTAATATTCTTGAAAACGTAACTCAAGAGCCGTCTCTTGCCGAGCAAGAGGGCGATCTAATCTTTGGGCGCGATAAATTACGCAAAGAGCAGATCAAAGAATACGCAACCATGCGGGCCGCATTGGCACGTGTACCTAAACAAGTGGCGGAGGGTAAGGCTGACCTGAGTATGCAGGCGGCCACTACACGTTTGGTGCAACAGGCGCGCGACTTGAATGCCATGATCAAGGCAACCAAGCCTCGCCTTGACAGCGCTGAGCAATTCTTAGCCAAGGCGGCAATTGAGTTTGACAAGGGCAACATTTCTGAGGATGTGTTCAACGTCATCAAGATTGCTTACGACAAGATGCCAGAGCTGTTGGGTGGTTTACTGCTCAGCGTTAAAGCACCCGCAGGCAGTTCACGTGGTAGAGCATCAGGCCAGTTCTTACCGTTCACCCGAGTTGTTCGTTTGTTCAAAGGCACCAGCGGCGTTACTGATCCCGCCACTATTCGACATGAGCTTACCCATAGCTTGGAGCAGATGATGACCCCCGAACAGCGGGCGGTGGTAGCCCAATCATGGCTTAAGGGATTGCAAGCGGCTATTAAGAAGAATCCAGACGAGAAGCATCAGAAGTATTTCCATGCGGTTATGGACTTTATTGATAGGCCGACTGAAGAAAACTTTCGTAAAGCGCAAGATCTTTTGCCAAGCTATGACATGTATCAGTTTATTAACCCATCTGAGTTTTGGGCGGTAAATGCTGAGAAGTTAATGGCGGCTGAGCTGGGCGGTGCGTGGGATAAATTTAAGCGAGCTATTGCTAGGTTGTGGGAAGGCATGAAGAATGTTCTTGGCTTTGACAACCGCTATGTTGTTCAGAAGATGTTCAAAGATGTCATGAACGGCAGCAAAGAGCGCATCTCCAAAGAAATGCTGGTTGATTTGGTTGGTAGCGCAGGCGTTCAATTTGATGCGTTTGAGAACATTGAGGACGACAAAAAACTGCTGGAGAAATACAACCGACCCAACACACCGCAGCTTGATCAATCGCCGCTTAAAACGCAAGCTGTGAATGCGGGCAAGTTGGGCAAAGACTTTTTTACTTATGCGGTATCTGATCCGCTTGAGGCTCTAGGCACAGCTGCCAACGCAGCCGATAGAGCAATTCTGTATGCCCGCAACAAAAATGTCTGGTTTGGGTCTGGCCTGAATGCCGCAGACTTTGCGAAGTACAACGGCGACTTATTAACAAGCGAGGGTTTGGCGACTGCATCTGTAGCGTTAGATAACGCAATTCGTGGTGGCCAAATTGCAACCGAGGTGATCTTCCAAGGCGGTATTAAGTTTGATCCAAAGAGCCGTAACTTTGTTGCTGTTAAGCGCGACAAAGGCATGCGCGGTGTTTATGAAGCAGAGGCTGCGCTTAAGAAGCGTTTGGGCAATCAGCTGGGTACAGACATTATCCAAGGCTACTTGGAAGCCAAGCGAAGCCGAAGTATTCAAAACGAATACTTTGATCGTGAAGTTGAGTATGAGTTCTTTAAGAACAATTACGAAGAACTGCGAGCCGCCAGCGCTCCCGAAGAAGACATCATGGCAGCACGAGATGCTATGGCCGAGGCCAAGGAAGGACTTGCAGCCATCGAGGTGGCCTATAAAAAAATCAAAATGTCAGATGAAGAGATCGATGACTTCATTGCTAGAGATGCAGTGCATCCAGAGCTGCGCAAGATCATGGACAACTGGTCGGCCATCAATCAAAACATGTTGGCTTTCTGGCGGCAGGTTGGCATGCTGTCGGAGAAACGGTACGAGAATTTGTCAAACATAAAAGATTATGTTCCGTGGCAACGGATTATGAATGATGAGGCAGACATTCATTCACCCGTACAAGCCAGCAATAGAAAGATGACCAACATTGGTCTTGAGAAGCTGTTCAAGAAAGGCAAGCCAACGGTCATCACTGACTTTGTGGCCAAGGATGGACAGCAGGACTTCAAGATTCAACCCGCCACTGAGGTGGAAATAGAAATCAATGGAAACCCAGTAGACCCTGACAAATTTACTATGACGGCGGATGGGAAGGTCAAGCTCGATGTGCCGGTCACAGCTGGCGATCTGGTGGTGTTCAGATCCAGTAGAGAGATTGAAAACATCATTGACAACATGACCCGCAACGTCATGCGCATGACCATGAACGGTCTACGTCAAGCTGCCGCCCAGCGGATTGTGAAAGAGTATGCGACCCGCGACAAGAAGGGCAAGATTATGATGTTCCCCAAGGCCGATAGGGCGCGGGGAAGATTTGATTTCATTGTCAGTGGCGAGCGCGTGGTGGTAGAGATTCAAGATCCGCTTATTGCAGAATCTGTCTTTGGTATGGAGAGTTTGGACATTGCCATGCTGAAACCGCTGGCAGCGATTGCTAACTTTACACGTCGCACAATCACTTTGTCGGGCGTGTTCCAGATTAAGCAGGTTTTCAAAGATGCCCCTACGGCTGCACTTGTGACCGGCGTGAAGCACCCACTGTTACTGATTGGCGGCGTGTATAAAGGTTTTGTCACCAGCTTGCTGAACACTGACCCAACAGCAAAGATTTTGAAGGCGGCAGGTGTTGGCGGTTTCCAAAGTTCCGCCAGGACTCCAGAGGCGGAGATCAAACGTCGTCTGGGCATCATGAACCGCAACGTCTTTGACTTTGTGATTAAGGGCTTGGATCATATTGGTGATGCATCAGACATGGCTCAGCGTGTGGCTGTATACAAGCGCGTCTTGGCAGAAACAGGCAACGAAACCCAAGCCTTGTATCAAGCGGCCAATGTGATTAACTTCTTGCACCACGGCTCTGGTCAGGCGGCGCAGGCAATTGTGAAGACCGTGCCGTTTGTTGGCGCTTATGCCAACTCAATGGATGTCTTAATCCAAGCTTTGGCGGGCGGCGGTTTGAAAGGCAGAAGCCGTGCAAATGCGCTGGCTCGTCTGGCCATGACCGGCACATTATTAGCCGGCATTACTCTGCTGTATTGCATGCTGGTGGGTGACGATGACGATTACAACCAGATGGATGACCAGACCAAGCTGCGCAACTTCATGATTCCTGGCACAAAGGTTATCCTGCCAATGAACACCAGCGCCGCCTATTTCTACAAGGCTGTACCTGAGATGATCTATAACAAGGTCGTTAAGGAAGGAACTAAAAACGCTGTGGATGAGCGGCGTTTGCGCACGGCATTGAAAGAGGCGGCCATAGATATGCTGCTTGGCCCAACTCCCGTGCCATCAGCTGTTAAGCCATTCATTGAGATTAAATTAAACAAAGACTTCTTCACTGGTCGGCCTGTTGTTCCTGATGCCTTGGCCAAGCTAGAGCCGGCAGAGCGCTATACGGCGGATACCAGTGAGGCCGGCAAGTTCTTGTCTGGCTTGACGGGCACCAAAGATAATCGACTCCTAGACCCGATTGAGGCTGATCACCTTATTAAAGGCATTTTTGGCACTGCTGGCGCTATGGCCCAGTGGTTCTCTAATAGCATTGCCGTTGCCACTGGCGAGCGAGCCGCAATGACTGAGAAACAGCAACCTATTCTGGGTGCGTTCTTGCGAGCAGATGTGGGTCGTCGTAATGAAGATCTGTTCTATGACTTCAAGGCCGAGGTTGATAAGCGGTACGGCACCTATGCCAAGATGCTGGAGCGGGAAGATGATGCGGCAGCTGACGCCTATGAAGAAAAGCACGGCGACATCCTAGACTTTTATCAAGATGTCAACAAGATGGACAGCGAACTCAAAGAAATCAACAAAGAAATTCGTTACTACGGAGAGAGTAAGGATACTGGCTTGACTCCAGACCAGCGCCGGGAAGAAATCAAACAATTACAGTTAGAAAAACAAGAGCTGCTTGACGATATTATTGAGATGCGTAAGGAAGCTGGGCTATAAAAAAAGGGGGGCCGAAACCCCCCTTAAACTCTCAACTTGGCAACCGCTTTCGCAGTCACACATATCATAATGTATGGATCAGGATTGTGCAACCGCCCTCTTTTCTGACCTCTTGCCGCACAATATGTAGCTCATCGATCTGGCTGTCTGACTCGTAACAGCCGGCATGTTCGCAGGCATCGAGCAAAGCCTTGAGCACGTTATCCACATCCCGCTTTCTGCGGTCTGGCGGGAACAGGGCAACATGTACTGCCAAGCGGCCCTCTAGGCCAACGACCCCCTGCGTGGCGGCCTCTTCTGCTACCGCCTGCCTAAACAACCTCCCGCGCTTGCTGATGTAGCGCATGTTTCCGCTAGACATCCAGTAATGGTTGACGCTTGGTGGGTAGGGGAGTAACAGTTGTATGTGCATGGGCGGATAGTAACACTTTTCAGCCAAATATGCCACACATGAATTTATATGGGTACAACCTGTTGACATGCGGATAAAACTATTGCAGAATTTGTTTGTGTCTATCAACTTGGAGGAAACAGACATGATTCTCACGAACAAATACAACATACCGCAGACGTTTGTCAACGTCGTCAAGCGGCCAACCTACAGCAAGGGACGGGCCAATCTCAGCGTTACCCAGCTCATCAACAGCCCCAAAATTGTGGCTCTGACTCAGAAGTTTCAAGATGAAATAGAGGAGGACGTGGCTGACATGGTGTGGTCTATCTTTGGTTCTGCCGTACATACCGTGTTGGAACATGGGAAGGACGACAACCACATTGTTGAAGCTCGACTGCACACTGAAATTGATGGCTGGAACATCAGCGGTGCCATTGATTTGCAAATAGATACACCCGAGGGCGTACAGATTCGGGATTACAAGACCACCAGCGCATGGGCGACCATGAACGACAAGGCGGAGTGGGAGCAGCAGCTCAACATCTATGCGTGGCTGGTGGAGAGGGTGCGCAAGGTCAAGGTTCTTGACTTGGGGATTGTGGCTATTGTGCGGGATTGGAGCCGCCGGGAAGCCGCTAATCGCGAGGGATATCCTGAAGCCCCCATCAAAGAGCTGCCCATCAAGCTGTGGCCGTATGAGGAACGGGAAGCTTTTGTCTTGGGTCGGATAGCGCAGCATTCTGCCTGTGAGTTTGCTATGGAGGCCGGCGAATTGTTGCCGCCCTGTACACCGGAGCAGATGTGGGAGAAGCCTACTGTGTATGCGGTTCGCAAAAAAGGCGGCGTTCGAGCCAAGTCTTTGCACGAAACGCAAGAGGCGGCAGAGGAAGCGCTTGCCGGTTTGGGTAAAGATTATGAACTGGACATTAGGCAGGGTGAGCGTACTCGCTGCGCTAACTTTTGTTCAGTAAATCAGTGGTGCGCCCAGTGGCGTGATTATCAAGCAAAGGAGGAAGTATGAGTGCCAACTTTTACCAAGTTGGAGGTGGGCATTACAAGGCCAAGGATGTCCAGCCATGGGATGCCATGAAGTCGTGGATGACCCCGGAACAGTTCGAGGGCTATCTGCGTGGCAATGTCATCAAGTATCTAGCCCGCTATCCCGAAAAGGGCGGCGGCCTCGATCTCCTCAAGGCTCGTCACTATTTGGAGAAGCTTCTAGAAGAGGTTGATTCCAATGAGCAGCCCGTTCGTAAACCAACCAAGAAAGTTAAAAAATGACAGTACATCGCAAGTTAATGGAGGCCAGGGTACGGCTCCAGTCTACCGAGCTTAAGAAGTCAGGGCTCAATAAGTTTGCTGGTTACAGCTACTTTGAGTTGGGCGACTTCATCCCCGCTATCCAGCAGATCTTCTATGACGTGGGTCTGTGCGGAATCGTCAGCTTCAGGTCTGATTATGCCGAGCTGTCGATCTATGACACTGAAGACGGCACCATGGTCACAATCACCTCTCCCATGGCCGAGGCCAATCTCAAAGGCGCACACCCCATTCAGAATCTGGGCGCAATGGAGAGTTACCAACGCCGCTATCTGTGGATGACGGCGCTTGAGCTTGTTGAGCATGATGCGATTGATTCATCTGCTGGCGCCGATACCCCCAAGCAGGCGGAACCTCCCGCAGTTGCGGTAACGGCTCCCGCAGTTGCGGTGAAGCCAAGACCTCCTGCTGTTATTGAAGGTGACGATAGCGAGTGGATGCTGCAAGTAACACTGAGCCCTGAAGGTTCATCAGAGGATTGGTTGTCTGACGTAAATGCTGCCGCAGGTCGGGCCCTGAAACACACATCCTCGAAAGATGATGTCATGAAAATATTCAGGAAAAACAAACAGCTTTTCGATGTTGTTAAGAAAACAGATGCAGATTTCTTTGCAGAATTGATGGCTCAATTTACCGCAGTTAAAAACAAATTTACGGAGACAGCATGAGTACATACATTCCCAAGCCCAACACGGGCACCTTGTGGCCTAACGATTACAAACGCACAGAGCAGCACCCAGACAAGCGCGGCGATCTGGTTTTGGATCGAGAGTTCTTGCGTCAAATGCTGAGCAAGACTACGGGGCAACCCACTGTGACGATTCAAATTTCCGGCTGGAACAAAGTAATTAACGGCAAAGACTGCCTGTCCATGCAGGCCTCTGAGCCTTATGTGAAACCAGAGGCTCCAGTCGCCCCTCGCCCAGCTCCTCGTCTAGATCCTGTGGACGACTCGGACATCCCGTTTTGAGGTAGCCACATGAAAACTCTGCAATTTGAGGCCATTAAGTTGGCCATTAAGCAAGACAAGGAGGGGTATGTGCTGACGCTACGCATGCACCCCGACGAGGTTCCCGAAGAGTTACTACGTGACTTTGTGGGAGCCCGGTATCAGTGTGTCATGGTCAGGCTTAATTCGGTGGACAAGCCTTTGATCCGTGAACAAGAGTATGCCGGCGATCAGTTTGTTTCTAAAGCTGGCGCTTTGTGCCGTGACCCGGCGTTTTGGCAATATTTGCATGAGGACTTGCAAATCTTAAAACCTTCAGAGCCAGAGGCGACTGAGTGGCTACGGAACTATTTGGGCGTTCGGTCACGGGCCGAGTTAAAAACTAACGAGACGGCCCGCAATAGGCTGAACACAATTCTTCAGGAGTTTATGGCATGGAATCACGAAAGTTAATACCGTATTCTGTTTATCTTCCACCGGAGTATTACGCGAAGATTAAGCAGGCGGCGCAGCATAGGCAGGCATCGAGCTTGGTTAGGGATGCCATTGTAATGATGCTGGATGGCGGTGATGTTTACAAAAGCGGCTACAACAAAGGAGTTCGAGATGCGGCCAAGGTGATCTATGACTCTAAAGAAGCTCAGATGGTTGCCGTCCATGGCCGTGACCTTGGGGCGATCCTGACCGATCAGATTAACGATCTGGTGATGAAGTAGTCGCCATGAAACACAGCAAGGTATACAAGGGGCACACGATACCCTACGGCACCTTGGCGAATGCAAGCCAAACGCTCATTTCTGCGTATTACGTATACGGCTATTTGCACGATGAAGATTTGCCTGAGTTGCCGTGTCCACCAGTTTATGCAGAGTATGTTGACCCTGAAGAAGAGTTGTTTAAGAAGGAGATGGTTGGAGTTGTGCAAGAAACGTTGGGCATGTTGACCCCAAGAGCGATCAAAGTTTTGTGTTTTCGGTTTGGTATTGGCTTGACCCAAGACTACACACTGGAAGAGGTGGGCGTTACGTTTGATGTAACAAAAGAACGCATCAGACAAATTGAAGCCAAAGCGTTACGTGATTTGAAGCATCCGTCACGTTCAGAAAAACTTAGAGAGTTGATGGGGTGGTACGAAACAACCGCACAGAAGGAGGCCGAACGTCTAGCTGAGTGGGAAAGGATAGAAAAGGAGCGTCAACAGAGGATAGAGCAAGCGGAAATCAAGAGGGCCTATTTGCAAGCTAGGAAGCTGGCTGAGCAGAAATTACAGAAAGCTAAGAACAACCGGGAGGAGATTGAGCTGATGCTTACAGACGCACCTTGGATCGCGCATTTGGAAAAGGATCAACCCGAAATGCACCAGGAGTTGAAGTACATGGTGGGTGATATTTGGGGTGATCATGCTAAGCAAGTTTGGGATATGTATAAACAATTAAGGGGGCAAACATGATTGACCGACTCATCTTAAGCGCTGTCCTTGCCGCATCAGGCTGGCATGGCATGTATCCACCCGAACCTATCATTTTGACAGCAGGGCAGATCAGGGAAAAGGCAAAGCAGGCATCAGTCAGCGCTATGTGCAACAAGAAACCAAAGAGCAAAACGGCAAAAGATTTGTGTAAACGATGGGAGAAACATAATGGATAAACATATGCCCTACATAAGAGATAACGAAAAACGTTGGATGTTTGAGAGAGATTTTATTTTGCAAATGACCTCAATTGGGTGCGATGGAATAGACGATAGCTGGACATGGAAAATGTTGCTGTGGTGGGTATCTCCTGATCTGTGGGATGACAAAACAACTTTTATGCGTTTTGATTTTTGGGATTATGGTGAAGACCATGCTTGAGCGCATACGCACATTTTTTGGCAAGGTGTACGGCCAACACGCAAACAAG
>Ga0214921_10012515_pt1 | contig 10121 bp, 11 predicted proteins | sample LL1505_MetaG_FD_177992 | JGI IMG/M metagenome (GOLD analysis project Ga0214921, IMG submission 177992) | Freshwater microbial communities from Lake Lanier, Atlanta, Georgia, United States - LL-1505 | ecosystem: Environmental > Aquatic > Freshwater > Lake | place: USA: Georgia | collected...
CCAATACAACGCAGGCAAGGTAAAAACATATGGGCTGGAGCTTGTTGCATCGGCAAATCCAGTTTTTAAAGGCGTTAATCTACCAACAAGCCTTGTGTACACATACACAATGGCAACATTTGAGTCTAGCTTTGTTGCAAAAGACATGCAAGAATGGGGCGATGTTAAAAAGGGTAATAAACTGCCATATGTGCCAAACAATCAATTAACAATCAACAATGGAATTGCAAAGGGTGATTTTAACTTTAATTTGTCATCAAGATATGTGCAAAGAATGAACGCAAATGCAAGCGGCACCCAGCAAATACCAAGCCAGTTTGTGTTTGACGCAACATTGCATTATAATATAAACAAAACATCGCAGCTCTATGCTGGCATTGACAATATTACCGATAGAATTTATCTTGTGTCTCTAAGTCCAAGTGGCTACAGAGGCGGCAAGCCAAGAACCATAAAAATTGGTCTATCTTTTGCCACCGATGCAAAGTAAAAAACATTAGACCAATTACTTCCCCAGATTTCATTGTAACTTAACAAGCCAGAGGTTAAAGTCAGCTTGTTATGTGTAATAATCAAAATAGCAGTCAAAACATTAGATTTTTGGTGGGGATGGTGTTTATTTAAAACTGTCTTTTAATTTTTGCACCGCATTTGTTAAGCTTGGCATCAAAAAGCTCATAGCCCCTATCAAGCTGCGTTGTGCTTGCAATTGTTGTTGTGGTGCCGCTTGGTCTGGCAAGTGCAGCCATAACAACCGCTGCAGATGCTCTAAGGTCGTGACCTATAAGTTCAACATTGCTTGTGCTGCAAAAAGATTTAACTGGGTTTATGGTGCAAATTTTACCATCTACTTTTGCTTTTGCCCCAATTTTGTTAAGTTCTTTAATGTGGGCAAAGCGGTTTTCAAAGATTGTCTCAGTGACAATCGCAGGCTTGCTTGCAAGGCAAAAGAGTGTTGTTAGCTGTGGCTGCAGGTCCGTAGGAAAGGCGGGGTGGATGTTGGTTTCAAGGTTAAAGCTGTTAAGTCCAGATTTTGCACGGGAGGCTAAAATGCCATTGTGTAGCTCTTCAATCTTGCATCCTGCATTTTGCAGTTGAGGTATAAAGCTTTCAATTTCGTGAAGCTTAATATTTTTGAGTAAAATTTTGCCATCTGTCACGGCGGCTAAAATGATAAAGGTGCCAGCCTCTATGCGGTCGGATGGTATTTTAAAGATAATTTCACCCTTTGGATTTAATAGACTACCCCCAGTGCCATTGATTATTGCAGTTTTGGTCTGTGCATCGTACTCAATGCTTGCCCCGCACAGATTTAAAAATTCAATTAAGCTCAAAACCTCAGGCTCGCCGGCAATGTTTTTAATAATACTTTGCCCTTTAGCAAGGCAAGCTGCCATGATAATGTTTTGACTTGCCCCAACGGATGCAAATCTTAGTTCAAAATTGCAGCCCTTAAGTCCATTTGGCGCACTAAGCTCGGCGTAATCTTCGCCTTGTAAAATGCTTGCCCCAAGTTTTGTTAGGGCATCAAGGTGAATGTCAATTTTACGCTCACCAATGCTACATCCGCCCGGAAATGGCAATTTTGCATGTCCAAACCTTGCAAGCATCGGCCCCATAAATAACACAGATGTACGAATAAGCCCAGCAATCTTGCTTGATGTTATATTTGTTTGCTCTTTTTTAACAAGCCCAATTGCTTTAATGCAACAACCTTGATTGTAGCAAAAATTGTATCCAAAGCCAACCTCCCTAAGTGCTTGCAAAACATAGCAAATATCTTGCGTGCTTGCCGAATTTTGCAAGGTTACCAAGGCATCACTACTAAGCAGCATACTGGCTATAATAATTGGCATGCTGGCGTTTTTAGAGCCCGAAATTACAACCTCGCCTTCAGGCTTAATGCCGCCTTCAATAATTAATTTTGGCATTTTTTACCGTAATGAACACAAACCAAACCACCTAAAAAACTATAATGCGAAGCTACATTAAAACCAGCCTCTTTAATTTTTGTTGCAAATTCATCTTTTTTGTAAAAACTTGCAATGCTATTAGTTAGATAATCGTAATCACTTGGGTTGCTGGCAAATTTTTTTGCAAAAACAGGCATAACCTTTGAGGAATAAATTTTGTAAAGTTCTTTAAAGCAACCATCCTCTGGCGGGCTAAATTCAAGGCAGTAAAAAACGCCGCCATGGTTTAGTTTGTTGTAAATTTGCTTTAGTGCTTCCTCTATGTTGTAAAAATTACGGATGCCAAATGAGCAAGTGATTGCGTCAAAACTTAGGTCTTCAACACCTTCCATTTTGCAGGCATCAAGAGTGCAAAATTCTGTATTTGAGTGTAGCTTGTTTATTAAATTGTCAGAGTAAAGCTTGCTGTTTTTTTTGCAATAGGCAAGAGTGCCTTTTATTGCTTTGGTAAATTGCTCTTTACCTTCAAGACGCTGCCTTGCAAGATTTAGCATGTTTTGATTGTAGTCAGTAAGTTTTACGCTTATTAACTTATTTTGCTTTAAGGCTTTTTTAAGTAGTAATACAGCTATGTCACCGCTACCGCTGGCAAGGTCAAGTATTTTGCAATTGTTTTTAATGGATATAAAGTTTGCAAAGTCAGCCTTCCATAAACGGTGCAGGTAAAGGCTTGTAATGTCGTTCATCTTGTCGTAGTTTTGGGATGTTGTGTTAAAAACATCTTCAACAACTTTTTTTTTGCTATCTGGGTTGTTAAACATTGTTGCAAAAAAGCCAGAAGCTAAATCGCCACTCCCACTAACATAACCCATTTTACTCAGGTAAAAAGATTTTAAATCAATCCAAGCTCCTGTCTTGCAAGCATTATTACTTTTGACATAGCATCGTTGCTAACGGCAAATGTTTTAATTGCATCCTCCCCGGCAATGTCAATAAAGTCATCCACTGATAAAGCGGCAAGGCTGGCTTTGTCGGCACATTCGTTTGCAAAAAGAGCAAAGACAATTTCAAGACAAATGCCATTTTCAAGTAAAAATGCCGAAAATTCATTATCCTTAGCATCGTTTAATATTTCACCTGCTCTGTTTTTAACTTCCTGAGCTATCTCGGCATTAAAGTTTGGAATTTTGGATAGGTTTTCAATTTCTGCTATGGCAATGTGCATGAGCGTGTCGTATCCTTCGGATATTAACAGCCCTGCAACAACTTCGTCAACACCCAAAACCTCGGACATTGTTTTTGTTTTAAGTTCAAATTCCTTGGACTTGCGTTGCACCCTCTCCTCTTTTGTAGAGAATGTAACATTAAAACCTGTTAGCTCAGATATCAATCTTGCATTTTGCCCCCTTCTGCCAATTGCGGTACTAACGGATTCCGATAAAAGAACAACTTCAATTGCGGTGTCCGATGTTCTTTCTATGCCTTCAACAGGAATACCCTTAAGGCAGTTTTGCACAAAGGATACTGGCTCAGGACTCCATTCCACTATGTCAATTTTTTCCTCTTTTAGCTCTTTTGTGATGTTTTTGATTCTCTTGCCTCTAACGCCTATGCAGGTGCCAACTGGGTCAAGGTTACGGTCGCTTGCAAATACTGCAATTTTGGATCTTGATCCAGCGTCCCTTGCAACGCATTTAACTTCAACATTGCCGTCAGCAATTTCGGGTACTTCTTGCTTTAAAAGCTCAGTTACAAACTCAGGAGCGGTACGAGTAACAAATATTTGAAAGCCTTTTTGTAGCCTTTCGGTAGATTTAACCAAGACATTTATTTTGTCCTTAACCTTATATGTGCCAACTTCTTGCACAAGCATGTCTCTTTTAGGCAACAAAGCCTCCGCCTTACCAAGTATAACAACAAGCCCGCTAGGTAAAATTCTTTTCACTATGCCAGATACCATGGTTCCTATTAGGTCGGTAAATTCTTTATATTCATTCTCTCTAGTGTATTGATTTAGCTGAAAGAACAAAGACGACCTAACCTGATGCATAACGCTAGGGTTTAGGTCAAAAGCAGGAATGTCAAGCTCAATTACATCGCCTAGAGCAGCATCTTTTTTGTATTGCAATGCAGATGCTAAGTCAATTTGTTTGTAGATGTCGTAATTTTGACCTTCAACAACTTCTAGCAATTTTGATACATTTATTGAACCATCCTTGCGATTGATTTTAACGGATACTCTAAACTCCCTACAGGTTGTGTCATGCACTGTTTTAACAAATGCATCCTCAAGGGCGTCAAAGATTAAATCCTGATTTATGAGCCTTTCGTTAGCAATCATCTCAACATACTGCAAAAGCTCTTTGGATGGTGTGGTTAATAGACTCACAAATGATATGAATTAATACAAAGAAAAACTTTTATTTTAGGCACCAAACTTTGCTAAGACAATGTGTAATTACTCAGCTGCAGCTTGGTCTTGGTCTTGAGCTTTGTCCTCAATAACTTTTACACCCTTGTAAAAACCCTCAGGGGTGATGTTGTGTGCTAAAAATGGCTGACCTGTCTCTTTGTCAAACATTATGTTTTTTTTCACAAGACCATTGTGTGCTCTTTTCATTCTGGTTCTTGATTTAGATTTTTTCTTTTTAGGTACTGCCATATGGACAAAGACAAACTTACAAAACAAACTTATACTTAATAGACTGCAAATATTAAAACACTTTTTGCAAATTATCAAGTTTTTTTACAAAAAATAAAAATGCAACGAAATACACATAGATAGTATTCAGTTTTAAAAGCTTTATTGAGTTGTATGCGCATACAAAAAATAATTTTTTGCTTGACAAGAAGTTTGTAATAAACTACAATTTATACTAAGTGAGGAAGTGTGAAGGTCCGTCATTTCGGTCTCGCGCTATCTGAGATAGGTGATAGCACTTCCTTTTTAAATTTATCTATATTACTGTAGTAGACACCGTATCCGTTTTTTCTACTATCATCCATGTCAACAATTAGTTTAATTTTATCCTGAATGACATTAAGATATCCATCTTCCTTGTTGATTAAAAATCTATTTAATGCCCATAGTACATAATCAATAACCTGCAGACCACTATGGTTTGCAGGTTCACCTATAAAGCAATCAGTTTTATAAACGGAGTTTTTTTCATATCTTTTGTAAAAATTATTCTTTGCTTTTATTACAGCCTCTTGAATTGAGTTGTTTGTTATTGTATTAGTACGCTTTGCAAACACAATTGTATTATCGCTCTTATGTAATCTATCTCTAAGTAAGCGTGATATCATCTTATGATATTCGTCCTTTGTTGAAAAATTAATTGAAAGTGTATTTTGCATTACGACTTTTCGTCTAAAAATAATATGAGCCGAAAAATCAGTTTGTTTTAAAAGTTCAAAAAATTGAATTCTTATTGGATACATGTCATTTTTAGCGTGAAAAAAATTCAATGACTCTTGAAGATTTTTAATGTGTTTATACAGTTCATTTTCTGAAATGCTTTTACGCAAATCGTTCACATTTTTATTCAACAGATCAACATTTTTTATCTTTATAAGACCGAGATAAAATAAGGGTGTCACGCCATTTAAAGATAGATTAAGATATTTCTTGTGTTTGTCAAAAATTGCTAAATCTCCACTTTCATCAATGTAATAATAAGTTTTTTCATTCATACAACAATCTATTCCAATGCATCAAAATTTAATTGTACTTTGCAAAAAATCATTGTCAACATATAAAGCCTTTAAGTTTAATGATTCAAAAAATAAATACATCATCTGTCATTTGGTCTGTATTGTTCAATGTTAATTGCTAAACAAATCCACGAAAGTTGTTTAAGTTGCCATAACTTTTGCAAGAGACTATGGTTTTGCTGCAGGCAAGGCTCACTGAGTATTCATCACCGGTTTTAATTGGGTAGTAAGGTATTTGTAATATAGTGATTTTTTTACCATCAAGATTTTTGATAGTAAAGTTTAGCCCAGCATTTTGCCCGCTTATAAAAACAAGATTGGCAAAATTGTATCTCTCTGCATTGTTATCACTTGGCAGTGAGCTGTCTACAAAAGATGCAGCATCAAAAACCTCGCTAACGGTGCCAAAAGTTGTGTAATCTTGCCTTTTTAAAGTGCATTTTGCATCACAAAAGTCCGCACTGCAATAAGAGGAGACTCTTTGAACCAAGCTGTCGCTTAATGGTGGCTTGGTAGCAAATGTTATGCCCGTAACCTCACCGGTGTTTTTTGCTTTACCAAAACATAAATTGTTGCATTTGGTTAAAACTTGCTCTTTGTAAATTACATATAGATTTAAGCTATGATTTGCAATTTTGCGTAAAACATCAGGGTAGGCGGCAAAGCTAAGCTCTAGGCTTAAAAAATCACCTGAACTTTTGCTTGTTAGGTTTGTTACATCAAAATTGTAATGCTCGTAGCTTGCATTATTGGCGGCTACAAGATTGTAAAGCTCCGTTTTTAAATCTTTAAGATTAGTGCAATTTGTAAAACCCTTGCCATTTTGTTTAGAAAGTATAAAAATTTGCATAAAATAATAAAAAAGAACATAAAAAAATTATGCCATCTAGGCAATTGCACCTGTATTTACCCGCTTTACCTATTGCAAAATAAATTGCTAACAAACTAAATGCAGGTGATTGCATGGCTTGTGATTTAGTAGATTTTTGCTCGCAAAAACTTGCAAGATTTGCAAAATTTAAAAATCCATCATGATGCGACCTAATAAGCCTTAGCTGATAGGGCGTTAAGTCCTTATTGCCAAGCTCTTTATCTTTTTGTTTTTGCCTTGCCTCGTGACTTAAAAAAATAATATTTTTATAAGCGGTGATTATTTTTTCAATGCTCTGCACCTTGTAATAGCTTGACTTATCGCTATCGTCGTTTAATTGCAAGCTTATCACGATATCCTTAAGCCCGTTAATTAAAGGCTCTATCTCCTCCATCTGGTAGATGGCATTTGATATGCTACCATTGTTTTTACAGTTGTTATTCATTTAAAAGTTTAAAAATGTAATGTTTTTTATTCTAAAATAGCGGTGCGATTTGCAAAATAATTATAAAAAGGTTTGATTATTTTAAAATTCCTGCTAAATTCTACATTGCACTGCTGGTATAAATAATATCTTTGTTTGTTGTTTGTTTTTATGGAAGCGCTTTCCTACTTTTTTTCATCCGAGTTTAGAGTGTACTACGAGGATACAGACTCCGGCGGGGTTGTGTATTATGCAAACTACCTTAAATTTGCCGAGAGAGCCCGCACTGAGGCACTAAGAGAGCAGGGGGTTAATCAATCGGAGCTAAAGGAGCAAACTGGATTGTTTTTTATCGTTAAGTCCTGCAATATTAACTTTGTTAAGCCTGCAAGATTGGATGATGTGCTTATAGTTAAAACCCTCTTTAAAAAAGTTGCACAAACAAGCACAATCGTTGTGCAGCATATTTACACAAAAAATCTTTTACTTGCCGAAATTGAGGTTGTTTTAGTTTGCGTAAAAGAGAATGATGATAAAAAAATCCTTCCTTTTAGACTACCAAACGACATAGCAACAAAACTAAGGGGCAAAAAACAACATCCGGACTTGGTTAAGATTAAAAACAAGATTAATTCTTAAAAATACAAATTGCGTGCTAGTCTTAAAAAATACGAAGATTTTAAACTTGTTTTGTCAAGCGGCGAGCGTAAGGTGCTTAACAAATGTATAATTTGCTACCTTAATAAAGATGTTTTTTTGCAAAAGATAAGCCTAAAATCTAAAATAAGGCATGCCATCTACTCGGCTTCCAAAACTTTGGTTTTTGGCATTTTAACTAGCAAAAAAATGGGCTGCGCCGTTAAACGCAATCATTTTAAACGCCTTGTTAGAGCCTCGCTTAACAAGGCAAGTTTAAACCCTAATTATTTTTATGTATTTTTGCCAAATTTAAAACCAAGGACCCAAGGCTCTCTGCCGCAGGACCTTGCCTACTTGGCAAAAAAATTACCATCGGTTAATTTATAAAAAAATGCAAGTAGTTTTATTTACAGTTTTAATGCTATTGTTTATTGTTTTTGCCTTAGTTATTGCCTTTAGTTTTTCAAACGGAATGAGCTTTATGAGAATGCAAAAATCCCTCAGCAACAGGCTATTAAACAAAAAGCAACTCTTGCTGCAAAAAAAAGATATAAACTACAAGTATCAGGGCAAATCCTACAACCCACGCGAGGAGGAAGATGTTATACAGAAGAATAATTAAGATGTTTTATGCTGAAAGTGAAGCTACAAGACGCCCCGCACGTAAGCACCTTAAAAAAGGGAGAGCCCACGAGGACCACGAATAAATTATTTAATAATTTTGATTAATTGTCAAGCTGGAATTAATATGATAATATAAATCGTGAAATTATTTCAATACTTTTTATGACTAACTCCAAAGCCCCAAAGCAAATCCTAATCATTGCCCGCAGGTACATGGGGGATAATGTTTTTACGAGTCCTGTTGTTATTTATCCCTTGCTTGCGGATGAGGCAACCCAGATTGTTGTGCTGCAATACAATAAGCTGCCGCAAAAAATTTATAACGATATTGACCCTTTGCTTAAAAGCCGCATGACATTTGTTAATTATTGTGGTTTTTTTAAAACTATAATAAAGCTGAGGGCGCTGGGGTGTTTTGACATTGTTATTAATCTGTCTAAAACCTCGTTTTCCCGCCGCTTGCTTACTTTGTGCCTTAGGGCAAAGGTAAGATACAACACATTTTTTAGTCCCGTAAAATGCAATAAGATTGCCAATGGTAAAAGAGTGCGGACATATAAGTTTGCAGACAATGCCTTTATGTTTTTTAGTAATTTTACAAATAAATTGCTTGGTGCAAATTTTAGCTATAAGGATGTTAATCTTTTGCATCAAGATGCAGGCAAAGAGGATAAAGGTTATGTATTGTTATGCCCCGGGGCAAGCGGAGCTTACAAAACTTGGTCTTTGCAAAATTTTATAGACTTAAGCCTTGCCCTGCAGGCTAAGGGGCAGAGAGTTTGGGTTTTGAGCGGCTCTGCAAAATCTGAGCTTATTGCTGCAGAGCGGATTCCGGCCGAAAAAATTATTACCGGCGAGGCAGAATTTAGCGACATAAAGCATATCATTAAAAATGCTGGGCTCGTGGTTGCAAACGATAGCGGATTTATGCACTTATCTGCAATGCTTGGCGTGCAAACTCTTGGGGTTTTTGCTCAAAACAGCCCCGAGGTCTACGGCTATCCTTTTATGCCAAATTTTAAGTCAATTACAGCAAAAGGTCTTGTATGTCACCCATGCGGGCACGCAAAGGCTTTTAAGCTTTGTCCTTTTAGCAACAGCAATGCAGCCGCAAAGCAAATGCCACTTGCATGTATTGCTAGCATATCGGTGAAAGATGTTTTGTTTAGCATAGAATCTTTCTTCAAAATGCCTTTGTAATATAGTGTAAATTGCTAAAAAAAGCAATAAGGTTAAGTTTAAATACCTTAATAGCCTGTTTGTATCCTTTCAACAAGCTCTTTAATGGTGGGGGTAAATGTGCCGCCTTTGTACCAAGGGTCTTGCTTAAGCCTGTAGCCTAATGCACCCGAGAACATAAGATTGTTTTCAATATCGCTTGTATGAATAGCATTTTGTAAGCTTTTTTGAATGCAAAAGCTCCTTGGGTCAGGCAGTTTGCCAGTTGTTAAATCCTCGTGATGAGTTGACCAGTTGCTAAACTTGCAAAAAGATAGACAACCCATGCAGTCCTTTTGGTCGGTTAAAATTTGATTTTTAGACTCCGGAGTGACAAAAACAAATGTATCATCAGGAGTTTTGATTGGCTCGCTGTTGCCTGCTGCAATCCAAGCTTTTACTTTAGATTCGTCCTCTTGTTTAATAAATACACTGCGACCCCTAGCACCAAATTTAAACTCGCAGTTAAAGACATCGTTTTTGTCCTTTGAAATTTCAATCTGCCTCTGGCTTCTTGCTATAAGATCATTTAAAAATTTGTTTTTTACCGCAGAGGAGTAAAATCCAGTAGGGCTAAAGTTATTTAAAAAAACATCGCCCTCTTCAAGGGATGCTAGTTTTTGTTTCCATTCGTCTGGTACTGGGCTTTCCTTTGTAAAAATTGGTCTTGTGCCAAACTGAAACATAATTGGTCCTATCTCCGGATTGTTAAGAT
>Ga0214921_10012517_pt1 | contig 10119 bp, 8 predicted proteins | sample LL1505_MetaG_FD_177992 | JGI IMG/M metagenome (GOLD analysis project Ga0214921, IMG submission 177992) | Freshwater microbial communities from Lake Lanier, Atlanta, Georgia, United States - LL-1505 | ecosystem: Environmental > Aquatic > Freshwater > Lake | place: USA: Georgia | collected 2015-05-28
AGTGAGGGCAGAAACAACTGGTCAGACCGGCGTGGAAATGGAAGCCCTCACCGCAGTCCAAGTTGCTCTCCTCACAATCTATGATATGTGCAAAGCAGTCGACCGTGGTATGGTGATGAGTGATATCAAGCTTCTGGAAAAGAGTGGTGGTAAATCTGGAGAATGGAAAGCGACCTAGCGGTCACTAACCAGCAAAGCAAAAACACAGAAGAATAAAAAGCTAGGGCCCAATTCTGTCCCACTAAGGAGCAGAAAACGTGGCAACACTACGCAAAAGAACTAACGGGCACTGGCAAGCCAGAGTTCGCAAAGCAAATCAAAGCATCACCAAAACATTCATCAATAAAGTCGATGCCGAGCGCTGGGCAAAGCAAGTTGAAGTAGAGATACAAAAAGGTAGTTATACCAATCTAGCCCTCGCTGAACGTACAACATTTGCTGAAATCATAGAACGCTACATCACTGAAGTATTACCCACTATGCGGGGTGGCAAGGCCGACTATATTCGTTTAAAGGCGCTAGCAAGACGTCCGATAGCAAAGCTGAATATGGTTAGTTTGACTGCCCAAAAGATAGCCCAGCACAGAGATGAGCGCCTCAAAGAAATAGCACCAGCAACGGTCATAAGAGAGTTGTCCTATTTTTCTTCCATCATCACTTTCGCTCGAAAAGAGTGGGGCATCAACATCGATAACCCCGTGACACTGGTAGCGAGACCAAAAAACCCACAGGGTAGAAGCCGCATACTGGATGAAGCCGAAACTAGTCTCCTATTAGATGCTTTAAAACCAACTGGGCGGCGTTCGATATGGATGCTACCCTTAGTCAAACTAGCCTTAGAGACAGCTATGCGCAGAAGTGAGCTGCTAAGTCTCCGTTGGGAGCATATTGATTTACAGAAACGTACAATATTTCTGAAGATAACAAAGAATGGCACAAGTAGAACTGTGCCGCTATCGACCAGTGCAATTCAGATTCTCACTGAAATGCCACGCAATATTGATGGACGAGTATTTCCAGTTACACATGAAGTTGTGTCACAAGCATTTAATCGAGCAAGAAAACGGGCTGGAGTAAAAGACATTAGATTCCATGACCTCAGACATATGGCCATAACCCGCCTAGCTGAAAAGCTACCCAACTTGATTGAACTTAGCGCTGTGTCTGGTCATAAAAGCTTGGCAATGCTCAAACGCTACTATCACCCCAACCCCGAGCTGCTTGCAGAAAAATTAGGCTAATATGAATAAAATGGAGCAATGCCTGTTAACAAACCACCCGCAAAGAGAGGGCGCCCAAAAAGCGCCCAAACTCTAGAAAGAGAGAAAACAGAGGCTTGGCTAAAAAATCCCCCAGCTCATATTCCCCCAATGACAGAAGAAGATAAAGAATGGGTGAGGGTATTTTTAGAAAGCTCTGAAAAAGCCAGAAAAAGCATTTTGGAAGGTCATAGTCCCTTGATACCTCATTCACTAATTTATGATTTGGAGTCGATTGGGCATGAGTTATTACATGGACATGAACAGGCCATTCTTGATAAATACGAAGAGTATAAAAATAAAGAAACTATTGGGCGAGCCAATGGTTCGGATGAAGCTGCATCTCAGGCAGATACAAGTGCTAAGCGGCTATGGACAAAAAATAGTGCTTTAGTAAAACGAATTCAATCTGGCAATTTAACACCCAATGGTGCTGCAAAAATCATCTTTGATGACTGGAAAAACAAAGGCATTGAAGGGGGTAAGCCCTCCATCAAAACTATTTCAAACTGGTACAAGCGCCTAAGACCAAATTAGTTGGAAAAGGCTCGTGGGGAATTAAATCCACACTTGGAAACTAGCACCTAGATTAACTCCTAGAGGTGCATAGATGACCATAAAAGACAAACTGTTAACCCTTACAGTCAAACAAGGGCGAATTCTTAGAATGCGTCAGTTGGCTGAAAAGCTTTCACTATCAGATAGCCATATCTACGCATTAATTCAGCAAAATCAATTTCCAAAACCCTTCACATTAGTTCATGGTGGAAGGGCAATGGGGTGGTACGAGTCCGATATTGATGCGTGGCTTGCTCAGCGCTCAGGAGATATCAAATGAGCCAAGACTTAATAAAGAAGATTTCAAGCAACCTGCCACCAGAATTGAAGACCCTTAATACGTTCTGCTTATGGATGGAAAAATCTGACCCCAAGGACCCCGCTAAGATTGGTAAGGCGCCATTTGATTGGACCTTTAGTAAACGGGGGAACGATGACAATGCCCTGCACCTACCCTTATCGGCTGCTATTCAAAAGCTCAATGAATGTCCAAATAAGGGTTTAGCTATCTACCAACCAGAGTCGGGTAATCATGTGTCGCTTGATGGCAAGGACTACTACCTGCATATTTTGGACTTAGATGGTTTTGTATGTGGCAACCAAATCCTTGGCTTGGGTGCTGACATTGCTGAAATGACTGGCAATAGTTATATGGAGGTAAGTCCTTCTGGTGTCGGTGCAAAAATCTTTCTACTGAGCGATATGCCTGCCTTTGGAAAGAAAAAGTTTCCACTATCGCCAAACGAGTTTTTTGATGAACACCCTGAAATAGTTAAATACGGACCCAGTCATGCTGTTGAGGCTTTTAGTGGGAAATTCTGGAATACCGTTACAGGCGATGTCTGGAGTAAAAAGTATGCAAATTTACAAGTGGTTAATGCCCAAGACCTGCAAGCAATTTTTGATTTACTAGAAGCCCTAGCCCCACAAAAGGTAGCAAACTCAAAACCTACGATGCAAATGCAGGTTGCAGCTGTGGAAGAGGGCAACTACTCACGACTTACTCATACCAGCCTTGTGCAAGTTCTAAGCAAAATAGATAACCAAGATGAACAGGTTTGGAGCGATGTTGCCAATGCATTAGCTAGAGCCTATGGGCAAGCAGGTAAAGATTATTTTATCCAGTACAGCGAAGGTGACTACAACGGACTACCTTACCCAGGCTTTTATGAGATAGTGGCTGCAGAAAGGTTTCAGAGGGCGCTAGATGAGCTGAATAAGCATCCAAATGGGTACGGCATTAAACATCTATGTACGCTTGCTGGCATTGGATTTAATGACCTCGTTTTTGAGGCAGGTGGAGTCTTGCCAGAATCGATTAAAGAGCAAGAGGACAGAATATTAGGCGATAAGCAAAATGGCGAACTCTTTGCTAGGTACTATCGTGGTCAATTTTTATATGTCTGGCAACTAGACCAGTGGTTCAGATGGAATGGCGTTATTTGGGACGAATGCACAGGTGGTGAGGTAGAGGCTGCCGCTAAGCAAGTATCTACTGTGATAGCTAATAAAGCCTTGGAAGCTCTAAAAAGCGGGGATGAGAGTGGTAATTCACGTAGGCTTTTTAGCCATGCCCTTAAAGCTCAAAATAACCAACAAATCAAGTCGATGATTGCATTGTCAAGAAGTGAGCCAGCTATGTCAGAAAAAAGCGTTGACAAACTAAATCACGATACGCATTTGCTTGGCGTTAAAAATGGTGTAGTTGATTTAAAAACAGGAAGGCTGATTCACCCGGAGCCAACCATGTTGATAACCAAACAATGCAATGCCAATTACTTTCCAGATACGCAGTGTCCCCAATGGCTAAAGTTCTTAAATGAGGTATTTCAAGGTAAACAAGAGTTAATTGATTCTATTCAGAGGTTATTAGGCTATACCTTAACAGGTAGCGTCACAGAAGAAATCATGGTGATTTGCTATGGGTTTGGTGCGAATGGGAAAAGCGTGATGTCCAACGTCATTCAACACGTAGCGGGTAGCTATGGAAAAACAGGCTCACCCAGCCTTCTAAAATCGAGAAGAGATGATGACAGTAGTCCTCGCTCAGACATTGCTGGATTAGCTGGCTATCGCTATATATCGCTTAATGAAATGCAAAGCGGAGACCGCCTTGATGAGCAAGTTGTAAAGCTTTTGGCAGGGAGAGAGGCAATTAGCGCAAGAGCTTTATATAAAGACCATATGACGTATAAGCCCTCGGGTAAGGTATGGCTAAAAACAAACCATAAACCAGTAGTCAAAGAAGATGATGACGGCATTTGGCGCAGGTTAGTTGTAATCCCATTTAACCGTAAGTTTGCAGAGGCTGAAAGAGACCCCAATCTTGAAGAAAAGCTAATCCAAGAGGCCGATGGTATTTTGGCCTGGATTATTCAAGGCGCTGTTAAATGGTATCAAGACGGTTTATCTATATGCCCAACCATCAAGCAAGAAAGCGCTGAATATAGAACTGAATCTGACCTACTAGGACACTTCCTAGAAGAAAGAGTTGAGCTTGATGATACAGCTCGGGCAATAGAAACTGATGTGTATTTTTTCTATCAAAGCTGGTGCAGGACTAACGGAACCAACCCTCTTTCAAAAATTCGCCTCACCCAAAAACTTAAGGAGCGTGGAGTAAGACAACTAGCATCCAATGGCAAGCGCTATTACCTAGGCATTAAGTTAGTTGAATTCAAGGAATCAAGTGGTATTTTTTGAACCAGTGCAAGTAGTGCATATTTAATGGCTTTTCTAGAAAGTACTTCATGAGAGATTATTAAAAAGGTTTTTTATTTTGAGACTGAAATACGCACTCCCTGCACTGGGTAAAATAATCTATAAGAGTCGGTCATGACTCTGGCGATAAATAAAAAAGTTCGCCTGCCTGACCCCCTAAACAAGGTGTAAATATGATTCAAAATCCTGAACAATACTTAATCACTGCTGGTGGGAAGATATGTTGTCGGCGTTGCAAAGCACAATCATCCAGAACTAAATTACAGTGCGCTAAACCTGCTTTAAAAGGAAAAATGGTTTGTGGTCATCATGGTGGATACAGCACTGGCCCAAGAAGCAAAGAAGGTAAAGCTCGTATTCGAGCCGCGCATCTTAAGCATGGTCAAGAAACCAAAGAAGCCAAAGCCGAGCGCAGCGCAAAGAGTATTATGTTCCGATACTTGACCGACATAGGGAACTATTGCGAAATGTTTTACAGGGAAATAAAGACACGGGGCAGACCTCCTTCAGGCTATGCAAGGCTAGACCTATCAGACCCAGAGCAATTAGCTCTTGCGATACTTCACTCAAAGCTGAATATGTAAAATATTGAACAATATATTTTGGAGGCAATCATGACATATCTTAAACCAGAACATCAAGAATTATTATCTAAAATTCACTCGAAATGTAAATCACAGCTAGGACAAGAAATTTTTACTCTATGTGAGAATAACTTTAAACGAGATGGATATTTTGTAGAGTTTGGCGCCACTAATAGCATTGAACTCAGCAATACCTATGTTCTTGAGAAAGAATTTGGATGGAATGGCATACTCGCTGAACCTGCATTAGTTTGGCATAATCAGTTATATGAAAATAGAAGTTGCAATATTGATATTGATTGTGTTTGGACTAACTCTGGTGAGAATTTAACCTTTCATGAATCTAATGAAGCTGTTTATTCCACCCTTCACTCTCACGTTAATATTGAAGATATGAGCAAAGACAAGAGAATTTTTGGAAAACAATATCTCGTAAAAACCATAACTCTTGAAGACTTGTTAAAAAAATATGATGCGCCAAAAGTAATTGATTATCTTTCTATAGATACCGAAGGAAGTGAATACGAAATTCTCTCTAGCTTTAATTTTGAAGCATATGATATTCGGACCATAACCTGTGAGCATAACTATATGCCAGACAGGGAGAAAATATATAAATTATTAACCTCAAAAGGCTTTTTCAGAGTGCAAACCGAAAAATCAAATCATGACGATTGGTATACCAAAAGAAAGCCCATACTACTTTACATTTGAGGTTAAATCTTATGAAGAAAATTCTGATGTTTCAGTGGTTTGACTGCAAAGATGCTACTAGAAGACAAGAGATAACTGATTGCATAAACCATAATCTGAATATTGGATTTGATGAAGTAATTATTTATAACGATTCTGTAGAGCCCAATTTTCATGGTAAAAATGTTAAAAATATATTAACAAATAGTCGAATTACTTACAAAGATTATATTGACGTAGTAAAAAATTCTAGTAATCATGGCTCTTTAGTTATTCTTACAAATACCGATATCAAACTTGACAGAAACATCTTGTCTCTTGATGAAATTATCAAAGAAAAGACTTTGATTGCTCTAAGCAGGTATGAAAATAACGGAATGCTTGCAGACTCTCCTTGGTGCACACAAGATGTATGGGCAATGCTTTCTCAACCGATTCACAAGAGCATAATTCATCAATGTGATATTCCATTGGGGATGCCTGGCTGCGAAATAAGATTTTCAGAAATAGTTTTTAATACGGGTTTTGTAGTCTTCAATCCCTGTCTGGATATTAAAAATGTACATATTCACTCTAATCAAAGTACCCATTTAGATGAGAACCGAATGTATGGCGCCTATTTATTCACTCCAGCATGTACGTTTGACGATATCAGAACAGGCAATACAAAAATATTACCGTCACCGCAATATTTAACAAGCTTTATTCCAAAACTTTTTTCCATTAAATAATTTCACACATAATGTGAAGACTCCAAAAATTTTAAATTGTTTGAACAAAATAAGGTGAAGGGGTTATCTGGATGGGACCCTTTTCAAAAAAGGGGTATGGGGGTGTGGTGGGGGTCGGGTTCCACAAAAAGGGTCAAGGGGACACCTCTTTTATCTAGTATGCGGATGAGATGCATCGAACCAAGCCGCCTTGTGTATCGATTTACGCTTAGGTAGCATGCGGATGGATTCGGTATTGCATGTCTTGTGCTATTCTTTTTTCGTGGCCCAATTTGGTCCCACTTGTTTGTTAATTTAACTACGCAGAGTTCGGTTCTTTGACTTTTAATTTTTCTTACTTCGCTGTTTTCACTGGGTTTCTTACCGCAGTCCAAGTCGCCCTGCTGACAATCTACGATATGTGCAAAGCAGTAGACAGAGGCATGGTCATGGGGGATGTGAAGCTATTAGAGAAGAGTGGTGGTAAATCTGGGGAGTGGAAGAGGATCTAGTGAGCGTTAACCAAGAAAAAAATAACGAGAGAATAAAAATACTTCCTAAACAATAGCTAAGTGGTCTGGGTCGAATCCTGCCTGATAGCGCTCATACATCTGTCGGTAGGCATCTTCAAGATGTCGTGTAAAGATTGGGGTATCAAACAGTGGCCTAATGTGTCGATTTTTAGCTAACTTTTTCTTAATACTATCTAATTTTTCATGGTTTGTGCCAAGCTCAATTGCTAAAGCATCATATTCCTCTTGCGTAGTTGTAATCAGCTCTGGCAAACCAATTGCATTTAAAAGACTTGCTGCTACACGGCTAGCAAAAGACTGCCCTTTTAATGTCAGAACAGGTACACCTGCTTTTAAAGAGTCAAGTGCTGTAGTGTGAGCATTATACGGATGAGTATCCAAAAATAAGTCTGCAAGTGAATATCTTGCTAAATGGTCTGTCATTAATTCAACTCGTTGAGCAAAAAAAATCCTGCTGGGGTGAATTCCACGTTTCTCAAATTCAATTTTTATATTGGCCTTAAAGGATTCATTATTTTCTGAAACCCACAAAATACTACGTTCTGTCCCAAGCAAAATTCTAGACCAGCTATCCAAAACTTGAGGATTAAATTTGTAGTCATTGTTAAAGCAACAAAAAATAAAAACGTTTTCAGGCAACTTGCACTCATGTCTTGTAAAAACCCTAGAAGAAGCTATTCTTTTCGAGTCGTCTACCATATAAGTATCTGGTAGATAGGCTACCTTTTCGGTATAAAACTGTTGGTGCGTCTCTGGAATAAGTGTTTTATCGGCAACAATGTAGTCAATATAATCCGAACCAAATGTGCCTGGGTAACCCAGCCAATTAACTTGAATGGGTGCAACCCGATAAGAAAAAATTCCGAATCTAGAGTATTGAGTTGGGCCGGCTAAATCAATAGCTATATCAATTTTCAACTCTCTCGATAATTGAGCGATTTCAAGATCTGAGATATTGTCAACATCTATAAATCGATCAAAGCCCTTTCTTAGGCGTAGATTTGTTTCATCCTCAATGGCAGCCTTTTGTAACGAAAAAGCAAATACCTCAAACCTATCTCTATCATGAATTTCAAAGAGTTCGGAGGTAAGAAAAGAAACTGGGTGGCTTCGAAAATCAGGGGAGAAATATGCAATGCGAATTTTTTCTTTTTTAATATGCCTTGGATTTGAGCCTAAAGCAGAATTCAATGGATAGTTTTTTTGAGCATAAATCTCAGAACATTTTTTATTTAAAAAAGCATCATCGCTTAAAGCAAGGAGTGGAAAAGGTCGCGAAACTTTTTCATTTGCTACCACTTTTTTAGAAAGATTGTCTACGGCTTGGGCAAAGCCCGACCAATCACATATTTTCATTTTCATATGTTGTAAATCACCAATCACCCAGTCAATATCTTTATTCAAACTTACCGCAGTATCATAGTGAAAAATCGCTTCATTAAACCGTTTGAGCTCACTTAATGTAACTCCTTTATTAAACCAAGCTTCTGCGTAGTTTGGATTAAGACTTAGCGCTTTATCGTAGTACGCAATCGCCTCATCAAACCATTTGAGTTCATTTAGAGCATTACCCTTATAGCACCAGGCTTCGGCATTTTCTGGCCTGAGACTAAGCACTTTATCGTAGTGAGTAATCGCCTCACTATTTTGGTGTAGACAATACAAGGCATTACCTTTATTGAGTAAAGCTTCTACATAGTCTGGCTTAAGACTTAGTGCTTTATCGTAGTGTACGATCGTCTCATCATATCGGTGCTGAAAATACAAGGTATTACCTTTATTAAACCAAGCTTCGGCATAGTCTAGCTTGAGACTTAGCGCTTTATCGTAGTGCGCAATCGCCTCATCAAAATGCTTGATTTCATGCAATGTGAGGCCTTTACTTAACCAAGCTTCTGCATAATCTGGCTTTAGACTTAAGACTTTATCAAACTGGATAATTGCCTCATCATATTGGTGCAGCAAATATAAAGCACATCCTTTATTAAGAGAAGCTTTAGTAAAGTCCGGCCTGAGATTTAGTGCGTTATTGAAACTATGAATCGCTTGTTCATATTGACTTAAATCTAACAATGTTTTTCCATAATTAAGCCAAGCTTCAGGATTATTAGGGGCTAGTTCTACCGCTTTTTTATGATGGGGAATCGCTTCTTTAAGACTGCCAGAGTCATAAAGACTTTTTGCTAGGTTATATTGAATGGCAGGATCATTAGGTTGAATGCGAGCTGCCTTACCTAATAAATCAGATGCTTCTTTATATTTTGCTTGTGATGCCTTAATTAAACCAAGTACGTTTAACGCAGGTAAATTCTTTGCATCAGCCTGAAGGACTATTTTTAAAATTGAATCGGCTCGCTCAAAATTACCACCTTGAAAGGCTTGTATGGCTTGGGAAAGCATAATTTGTAATTTAGGATTCATAACGCATATTTTATCCTTGTAGAGCCTCTGTTATTTTAATACATATAAAAATTTAAAAATTACCTTGTCGATTTTGAAAAAATGCATATGTGAGTTAGTTGATTGGATCCTTTTTTAAAAAAATGGTGTGAGATGGTAGCTGTTGCTAGAATATCGCAAATGTGCCTCCACTTTATCTAGTGTGAGAATGAATTAGATTCAATATAACTCTTATGCTATTCTTTTTTTATGTCCTAATTTGTCACAATTATTTGTTAATTTAACCTCCAGTGTTTGGTTTTATTAGTTTTTTTGGTTAACTTTTTTTAACGGGCTCTAACAGGCATACAGATTTCTCTCCTCACAATCTAGGATATGTGCAAAGCTGTCGACCGAGGCACGTTCATGAGAGATTAAATTACTGGAAAAGAGTGTTGGTAAATCTGGGGAGTGGAAGGCTAGCTGTTAGTGCTCGCCTCTTTTCAGTCTTGGGTATTAAGTTTGTTGAGTTTATTTACCAACTCTACATTCAGCAGGAAGCAATTTTGCTGGAAGACTGGTTTGCTCCGAACGACACGACCAACCCCCAGACCAGCTTGTAACACCACTTTGTGATAAGTCTATTGCCCGTGGAGATGCAACATCCGGTTCATTAGTGGGG
>Ga0214921_10012518_pt1 | contig 10119 bp, 8 predicted proteins | sample LL1505_MetaG_FD_177992 | JGI IMG/M metagenome (GOLD analysis project Ga0214921, IMG submission 177992) | Freshwater microbial communities from Lake Lanier, Atlanta, Georgia, United States - LL-1505 | ecosystem: Environmental > Aquatic > Freshwater > Lake | place: USA: Georgia | collected 2015-05-28
ATCGTGGTTACCGCGTTCTACGATGGCACCTTTCTGCAATACAATGATTTCATCTGCGTGGCGAATGGTAGATAATCTATGTGCAATCACAATAGAAGTTCTGTTTTGCATCATATTATTAATTGCGTCTTGCACCAGTCTTTCGCTCTCTGTATCTAAAGCCGATGTAGCTTCGTCTAAAATTAAGATGGGAGGATTTTTAAGCACGGCTCTTGCAATGGTTAAACGTTGACGTTCACCTCCGCTTAATTTACTACCTCTATCTCCAATCATCGATTCGAATCCGCCTTCTTTTTTGATAATAAAATCATAAGCGTTCGCAATCTTAGCTGCAGCAATAATCTCCTCCATCGTGGCTTCTGGTTTGCCTAAAGCAATATTAGCAGCAATTGTATCATTGAATAAGATAGGCTCTTGTGTAACAATACTAATGAGTTGTCGTAAGCTATGTAAACTATAATCCTTGATATTTTTGCCATCAATGAATAAATTACCTGAAGAGACATCATGAAATCTTGGTACTAAATCTGCAAGTGTACTTTTGCCTGCACCAGAAGAACCTACCAAAGCAACTGAAGTTCCTTTTTTGATATTTAAATTAATTGCGTTCAAAATGCTTGCATCTTGATAAGCAAATCCAACATTGTCAAAATGAATACTGTCTTTAAATCCATCTAGTAAAATAGGATTTGCAACTTCTTCTACCGTATTTGGGGCTTCCAATATTTCATTCAATCTGTCTAGTGTGGCTGTGCCTCGGTTTACGTTGTAAACAGCCTGTGACAAGGCTTTTGCGGGATTGATAATTTGTGAAAATAAAGCCACATAAGTGATAAATGAACCTGGAGAAAGAATATCGCCATTTAAAACAAGTTTGCCACCAAACCAAAGTACACCACATAAAATAGTCACACCTAAAAATTCGGAAACAGGAGAAGCTAAATCTCGTCGGTATAAAATTCGATTTTTTAAATTAAATACATCTTCTACCAATCCATAAAACTGACCTTTCACTTTTCCCTCTGCATTAAATGCTTTAATGATTCTTAATCCAGATAAAGTTTCTTCCATCTGACTTAAAATCTCGCCCCATTTAACTTGCGCTTTATTAGTATGCTTTTTTAAACTACGACCAATTCTACCTACAATAAATCCTGCAAGAGGCAATAAAATGAAAACAAATAAAGTAAGCTTGGCGCTAATTAAAAACAAGAAAATTAAAATACCAATAATTGTCAATGGCTCTTTGATCAAGCCTTCTAATGCACTAATGACCGAACTTTCCAATTCTGCAATATCATTAGAAGCCCTACTTAAAATATCTCCTTTTCTTTTTTCTGTAAAAAAGCCAACAGGCAATTGCAATATTTTATCATACAATAGTTTGGAATATTTCTTGGTCACCATATTGCGGATAGGCGCTAAAAAATAAAATGCGAGGTATAAAAATAAATTCTTAAAAAAGATAGATACAATGATGAATAAACAGATCCATCCCAAAGCATAACTTTGACCATTGGCCTTGATGGTATCTTGTAAAAACGTGTAAATAATGTCTTTGATGTTGGTGCTATCTGTCACCGATACAGGTGTTAAACTTGCAAAAGCACTGTTCCCAAAGATGAGGTCAAGGAATGGGGTAAGCATCCCTAAAGAAAACAAGCTAAAAAGGATAGATAACAAGATAAATAGACCATACCAGCCCATATAGGTCTTGTATTCCTTGATATAACTTACAATGCGAAAAAATTTCTTCATAATTAAAACTATTCCCTCAGAATAATGAGCAAAGTAACTAATTTTACAGCGAATCAACGACTTTGATTATGGAAGAGGGGAAAAGACAGAAACAAGTAGCTGGTGCGATTCAAAGCACCATGAACGATATTTTTTTAAAATTGGGCTTGAACCATTTGCAAGGCGGGATGATTTCCATCTCCACTGTAAAAGTGACCCCAGATTTATTAGAAGCTAGAATCTATTTAAGTTTATTTCAGGTGGCAGATCAGGAAGCTTGTTTTAAGAATATCCAAGCACAGGCCTGGGACATCAAAAAGCATCTTCAAGAGGCCATGAAGCATCAACTAAGACGTATTCCGGTATTGCATTTTTACCTAGACGATACCTTGGATTATGTATTTAAAATGGAAGAGATTTTAAAAACACTTTAAGTTGCATTTTTTATTTGCTTGGCGTTATTTTAGGGGTAAATATTCCTTTCAGGCAATACAACTCATTGCATGGGTTAGTGTTTTTGCCATTGCCATTGGTACGGCTGCCTTGCTAACTATTTTAAGTGTATCCAATGGCTTCTCTGAAATCGTCAATGGATTGTACTCAGATTTCTATGCCGACTTGCGTGTGGTTCCTACAACTTCAAAATTTGTGAAGCTTAGTCAAGCTCAATTCAATGCTGTAAGACAAATTCCTGGAGTGCATTATGCCACTGGCATTGTCGAAAATAAAGCAATCCTTGTGCGTGGTGCAAACCAATCGGTGGTATTTGTAAAAGGAGTTGATTCAAATTATATACATATTAATAAAGTCAATCAATATTTAAAAAGAGGCGTGTTTGATGTGGGCAATCTGGATAGCCCCAAATTAGTTTTGGGTATTGGTGTGGAAGCAAATTTATTATTGTTCAATGCAGTATTGGGAGAGCCTTTGGAATTAATTGCAGTGGGTCGTTCTGGGAAGTCTCTAAAATCAATGGATCAGCTGAATCACCTAGTAGCAGTGCAGTCTGGCGCATTTTCGGTACAACAAGAATTTGATGCACAATATGTTTTTACATCCAACCAATTTGCGCAATATTTATTTGATTTGGATACCAACCAATATTCTGGTATAGAATTATCCATAGATGTATTCAAAGAAAAAAACATTCGTACCGCCATTCAAAATAAATTGGGACCAGGTTTTTCGGTACTCAATAAATACCAACAAAATGCAGACTTGTATAAAATTATGCAAGTAGAAAAATGGATCATTTTTGCCATTCTCGCGCTCATCATGGTGGTGGCTTCCTTTAATTTAGTAGGTGCTTTGACCATGTTGGTTTTGGAAAAACAAAAAGACATTCATGTGTTGCATGCCATGGGCGCTACTGCTGGCACGATTCAAAAAATATTCCTTAGTTTGTCCATTGTGATGGCCATGACGGGTGCGTTCATTGGCGGATTGATTGCTTCTTGTTTGATTTTTTTACAAACCCAATTTCATTTCATCCAATTACAAGGCGCAAGTTTTGTGATTGACTATTATCCAGTCAAAGCAATTTGGACAGACTATGTAGCAGTTATTAGCTTAGTTGTTTTGATAGCGATTGTGGCAGGATGGATACCTGCAAAAAAAGCAGCAGACCGAATATTTGAAAAAATAGGCTAATTAATTTTAGAAATCTCCTAAAGTCATTTCTAATTGTCCTAATGCATTTTCTAATTGTGCGTCGTTAGGTGCTATACCATGCCATTCATGTCCTGTTTCCATAAAGTCAACACCCTTTCCCATGATGGTTTTCATCAATATCACAATTGGTTTACCTTGTCCAGTCAATGTTTTAGCGTGTTCCAATGTGGCTACAATCTCATCCATATTGTGGCCATCCATATGTAACACTGTCCAATGGAAAGCTTTGAATTTATCTTCTAAACTATCCAAATTCAAAACCTTGCTCAATGGTCCGTCAATTTGTTGACCGTTCACGTCTATAGTAGCAATATAGTTGTCTACTTTATTGTGTGCAGCAAACATAATTGCTTCCCAGTTTTGACCTTCTTGTAATTCACCATCACCATGTAATGAGTAAACGATACGATCGTCACTATTGTATTTTTTTGATAAAGCAGCACCAATCGCTACGCTCATACCTTGTCCAAGAGAACCACTTGCAATACGAATTCCAGGTAAATGCTCATGTGTAGTAGGATGACCTTGTAAACGAGAATTGATCATTCTGAATGTGGCTAATTCTTTGATATCAAAATAACCTGATCTTGCTAACACAGAATAAAATACAGGAGAGATATGTCCATTGGATAAAAAGAAAAGATCTTCTCCTTTTCCGTCCATATTAAAAGCAGGATCATGCTTCAATACTTTAAAATAAAGGGCGGTTAAAAAATCGGTACAACCTAGAGATCCACCTGGGTGACCACTTTGTTGTGCATGCACCATTCTTACGATATCTCTTCTTACTTGTGAAGCTGTTCTTTTTAATTCCGCTGTTGACATAATCTTATTTTAACGTTGTGGCAAAGATAGAAAAATTACTGCCACAAAAAAAGGTCAGGGAAGAATACCAAGGATTTATTAGCTTTGTCTTTGAAAACATTGAATTATGTCAGACGAATTAAAGAAAATAAGTACAGAGGCAGAAAGTGGCATGAAAAAAGCCATCCATCATTTAGAAGTAGAATTGTCTAAAATTCGTGCGGGCAAAGCGACACCTTCTATTTTAGATGGGGTTAACGTGGATTACTACGGTACCCCAACACCAATTGGTCAAATTGCGAACGTACAAGTATTGGATGCTAGAACCATTAGTATTCAGCCTTGGGAAAAAAATATGTTGGCTTTAATTGAAAGAGCCATTATGGGTGCAAATATTGGTATTACCCCACAAAACGATGGCGTTAATATTCGATTGTTTATGCCACCATTGACCGAGGAGCGCAGAAAAGAAATGGTCAAGAAAGCTGGTGGAGAAGGAGAGCAAAGCAAAGTGGCAATTCGCAACATCAGGAGAGATCATATTGAGCAAGTGAAGAAATTGCAAAAAGACGGCACAAGCGAAGATATTTGCAAAGGTGCAGAAGATGAAATTCAATCTTTAACAGACAAACATATTGCTTTGGTCGAAAAACATTTAGAAGCAAAAGAAAAAGAAATAATGACTGTTTAATGGTCTAGTTTTTAAAAAAAAATACAGCCTCCGATTTAAGATTGGGGGCTTTTTTGTTTTAAAAAGGGGATGAATTTTAAGTTGCCTCTATTCACAATATAAACCCCAAATAAAATGACCCCAAGGCAAACCACTTGCAATGGCGCCAAGGATTCTCCATAAATCAAACCCCATACCACCGCCACGATTGGAATACCATAGGTGACCATTGATCCAAATAAAATACCTGCTTTTTTAACTAAGTAATAAAATAAGATGGACGACATAGAAGTACCAATCATGCCTAAAATAGCACTTGTTAAAATACTATGAATGACATTTGGGTCCTTAAAATTATAGTCAAAAAAACCTGTGAAAAATAACACAGCAGCGCTTGGCAGAATTAAGCAAGAAAAAGCTACTGAAGCAATTTGAATGGAACTTATGGCTTTTAAATTTCTTCCAACTGTATGCACATTGATGCCATACATGATTGTAGCAATGAGCACAAGACTAGCATAAGCAAGATTGTCAAAATGCATATCCTTCCCTGTTAAGAGCAAAAAAGTTAATCCAATGAATCCAATTAAGATCCCTAAAAATTTTACTGTCGTAGTTTGCGTTTTATAGAATAGGACACCTACAAGGATGGTGAACAATGGTGTCAGGGAATTTAAAATACCCGCTAAAGCACTATCTATTTTTGTTTCTGCAATGCAAAAAAGGTAGGCTGGGATAAAATTACCCACTAGTCCAGAAACAATCACGATGCCCATTTTGTCTTTAGGTATTTTTCGAAAGGCTTTAATGGCAAATGGGAACAAAACAAGTCCTGCAAAAAGCATTCTTAGGGAAGCGACTTGGTATGGACTAAATGCTTTTAATCCTTCTTTCATTAAGATGAAGGAACTGCCCCATACAATTGATAATAAAACAAATACAAGCCAATTGGTCCACTTCTGATGCATCCTTGCTGGTTTTGAACAAAGATGCCTCATTTTGGCTAAAAAATGAATAAATATCACTTTCTTTGTAAGGATGAACCAGCATACTAATTATTCGATTAAAGTGGACCAATTTGAGGGTCCTTTTGACCTTTTATTGTTCTTTATTGAGCGTGACGAGATGGATATTTACAATATCCAAATCACTAAAATCATACAAGACTTCTTAGAATTTATCCATGCTCAAGACAAGTTGAACATTGAATTAAGTAGTGAATTTATTTTATTCGTTTCGACCTTGATGCGCATTAAGGCAAAATTATTATTGCCAAGAAAAGAGATCGATGCTTCTGGAAATGAGATTGATCCAAGACAAGAATTAATTGACAAAATTTTAGAGTATAAAAAGTACAAAGAAGCGGCAGTTCAAATGGCAGATTTAGAGGCAATGAGAATGCTGATGTTGAAGCGTGGTAATATACAAAAAGAAATGTCTTTGGTTGGAGAAGAAGCAGCCGAAGGAACAGAGTTACAGACTGTCACTTTGTTTAAATTGATGAAGGCTTTTGAGAAAGTGATGTTGCGTGTGCAAGATCGTCAAAACAGGCCTGTTCATACTGTTGTTCGTTACAATTATACCATGGAAGGTAGTCGTACTTATTTGCTTACAATGGTGCAAGAAGGAAAGACGGTTGCTTTTGAAAAAGTGTTTGATATTTGCGAAGACCGAGTGCACGCTTTATTCTTGTTCTTGTCTATTTTAGAATTGGCACAACAGAAATACATGAAATTAATGGTCGGTGAAGGACGCAATAATTTTATCATAGAGTGGAATGAAAACAGGGAAGACGATTTAGAGCCAGGATACATCGAGCAAACAGATTCATATGAAACAAAGTTTGATCAAAGTACTTTTGCAGATGCCCCAGAAGAAGCAGGTGATTTTGATCCAAGCTTGAATTAATTAGCCTTCTACCAAGACCGATTTTCCTAAAAGATTTTTTACAGCATTGGCAATCGCCATAGCGTCGTAATGACATTCTTGTTGTAATTCTTTTACAGAACCATGTTCCACAATTGAATCAGGAATACCTAAAATGCGCACTTGACTATGGTAATTATTCGCATTCATGAATTCCAATACAGCAGAACCTAATCCGCCTACTACAGTTGCATCTTCTACCGTGACAACTAATTCATAGTTTTGGAATACCTCATGCAATAATGCTTCATCGATTGGTTTTACAAAACGCATATCATAATGTGCAGGATCAATGCCCTCGAGTCTTAAATTACGAATAGCAGTTTGAGCGTTGTTACCAGGATGTCCGAATGTAAGAATTGCTACCTCTTTACCTTCTTTCAATTTACGTCCTTGTCCAATGGTCAATTGTTCGAAAGGCTTTTTCCAATCCACCATCACACCTTCACCTCTAGGATAACGAATCACAAATGGTAAATCAGTTGCTGGTAATTGAGCCGTATACATTAGGTTTCTTAATTCTTGCTCATTCATTGGGGCAGCAATAATTAAATTAGGAATACATCTAAAGAAAGCAATATCATAACAACCGTGGTGTGTAGGTCCATCTTCGCCAACCAATCCAGCTCGGTCTAAACAAAATACAACAGGTAATTTTTGCAATGCCACATCATGAATCACTTGATCATAAGCGCGTTGCATGAACGAAGAATAAATATTACAAAAAGCTTTTACGCCCTGTGTGGCAAGACCGGCACTCAAAGTCACCGCATGTTGTTCACAGATCCCTACATCAAATGCGCGATCTGGCATGGCTTCCATCATGAATTTCATGGAGGAGCCACTTGGCATTGCAGGGGTTACGCCCATAATCATTGGATTCATCTCGGCTAATTCAACAAGGGTCAAGCCAAATACATCTTGGTATTTTGGAGGCTGAGGTGTCTCAATTTTTTTCTTAAAAATCTCTCCAGTTAATTTATCAAACAAGCCTGGGGCATGCCATTTAGTTTGGTCTTTTTCGGCAAGTTCGTAGCCTTTGCCTTTCACAGTTAGGATATGCAATATTTTAGGTCCTGGGATCTCTCTTAAATCTCTTAACGTGTCTACAAGATTGGTGATATTGTGACCATCAATAGGGCCAAAATACCTTAATTGTAATGCTTCAAATAGGTTACTACTTTTAGAGACCATCCCTTTTAAACCAGCTTCTACCTTGGATGCCATCTCTCTTGTAAAGGTTTTACCAATAGGCAGTTTGCCCATCAACTCCCATAATTCGTCCCTCACTTTATTGTAGGTAGGAGAAGTACTGATATCGGTTAAATATTCTTTTAGCGCGCCCACATTGGGGTCGATACTCATACAGTTATCATTCAAAATAATCAGCACATCGCTGTCCGCCACACCAGCATGGTTCATGGCTTCGAAAGCCATGCCTGCAGTCATAGAGCCATCCCCAATGATTGCAACCGACTTCCTGTCCTCGCCCTTGTATTTAGCCGCCATCGACATACCAAGTGCTGCCGAGATAGAAGTAGATGAATGACCAACGCCAAATGTGTCGTAAGGACTTTCGCTACGCTTAGGAAACCCACTTAATCCATTGTATTTTCTGTTGGTAACAAAAGCATCTCTGCGTCCCGTTAAAATTTTGTGTCCATAAGCCTGGTGGCCTACGTCCCAAACCAATTGGTCATAAGGTGTATTGTACACATAATGCAATGCTACACTCAATTCTACCACGCCAAGGCTGGCTGCAAAATGACCTCCATGTACACTCACGATGTCGATAATATATTGACGTAATTCATCGCATACCTGGTGTAATTTCTCCCTAGAAACCTTTTTTAGGTCATCTGGTGTATCAATATGCTTCAATAATGGTCCGGCCTCAATCTGCATGCTCAAATTTTAGTCTTGTAAAAGTAAGTTAATAACAGAAAATTAAGCCAAAAGTTGCATGTTATTTAAGTTTGCCGATGAAACATCAATTTCACCTTTAATCCAATAAAATAGCCCAATTTCGTAGGATAGGGTTTAAATTTGAGAAGTGAAAAAACATCAATCAATTTATTGGATCTGTCAGATAGGAGGTTGGATGACTTATGGTCTTACCATCATCTTTTTCTCCTATATGCTTGAGAAACAATTAAGCTCTGTTTTTTATCCACGTTTAATTGCCAATGTTTTATTAGGGATCATAGTGACACATTTGTTTAGAAAAGCAATGCTTTCTTTGTCTTTGCATCCTCCCATGCCCACAATCAAATGGTGGCAGCTGCTTCTTTTATTATTGACCTTTGCAAGTGCGTATAGTTTTTTAACAAGTTATGCGGTAGAGGTTTTAAAATTATTTGATGCTTCAAGAAAAGTGAGTTTACAAAGACGCTTTTTAATTAGCTTGGTAATAGACACACCTATTATTTTTGTTTGGATGTCCATCTATATTTTATGGCATTATATTGAGTTCACTAATTCCGAAGCCATTCAAAAAGTCAAATTGGAAAGTTTAATCAAGGAATTACAACTTAAGACCATTAAATCTCAAATGAATCCGCACTTTATTTTCAATGCCCTTAACAGTATAAGAGCCTTGGTAGACGAGGATCCACAACGTGCAAGACAAGCCATTACAGAGTTGAGTAATATTTTAAGAAGTAGCATTCAAGCAGACCAAGCCGAAGTCACAAGTGTAGAAAAAGAATTAGATATTGTGAAGGATTATCTTGCTTTGGAATATATCAGATTTGCAGATCGGTTGATTGTGGAGTATACCATTCATGAGGAGACTTTGTCCAATCAAATACCACCCATGATGCTTCAAACCTTAGTAGAAAACGCCATTAAGCATGGTTTAAGTAAACAGCCGGGTAATTGTTTGATCAAAATCATTTCTATTTATGAAGACAATAAGCATTTGCTGATGGTTCAAAATACAGGCGTATTAGATCAGACGGGTCTTGATGGATTTGGTTTACAAAGTACAAAAAATAGATTGAATATTTTATATCGTGGAAACGCATTGTTTGAAATCTATCAAAGCCAACCGACTCAGGTTACGGCCAAATTAATCATTCCAATAGCCTCATAGTAAACTAGCACAATATGCCCATCAAAGCAATTATCATAGATGACGAAAGATTAGCGCGTAATGAGTTAAAAAAACTATTAGAACAGCATCCTGATATCACCATTATAGACGAAGCAAGTAATGTAGATGAAGCAATAGAAAAAATTGATTTATCAAGACCAGACCTTATTTTTTTAGATATACAAATGCCTGGCAAAACGGGTTTCGATTTGTTGGC
>Ga0214921_10012520_pt1 | contig 10118 bp, 9 predicted proteins | sample LL1505_MetaG_FD_177992 | JGI IMG/M metagenome (GOLD analysis project Ga0214921, IMG submission 177992) | Freshwater microbial communities from Lake Lanier, Atlanta, Georgia, United States - LL-1505 | ecosystem: Environmental > Aquatic > Freshwater > Lake | place: USA: Georgia | collected 2015-05-28
CGATCGCGGTTAGGCGCTTCAACCGGATTTGAGGCGCCTAGCCCGGGGTCTAAGAAAACGACCAAGGCGCGTCCGACAATCTGCAGTGAATACGATGCGGGTCGCTTCAAACTGAGCATGACCCGACTGCGGTCTTCGGCCGGCAAAATGCTCGCGGACTGGACAGTTGCCTGGTTAATGTCAACGTTGGATCGTCCCAAGCCACCCGATAAACCGGTGAAGTCCAGCGCGATGCGTGCCGGGTTTTGGGTCGCAAAAGTGGTGGGCAAAGCAGTCAATGGCTTGGAGAACTCAATCCGGACGATATCCGTGTCTCCTTGGACTGATCCTGTAATCGCCAAAATGGCGTTTTGGGCAAAGGCAAAGCAACTTCCCCCCAGCAACCAACTGATCCCTAGCGCCCGGGCACCCGCAAGGGTGGCCCGTATTACTGTCTTCATTTGGACTTCTCCTGCAATTTGAGCGTGGTTCGGCGCGCCACCCAGTCGCCTAATTCGTCCTGGACGATTTCGCGCAGGGTGATTTGGTTTTCCTCAACCTTGGTGACTTTTCCAAAGTGCTGTCCAAGGTAGTTGCCCGCGCGCACTTGGTGCAATTTGCCGTCGACGCGTACCAGCGCTATGGCCCGGTCTGATTTAGACAACACGCCGACCAAGGTCATTGTGTCCAAAGCAAATTCTTCCAAGGGCTCTTTGGTGCGCGCCAGTTCGGGCGTTGCCAACGTGGGTTTGGCGCTCCGGGCCAACACCAAGAGCGATTGCGCAAACGAGATGCGGTTAAAAGGATCCCGCTGACCCCCTTCGTCATAGGTGACCGCCTCAAAAGGTTTGGGCGCGGGCAGCGGCTTGGGGACGGGGCGCTGTGTCGCGCGCTCGGTCTCCATAAAGGCGCGTAAATCTTGCTCAGACGAGTTACCGCAGGCCGTCAATACCGCTGCGCACAACGCAAGCTGGGGCAACAGGAAAAAAAATTCACCAAGCCTCATTTCTTGGTCTCCACTGCGGGTTTGAGCTGGGCTGCTGCTTCGTCGGCATCTAGGTAGCGGTAGGTTCTGATCGTCGCGTCAAAAACCATGCTGGTATCTGTCTTGGCTGCAATGCTGATGTTGCCCAGCGTTGCAATACGTGGCAGAAATGCCACATCGGATGCAAAGCGACCGAAGTCGTGGTAACTGCCCGTCACGCGTACGGTAATGGGAAGTTCTGCATAGTAAGGTTTGAGAAGCACCACCCCGGGCCGAAAAAGGTCAAACTGCAAGTTGCGCTTTTGCCCGGCCTGGTTAATGCTCGACAACAGCGCTGCCATTTCCGCCCGGCTGGGCAACTGGCCTTCGAGTTGTGCGACGAAACCTTGCACTTCATCGCGCTGCTTCTTCAAAAACTCGAGGTTCGCAGCCTGGGTCAATTTCGTTTTGAATTCGGTCTTGAGTTGCACTTCTTTCGCAGCCTCGCGCTCAAGCTCCAGTGCAAAGTCGCTCACCCAAAAGTACCAAAGGCCGCCGGCGACCAAGCAGGTGAGCGACAGCAAAGCCAGTGCACGTGGCAACACCGGCCATTCGGCTGGCTCGTTCACATCTAGGCCAGCAAACTGCAGCCGAATACTCTCCTGCAAGGCTGCGAAATCGATGGCGGCGCGCGGTTTATTGGACATGGTCGAAAAAGTCAGGAGAAATGCTGGCTTCAGGGCGACTTAGGGGCCGCTGCCGGGCTGACGACCCCGTCACTGGCAGGGGCTGCAGGGCCAATGGCGGGATTTGCATTGCGCGTCAGCGTGGCCCGCATGCTGAAATTAAACACCGGCCGCTGCTCCTTGGGTGACAGGCTCAAGGTGCCGGCCGCAGTTTCAATCAGCTCTGGCTTGGAAAACCAAGTGCTGCGACCACCCAAGTTGCGCAGCAACTCGGAAACCTGGTCGTTGGTTTGCGCAGAGCCACTGATCAACACGGTTTGCTCGCTTTGAGCCAGCTTGCTTAACAAAACGCCAGCTGGCAGCTGTTGCACCAGCTCAGCCAACATATGCACCGGCTGGTTGCGGTCCGACTGCACATCTTCAACCGCCCGCTGACGTGCTTGTAGCGCTTCAATTTGAGCTTGCAGACCTTTGATGTCCTTGATTTTTTGGTCCAGCGTTTTGATCTCACCGTCGAGCAGCGCGTTGTTGGCTCTTTGACCAGCAATCGCTGCTTGGAACCAACTAAATGACAACAAAGAGATAAACAAGCCCACAAGCGCCGCCAACACCATTGAGGCGTAAAACTGATCGCGCTTTTTCTTGCGAGCCGCCTCGCGGTGGGGCAAAAGATTGAGCAAGATCAATTGAAAAATCTCCGCAAAGCCAGGCCGCACGCGCCAAGATATGACGGCGCTTCCTGCAAAACGCGCAAGCGGTTCACCGAGGACCCTAAGGCCATTCCCTCAAACGGATTAACGACGCTGCAAGGCACTTGAACATGGCTTGCCACCGCCACTGCCAAACCGGGCAGAAGGGCGCTACCACCGGCTAGAAACACTTGATTTACCTTGTTGTACTGGGTGCTGTTAAAAAAGAACTGTAGAGCACGTGCCAACTCCTGCACGATTGCATCGATGTAGGGTATCAAGATGCGCGTCTCATAGTCATGTGCCAGGGAGCCTTGGCATTTTTTGCTTTCTGCCTCTGCGAGCGAGAGGCCGTAGTAGCTGGCAATTTTTTGGGTTAACTGGGAGCCACCTACCGGCTGCTCCCTTTCGTAAACCAGGTCACGGCCGCGCAGCACCTGCATAGTGGTTGCGCTTGCCCCCAGTTTAAAAAGGACGGATAGTGTTCCTGGCGTAGCTTTGGCCTGTAAGTCAATGACCCGTGTCAAGGCAAGCTGCAAGGCGTAGGAGCTGACGTCTACCACCACCGGCTTCAGCCCGGCGGTCTCCAGCATGTCCTTCATACCGTCGACCCGCTCACGGCGCGCGGCGGCGATAAAAACTTCCACCTTACCGAAAGCCTCGCCGCTGGGACCAATTTCGACGAAATCGAGTGTGACATCTTCGAGTGGAAACGGAATGTACTGCTTGGCCTCAATTTCGACCTGATCCTCCATTTCGCGGGTTGGTAGACCCTCAGGGATGGTCAATTTTTTGGTAATGACCGCAGACGAAGGCAATGCAAGAGCGACATTCTTTGTCTTTGCACCCGATTGTTTGACCAATCTGCGCAACGCAGAGGCGACCTCATCGGGCTTCTCGATCATGCCGTCGACGACACAACCCACATCTAACGCCTCAATCGCACAATGGGTCAGGACCGTTTTATCCGAAGTGCCGCCCAAGCCCACCAGCTTGATTCCGGACGCACTGATGTCAATGCCAAGTACATCGTCTGGTTGTTTTCGGAACAGAGCGGCGAAATCAATCAAGTGTCACCCCAAAACGGACTCTTTTTTGCATTAGTTTTGATTCAAAAATGTTGCCAATACTATCAGCAAATGCAGGCTAGACGTCGGGCTCGTCCGCCGACGCTGTAATCCCGTCCTAAAATTCTGATTGCCTGCGCTGCTTGCGTAGCATTGCTTTTGTCCATCTTTTCTTTTTACTTGGCACGAGTACGTCCCCGCCAGTTAGCCCGCTAACGCCATTTGGAATAGACCATGCCACAACCTTCGACGTCAAATTCCACCCAGCCTTCAAAATCAGACTCTCGGCGTTCCGCTGGATCATGGGTATTGCGAGCAACAGCGATAGTGATTGGCATGGGCGTCGCCGGTGTGTCGGCCGTGCTGATCCTGATCGCAATCACAATGGCATTGGCGTATCCCAATTTACCCGACATCTCCGACCTGGAGGATTACCACCCCAAGTTGCCGTTGCGGGTGTATTCCGCAGAGGGTGACCTGATCGGCGAGTTTGGCGAGGAGCACCGCACACTGACGCCTATTGCAGAAATTCCGGTCGTCATGAGGAACGCCATTCTCGCGGTGGAGGATGCGCGGTTTTTTCAGCACGGGGGTATTGACTACGTGGGTATGGTGCGTGCCGCGCTAGCCAATGTGGGCCGCTCCAAGAGCCAAGGTGCATCGACGATCACTATGCAAGTGGCGCGCAACGTGTATTTGTCCTCCGAAAAAACCTTTACCCGCAAGATTTATGAAGTGCTGCTCACACTCAAACTGGAGCACACCCTGAGCAAGGACCAGATTCTTGAAATTTACATGAACCAGATTTTTCTGGGCAACCGGGCCTATGGGTTTGCCGCCGCATCCGAGACCTATTTTGGTAAGCCATTGAAAAGCGTCACCATCGCAGAAGCCGCCATGCTGGCGGGCTTGCCCAAAGCGCCCTCGGCCTACAACCCGATCAAAAACCCCAGGCGCGCGCGCATTCGCCAGCAATACATCATTGACCGCATGCTGGAGAACGGTTTCATTACGGCGTTAGAGGCGGAATCGGCAAAGAAGGAGGTGCTTCAGATCAAAACCGCCGCGACACGCAGCCCTGTGCATGCCGAGTACGTGGCGGAAATGGTGCGCCAGCTGATGTTTGCCCAGTACGGCGCTGATACTTACACGCGCGGCCTGGATGTGCGCACCACGCTGGTGACGGCCCAACAAGAAGCCGCCTACAAAGCATTGCGCCGCGGCATCATGGACTTTGAGCGGCGACAGGTGTACCGCGGGCCAGAGAAGTTCATCACCCTGCCTCAGGATGCGCAAGAACTGGAGGACGCGGTGGATGAAGTGCTCGATGAGCATCCTGACAACGGCGATGTGCAATCCGCCGTGGTGCTGGAGGCGGACACCAAGCGCATCCGCGCCATGCGCCAGGGTGGCGAAATAGTCACTATCACCGGCGACGGCCTCAAGCCTGCACAGTCGGGACTGTCCGACAAGGCTGCGCCCAACATCCGGTTGCGCGCGGGCGCCGTCATCCGCGTGGCCAAAACGCCCAAAGACAGCTGGGAGATAACCCAACTTCCCGAGGTGGAAGGCGCATTTTTGGCGCTGAATCCGCGCGACGGCGCTATCAAGGCCCTGGTCGGCGGTTTTGACTTCAACAAAAACAAGTTCAACCACGTTACCCAGGCGTGGAGACAGCCAGGCTCCAGCTTCAAACCCTTTATCTATTCCGCAGCGCTGGAAAAAGGCTTTACCGCGTCCACCGTGGTCAACGACGCCCCGCTCTTTTTTGACGCAGGCGTAACCGGCGGTCAGCCCTGGGAACCCAAGAACTACGACGGCACCTTTGAAGGCCCCATGACGCTGCGAAAAGGCCTGGCCAAGTCGAAAAACATGATTTCCATCCAGATATTGCAGTCCATTGGCACACAGTACGCGCAGGAATGGGTGGGTCGTTTCGGCTTCGACCCGGAAAAGCACCCGCCCTACCTGACCATGGCGCTTGGTGCTGGCTCAGTGACACCGATGCAAATGGCCTCGGCCTATTCTGTGTTTGCGAATGGCGGCATTCGCGTGAGTCCTTGGTTAATCTCCAAGGTCAGCGAGCAGCGCGGCAGGGTGCTGGTGGAGACGCCCACGCCCGTGCTCAGCGAAGACAACCGCGCCATTGAGCCACGCAACGCCTTCATGATGACCAGTCTGTTGCAAGAAGTCACCCGCTCGGGCACGGCCGCCCGCGCACAAGCGACCTTGAAACGTCCTGACGTCTATGGAAAGACCGGCACGACCAACGACTCCATGGACGCCTGGTTTGCTGGCTATCAGCCCACCCTGGCGGCGGTCACTTGGATAGGCTACGACACACCCCGCAAGCTTGGCGATCGCGAGACAGGCGGTGGCCTGAGCCTGCCGGTATGGATCAGTTTCATGGAAACCGCGCTGAAAAACGTGCCTGTGATGGAGCCCGAACCACCAGAAGGCATGGTTCGCCTGAACAATGAGTGGTATTTCGAGGAGTTTGCCAAAGGCGCCGGGGTGGGTACGGTGGGAAGTGGTGCTACTGCACCCCCACCCCCCGCCACAGCTGGCGAAGAGAAAAAATCTATCCTTGACCTGTTTCGTAACTGATCAGGGCGAAAAGACCAGTTCCAGCCCGGTTTGCGCGCTGGCGTCGCGGCTCAGCGCCGCAAAGAACTCCCCCCGGCCCTTGGTGTCTTGCCAGCTCCCGTCCATCCAGCGGTAGTGATAGCCGCCCGAGCGTGCAGCCATCCACACCTCGTGCAGCGGCTTTTGCAAGTTCACAATGATTTGGCTGCGGTTGGCAAAGGTCAATGTAACCATACCGCCTACGCGCTGGTTGTCGATGTCCACATCGCCGCGGTCATTCAATCGATCACACTGCGCCTCCAACGCTTGCAGCAAAGATTCGGCACGGTCTAGGAACTCAAGGTCGGTCATTACAATTTCACCATGTTAAAAATCTCACTAAAACGGCTCGCCACCGCCGTGGCGCTAGCCGGGGTGCTGAATCTAGCAGGCTGCGGGCAAACCGGGCCGCTGTACCTACCGCAAAAGCTGACCCAAGCGCCCGATTTGCACGTGCCTCTGGCCCCAAGGCCCATCATCGCCTCATTGCGGGCTTCCTGAAAACTTATTCATGCAACCCACTCTCCCAGGCCAACCCCATTTTCATTACCTCGGCAACCAGCTCTACGCAGAGGGCTGCTCATTGGGCTCCTTGGCGCAGGAATTTGGCACCCCGCTGTTTGTCTACTCGAAAGCGTCCATGCTCGGCGCGCTGGCGGCCTACCAACGCGGCTTTGCCGGGCGCGACGCGCAAATTTGCTACGCCATGAAGGCCAATTCCACGCTGGCGGTGCTGCAGGTGTTTGCCCAGGCTGGATGCGGCTTTGACATTGTGTCAGCGGGCGAACTGGCGCGGGTGCAGGCTGCGGGCGGCGAAGTGGCCAAGGTGATTTTTTCTGGCGTGGGCAAAACGCGCGATGAGATGCGCCAGGCACTGGCTGCCGGCATTGGCTGCTTCAATGTGGAGAGCGAGGCAGAAATTGACGTGCTGAATGCGGTTGCGCTGGAGATGCAGGCGCGCGCGCCCATCAGCATCCGCGTCAACCCCAATGTGGACCCCAAGACCCATCCCTACATTTCCACCGGCCTCAAAGGCAACAAATTCGGCATCGCCCACGAGCGCACACTGGGGGTTTATCAGCACGCCGCCTCGCTTGCCGGGCTGAAAATTGTGGGTATAGATTGCCACATCGGCTCGCAAATTACCGACGAGACGCCCTACCTGGACGCTATGGACCGAATGCTCGACCTGGTGCAGTCCATTGAAGCGTGTGGCATCGCCATCGAACACATCGATTTTGGCGGCGGCCTGGGCATCAACTACCAGGGCGACGCGCCGCCGCAAGCCGATGCCTTGTGGGCCAAACTGTTGGCCAAGCTCGATGCCCGCGGCTACGGTCAACGCAAACTGATGATCGAGCCCGGCCGCTCCTTGGTCGGCAACGCCGGGGTGTGCGTGACCGAGGTGCTGTATCTCAAACCCGGAGAGCAAAAAAACTTTTGCATTGTTGACGCCGCCATGAACGACCTGCCACGCCAGTACATGTACAAGGCCTTTCACGCCATTGTTCCCGTGGACGCCACGCCGTCCGCGCCCTCGGCGCATGCGGCCATGGTCTGCGATGTGGTGGGACCGGTCTGTGAAAGCGGCGACTGGATTGGCCGCGACCGCGCGCTGCAGGTGGTTGCGGGCGACCTGCTGGCAGTGATGTCCGCTGGTGCCTACTGCATGAGCATGGCCAGCAACTACAACTCACGGGGACGCGCTGCCGAAATTTTGGTGGACGGCGACCGCGCTACCATGGTGCGCGCACGCGAGGGCGTCAAGTCGCAGTTTGCGCTCGAGACGCTGGTCGGCTGAAGCGGCTCCAAAGGCGCCAACCTAACAACACTGCCAGGATGGCGGCATACACCGCCACTTCGGCAAAATTGTTTTTTCCGGCTCTCATCCAATAAAAGTGCAATATCGCCAGGGCTGCTACCGCGTAGACGGCACGGTGCAACTGGCGCCAGCGCTTGGCCCCGAGGGCGCGAATCGCGGCGTTAAATGACGTAGCGGCCAACGCAGTAAGCAGCAGCAAGGCCGCAAAGCCAACCAAGATGAACGGCCGCTTGGCGATGTCCTTGACAATATCGTCGAGTTCCAAGCCCATGTCGAGCCAGCCGTAAGCCAAGAAGTGAAGCAAAACATAAAAAAACACAAACAAACCCACCATGCGGCGCAACCGAGCCAACGCGGGCAAACCGCCCATTACCCTCAGCGGCGTGACCAGAAGCACCAAGCAGAGCATGCGCAGCGTCCAGTCGCCAGTAGCGCGCACCAAGGCTTCAGCGGGGTTGGCGCCCAGGCGGTCGAACGCCGCGCCGTAGAACAACCAAGCCAGTGGCAATAAAAGGACAAAAAAGAACAGCGGTTTGGCTGCAGGACCGGCCAAAAACCGATTCAGATTTGGACGCAACATAAAAACCTGAAGCGACTTTAAAAATTCGTCTTCAGGTCCATACCCGCGTAGAGTTGTCCGACCTGCGCCTCGTAGCCGTTGAACATCAGGGTTTTGCGCTTCTTGGAGAACAGACTGTCCTCCCCAATGCGCCGCTCGGTGGCCTGACTCCAGCGCGGGTGGTCGACCAGCGGGTTGACGTTGGAATAAAAACCATATTCGTTGGCTGCAGCCTTGTTCCAGGCGGTGGCCGGTTGCTTCTCGGTGAATCGGATTTTGACGATGCTCTTGGCGCTCTTGAAGCCGTACTTCCATGGCACCACCAGGCGCACAGGCGCGCCGTTTTGGTTGGGCAGCACTTCGCCATACATGCCAAAAGCCAGCAGGGTGAGGGGATGCAGGGCCTCGTCAAGTCGCAGCGCCTCCACATAGGGCCAATCCAACACGCGGCTGCCCACGAAGGGCATGGTTTTGGGGTCGGCCAGGGACACAAATTCAACATACTTAGCGCTGCCCAGCGGCTGGACGCGTGCTATCAGTGCCGCCAACGAATAGCCTACCCACGGAATGACCATGGACCAGCCCTCCACGCAGCGCAAGCGGTAAATGCGTTCTTCCATAGGGCTGAGTTTGAGCAAATCCTCCAGCGCGAACTTGCCAGGCTTTTGCACAAGGCCTTCGACCTCCACAGTCCAGGGGGTTGTTTTGAGGGTGTGAGCATTGACTGCCGGATCGGCTTTGTCGGTGCCAAATTCGTAGAAATTGTTGTAGCTGGCGGCGTCTTTGTACGCCGTGGCTTTTTCCAGCACTGCAGCACCCGAGACTTTAGAGGCCGCGCCAACAAGCGCGGGCAGTTTGCCGGGTTTCTCAGTGCCTGCCGATTGTGCAAAGGCTTGGCGTGAGGCCCAGCCCGTGGCCGCCAGGCCCGCAACGCCACTAGCAGCGCGTTGCAACCAGAGCCTGCGGTTCTCGACCCAGTGAACTTCAGTTATCTCACTGGAAAGAGGTACTTGTGACCCCGTAAGCAAATTTGTTCTCTTCATTTCAACCCTCCCGGCACAGCAACAAGGCCACTGCCGGGCTGGGTTTAACGCAGTCCGGCGACGTAATCGGCGAGGGCCTTGATCTCGCGATCATTCAATTTTGCGGCCACTTGGGTCATGGTGAGGTTGTTTTTGCGCACACCATCGCGAAAAGAAGTCAATTGCGCAGCCGCATACTCGGCGTGCTGGCCGCTCAGGCGCGGATACTGCGCCGGGATTCCAGCACCATTGGGGCTGTGGCAACCGGCACACGCGGGTACCAGGCGATCCGCAATCCCCCCACGGTAAATGCGCTCACCCAAGGCCACGGCTTCTTTATCTTTGGCGAAACCGGGTTTGGCTGCTTTGGTGCTGAGCCAGTAGGCGATGTTGCGCATGTCATCGTCCGACAAGGCCGCGGCCATGCCGCTCATAATGGCGTTAGCACGCTTGCCCGACTTGAACTCTTGGAGCTGCTTGACCAGGTACTCGGGGTGCTGCTGGGCCAATTTGGGGTTTGTCGGGGTACCCGAGTTGCCATCAACTCCGTGGCAGCCAGCGCACACGGCGCCGAAGCTCGCCTCGCCTTTAGCCAGGTCGGGCTTGGCTGCTTTGGCGGGCGCCTCAGGAGCGGCCGTATTGGCAGATACCGCGAAGGCGCCAGCAGCCAATGCTGCGACGAGAAACAGTTGTGCGATCGACTTC
>Ga0214921_10012521_pt1 | contig 10117 bp, 9 predicted proteins | sample LL1505_MetaG_FD_177992 | JGI IMG/M metagenome (GOLD analysis project Ga0214921, IMG submission 177992) | Freshwater microbial communities from Lake Lanier, Atlanta, Georgia, United States - LL-1505 | ecosystem: Environmental > Aquatic > Freshwater > Lake | place: USA: Georgia | collected 2015-05-28
ATTCTTATTTGCGGAGCGATAATCATCATCGCGTTTCAAGTTCAAAAATTTTGGTTACCTGGCTCGGATGACTCACATGAATTGGAACCAGGCATCAAGATGCATAGACCAGCCATCATTTGGCTATTCGGACTATTTGGTTTGTGCTCAACTATTGGAGAAGGCGCAGTCGGTGACTGGGGTGGAGTATTAACTCGCGAAACCTATGACGCATCTCCATTTGTAAGTGCGATTCCCTACGTAGTTTTTTCAGCAACCATGATCATTGGTAGGTTCTCGGGAGATCGATTAGCCACAAGATTCGGAGCCGCGAAAGTTTTGGCTAGCGGGGGATTGATCGCTTCGATTGGAATGTTCGCGGGTTTACTACTTAACTCAACTGCCGGAATAATCTTCGGTTGGTTCTGGATGGGGGTTGGGCTCTCGGTTGCAATACCGCTGCTATTTAGCGCAGCTGGTTCGATGGCTAGCACTAGATTCGTGGGCCAAATGGCTCCAGCACAAGCTGTTGCGATGGTTTCTGGTATTTCCTACTTCGGATTCATCGTGGGACCCCCATTTATTGGTTTCATTTCTGATGCAACAACCCTTCGAACTGCCCTGTTTATCCCAGCGTTGTTAGCGTTAGCTATTGTGGCAAGTGCGAGGTTTGCAAAGAGTGCCTAGCGTGACCCGCGAGACAAAAGGTATATTCCAGTCATGAGCGCTAATCCATTTTTTACGAAGTCAACGTTGCCTTATGAGCTTCCACCATTTGCACTTATCCAAGAAGATCATTATCTAGAAGCGTTTTATCAGGGGATGAAGGATCAGTTACAAGAAGTTGATGCGATCTTGGCCAATTCTGAAGTTAGCTTCGAAAATACCATTGCCGCCATGGAACTAAGTGGCGCGATCTTGAGTCGCGTGCTTAGCGTTTTTTACAACAAGTCATCAAGTGACACAAATGCGGCAATTGATGCGATTGAGGCAGAGATCGCTCCGAAACTTGCGGCTCATTCTGATGCTATTCGACTCAACCCGCAGCTCTTTGCCCGTATTAAACACCTTAATGAGCATGCAGCTGAACTTAATGAAGAACAAGCTTGGCTCGTAGAGCGCTACTACAGAGACTTCGCTCATGCTGGCGCTGAACTTAGTGAAGAAAACCGCAATCGAGTGAAACAAATAAATGAAGAACTGTCTTCCCTGCAAACTCAATTTAGTAAAAAGCTTTTGGCAGATACTAATGACTTAGCGGTTGTTGTTGACCATGAGAGCGAACTAGATGGCTTAACGCCGAACCAGATCGCATCCTGTAAAGCAGCTGCTGAGTCACGCGGGTTACCAGACAAATGGCTAATTACAATTCTAAATTTTACTGGTCATCCGTTGTTGAGCTCTTTGAAGAATCGGGAACTTCGAGAGAAGATTATGAAGAACTCCTTAATAAAAGGGGACCGTGGAAATGAGAATGACACCAAAGAGATCCTGCTTAGTATGGTCAAGTTAAGAGCAGAAAGAGCCAAATTATTTGGACTTAAAACGCATGCGGAATTTGTCCTTCAAGAACAAACAGCTGCAAATCCAGCCAACGTTCATGCGATGTTACGAAAGTTAGCACCGGCAGCTGTAAAGAATGCTCAGCGCGAAGGACAAGACATTCAAAGAATCATTTCCCTTGAGGCAGCTCATGAATTAGCCAGTTGGGATTGGGGTTTCTACACTGAAAAAGTCAGAGCCGAGAAATACTCGCTAGATACGTCTGCAATGAAACCTTACTTTGAGCTAGAGAGCGTACTTAAAAATGGAGTGTTCTTTGCTGCGGAAAAACTCTACGGTTTAACTTTTAAAGAACGTTCTGACTTAGTTGCCTACCATCCTGAAGCTAGAGTATTTGAGGTATTCAATGAGGATGGAACTGCCGTAGGTCTCTATATTGGCGATTTTTATACTCGAGATTCCAAGCGCGGAGGCGCCTGGATGAACTCCTTCGTCAAGCAGAGCAAACTTCTGGATCAGAAACCAGTTGTAGTTAATAATATGAATGTTTCTAAGCCACCAAAAGGTGAAGTCACGCTACTTTCCTATGATGAAACCACAACGCTTTTCCATGAATTTGGTCATGCGATTCACGGTCTACTTTCAAACGTGACTTATCCGCGTGTTTCAGGAACAGCAGTGCAACGAGATTTCGTTGAGTTCCCATCACAGGTCAATGAAATGTGGATTCTCTGGCCCGAAGTGCTAGATAACTACGCTATCCATTACCAAACTGGCGAGCGACTGCCGCAAGAGTGGGTAGAGAAGCTCCACGAATCTTCGACCTTTAATGAAGGTCACGCAACGACGAGTTATTTGGCTGCCGCAATTCTTGATCTAGCTTGGCACTCACTAGAAGATACTTCGAAGGTCTCTAGCGTTGAAGAATTTGAGGAGCAAGCTATTCGTGAATATGGCTTGCAATACGCTCCGGTGCCTACGAGATATCGATCAACCTATTTTTCCCATATCTTTGCAGGTGGTTATTCAGCCGGTTACTACGGATATATCTGGAGTGAAGTTCTAGATGCCGATACTGTCGAGTGGTTTAAGGAGAACGGTGGTTTGACTCGTAAGAGCGGAGATCATTTCCGAAACGCTTTGATGAGCCGTGGTGGATCTGTCGACTCAATGCAGATGTTCCGAAATTTCCGTGGCCGTGATGCGCAAATCGAACCACTTCTAAGACGTAGAGGATTAACCCAAGCGGTCTAAGTTTTTGTAAAGGATTTCCAATTGCTGTGGTGGACGATACTGGGATCGAACCAGTGACCCCTTCCATGTCAAGGAAGTGCGCTACCGCTGCGCCAATCGTCCTGTAGGTGCTGCGAACTATACAACAGAGTTTTTTAGATGCCTAGTTAGTTTTTAGCGTGAGTAATCATCAGAGACCCGTTCGATGTCATCTTCGCCAAAGTAGGTCCCAGTTTGAACTTCAATGAATATCAATTCTTCCGTTCCAGAGTTTCCAATTCTGTGTAATTGTCCAAGAGCCACGTCAACTGTTTCGCCGGATTGCTTCGTGAACTCAACACCTTCTAGTGTTACATCGGCGACGCCGGAAACTATGAACCAATGTTCGCTGCGCTTCTGGTGTTTTTGATATGACAGACGCGAACCTGGTTTGACCCAGATGCATTTAACCTTATGCAATGAGGACTCTTGTAAAACTTCGTAGTGACCCCAAGGTCGAACTGAATCATTGCTCATGATTAAAGCGTATTTGAAAACAAATAAAGATGTGCGGGAGTAGCGAAAATAGAATTAGTTCTTTGGAGGTGGAAACGGGATTTGAACCCGTGTAGAGGGATTTGCAGTCCCTTGCCTCGCCTCTCGGCCATTCCACCATGAAAATACGGCCCCCTGTGAAAGGCAGGTGGCCGTATATCCGAGCGGACGACGGGGTTCGAACCCGCGACCTGAACCTTGGCAAGGTTCCGCGCTACCAGCTGCGCTACGTCCGCATTTTTCTAGACCGCTAAGTTTCGAGAATCTCGCACCAGCAGAGAGCGAAATCTATCCTAATTCAGGCGTAACTGCCAAAGGGGTCATACGGTTAGCGCGTGAGTACAGAAGCCTTGGCCGATCTACCCCAATTTTGGATGGGTGGACTGCTAGCCCGCGACCTAGTCGCGGTTAGTGATGATCCCTCATGTTTGGCCGATGGTGGATTTTGGGCAATCAGTACAACTTATGAAGGTCAATTCCGAGCCGCCAAGTTCAAAACAATTAGCAACCAAAGTTTCCCCATAATTTCGGCCGCTTCGAAGGTGGCTGGAAAGTGGGAGAGCAGTGCATCGGAAACTCAATACCTTGAATACGTCGAGAAAATCCGCGAGGAAATTGCAAGTGGCGGTGTCTATCAAGTAAATGCGTGCCGCATCTTAAGTATCAAGTCACCAACAACTTTAGATCTGGCATTTTCAAACATTTTAGAATTTAATCCAGCACCTTTTGCTAGTTACTTGCGGTTTAGTGATGTTGAGATTGCGTCGGCATCACCGGAGTTGTTTCTAACACGCGACGGTGATCAAGTAAAAACTTCGCCAATCAAGGGAACTAAACGATCAGTCTCTGAGAAATTCGGTAGTAAAGATCAAGCTGAAAACATCATGATTGTTGACTTGATGCGAAATGACCTTGGCCAAATTTGTATTCCTGGGTCGATCGCGGTTCCTGAGTTATTGCGCGATGAAGAGCACCCGGGTTTGAGTCATTTGGTCTCTGATGTAACTGGTCAACTACGAAGTGGAATCTCGTGGGCGGAGATTTTTACGGCGCTACTGCCTGCCGGTTCGATAAGTGGAGCACCTAAGAGCGCTGCAAACCGAATAATTTCGGAGCTAGAGCCAACTGCACGTGGAACCTATTGCGGAATTCTTGGCTGGGTACAAGACGAAAAAGCATTGTTATCCGTCGCAATTAGAACGTTTTGGCGGGATTCCGAATTTATTCGTTTTGGAACCGGAGCCGGAATCACGTGGAGTAGCAACGCAAAGGCGGAGTGGGAAGAAACTCAATTAAAAGCCGAACGATTAATTTCAATAATCGGCGGTGAACTATGAGTCAGATTGCCTGGGTTGCAGGGAGATTGTTAAGTTACGAAGAAGCTCAATTGGATTCCGCGGGTTGGCCAGCCGGGACTGGAATTTTTGAGACCATAAAAACTGTTAACGGCCAGCCTTGGGCGTTATCCCGACACATGCGACGAGCTTTAAATTCAGCCCGTCGCAATGATCTTTCTTTTCCTAATGAAGATTTGATTCGAAGCGCAGTGGCCGAGACTATTGCAGCAAGCCCATACCCAATCGGCCGGCTACGTTTGCTTTTTGGTATCGATGGAACTCTGCGGGTCACGCATCACGAGTATCTAGAGTTGTTATCGACCGCCCACTTAGGCATCCGCTCTGTCACTCACGAGCTTCCGACTCCGGTTGAGAAGCGTTATCCGTATACTCAAAATTTAGAGATCCTGTCTCAGGCTAAGATTTCAGGTTTTGATGATTATATTTTAGTGAACGCGGATGGCTTCGTTACTGAGACTGCAATTGCGAATTTGGTTCTAAAGATTAATGGGCAATGGGTGACGCCACCCCTTAGTGATGGCGTATTGCCTGGGGTTATGCGAGCTTTATTAATCGAAAAAAATGGCGTAATTGTGCGTCGAATTCTGGCCAGAAGCATCGATGAGATTGAGTGTGGATTCGTAGTTTCCAGTCTTAAGATTGCGCAACCTATTGGTCAGATAGAAGATCGAATTCTTGTGATTTCGCCTGATACTGAACAAATGCGCGCAGAATTTGCGGCAACTGCATTGGTAACTTCGGTAGGCTAGGGATATGCCTGAACTTAAAGTCACCATAGATGGTGTGGCCACTTCGATTGCCGCCGATCTGCGACCAACTCAGATTTTCGCTGAACGCAAAGAAGTGGTCGTCTGCCGAATCAATGGCGAATTGCGTGATCTCTGGACTGATCTAGCCGATGGAGATGCGATCGAATCGGTAACTATCGATTCTGATGATGGCCTAAAGGTATTACGCCACTCAACCGCTCACGTTATGGCGCAAGCAGTTCAACAAATTTATCCAGAAGCAAAATTAGGAATTGGCCCGCCGATTACTGATGGCTTTTATTATGACTTCGATCCGCAGGATCCATTCACCCCAGAGTCGTTAGAGAAAATTGAAAGCGCAATGCGCAAGATTGTTAAGGAAGGTCAGCGGTTCAAGCGTCGCGTTACTAACGAAGCTGATGCGCTATCTGAGTTGGCCAAGGAGCCATACAAGTGTGAATTAATCGGGATCAAAGGTGGATCAAGTGATGAAAGCTCGGTTGAAGTTGGTGGAGCTGAGCTAACTATCTATGACAATTTAGGCCGCGATGGACAACCTGTTTGGTCAGATCTGTGCCGTGGACCGCACTTGCCATCAACAAAACACATTCCAGCTTTTAAGTTAATGCGTAGTGCTGGCGCTTATTGGCGCGGTTCGGAAAAGAACCCGATGTTGCAGCGTATTTACGGAACTGCTTGGCCGAGTGTCGATGCGTTAAACGCCTATCTCGAGTTGTTACTCGAAGCGGAAAAGCGCGATCATCGTCGCTTAGGCGCCGAACTCGATCTCTTTAGTTTTCCTGAGGAAATTGGTTCTGGGTTAGCGGTGTTCCACCCTAAGGGCGGAATCATTCGGCGCGCGATGGAAGATTATTCGCGCATTCGTCATGAAGACGAAGGGTATGAGTTTGTTTATTCACCGCATATCACCAAGTCAGCCCTCTTTGAAACTTCTGGCCACCTCGATTGGTATGCCGATGGCATGTATCCACCAATGATCATGGATGAAGAACTCCATGCCGATGGCACGATTAAACGGCCAGGGCAGAAGTACTACATGAAGCCTATGAACTGCCCTTTCCATAACTTGATTTACAAATCTCGTCAGCGTTCATACCGTGAGTTGCCGTTGCGATTATTTGAGTTCGGAACTGTTTATCGCTACGAAAAATCTGGTGTTCTGCACGGAATCACTCGTGCTCGTGGCTTCACTCAAGATGATGCACATATCTATTGCACCCCAGAGCAAATGCCTGGCGAACTTGATTCGCTTCTAACTTTCGTTCTTAATCTATTGCGCGACTATGGACTGAACGATTTTTACTTAGAGCTTTCAACTCGTAATCCAGAAAAGTCAGTTGGCGAAGATGCAGAGTGGGTTGCGGCAACTGAAGCACTTCGACAAGCAGCCAGTTTGCAAGGTCTTGATCTGGTACTCGATGAAGGTGGCGCTGCGTTCTACGGACCAAAAATTTCAGTTCAAGCAAAAGACGCCATCGGTCGTACATGGCAAATGTCGACGATCCAAGTCGATTTCCAATTGCCACAACGTTTCGAATTGGAATATGCAAACACCGATGGCTCTCGTTCGCGCCCGGTAATGATTCACCGCGCATTATTTGGTTCGATCGAACGTTTCTTTGGCGTTCTCACCGAACATTACGCTGGTGCGTTCCCACCATGGTTGGCACCCGTTCAGGCAATCGGTATACCAGTAGCCGAAGCTTTCACACCTTATCTTTCCGACGTGATCAGCCAAATGCGTAAAGCAGGTTTACGCGTGGAATTAGATGCATCCGATGATCGCATGCAGAAAAAAGTCCGTAACGCGCAGATGTCGAAAATTCCATTTATGGTTATTGCCGGCGAAGAAGATCAAGCCGCCGGCGCAGTTTCTTTCCGCTATCGCAATGGCGAACAGAAGAACGGTATTCCAGTAGCTGCAGCGATCGCAGAAATTAAGAAAATCGTTTCTGATCGCACTCAGGTTTAGTTATGTCCGAGAGTGTGGGCGGCGCCGGAATTCCTGATGCTTGGCAACGGTTGTGGGCTCCTCATCGCATGGAGTATTTAACGGGCGATAATCGACCGCTACCAGGCAATGAAGTTGAGTGTCCGTTCTGTCGCATCCCAAAGTTAAGTGATGAAGCAGGGTTGATCGTTGCCCGTGGTACCGAGGCATATGTGGTCATGAATCTTTACCCATATAACGCAGGCCACTTATTGGTTTGCGCCTATCGACATGTCGCAGATCTCACTGATTTAACTGATTCAGAGCGAAATGAAATTAGCGAATTATCTGCGCACGCAATGACGACGTTGCGCAAGGTTAGTGCGCCAGCCGGATTTAACTTAGGGATGAATCAAGGTGCAATTTCAGGCGCTGGTGTTGCAGCCCATATTCACCAACATATTGTTCCGAGATGGTCAGGCGATGCTAACTTCATGCCGATCATTGGCCAAACCAAAGTTTTGCCCCAATTGCTATCTCAATCTCGCGATTTAATTGCTGCAGCTTGGTGATTTAGAGTTGGCTTAAATACTCGCGAACTTCCTTGATTCCAAGGCCACTTTTGAAATCAAGTGGGATGGCTGGGAATAAGAGACCGGCAGCAAATGCATCTGGTCCCATCTGATCAATCGCGAGTAGATATTCGTCACGAAATTCGCTAACTAAAGTTTTATGTTCATCAGCGCTTTCGATTTCAACTGAAGCGCCATCTTGATAATTTGTTATCTTCAAATCGCTCAACGAAATGAGCGCACATGGGGTTCCGCCATCATCGTGCAAGACTAGATATGGCGTCACGCATTGTTCAAAGACGCGATTAGCCAGCATCACTGCATCATCGAAATCGCCATCGTTACCAGTTAGACCGGTGACGACGATAAGTCTGGGCATCAGGTAATCATCAAGTGATTCCCAGATTGCAATTGATTCAGGGGAGATGCCCGAATTCGGGTTGATTGCAAAGATGGCCAAGTCAGACTCGACCACGCTTTCGGCACTAATAGCTCCATTGAATTCAGCGGCAACCTCAGGCAAGAAGGCGCTCTCGTGACCATATATATGGACGCGTAAGTTAGTTGAACTCATGTCTACAGCCTACGATGGGACACGATGATTAGTGACATTTTTAAGCCCGCGGTGGTGCGACTAATTTCACCAACTGCGCGAGGTTTGCTGCGCATCGGGTTGACACCTAATTCGGTCACCACGGTCGGTGCAATTGGGGTTATCGCTACCTCGTTAATTGCCTATCCAAACGGACATTTATTTGGTGGCACGATTGCTATTTGTTGTCTGGCGCTTAGTGATCTTTTCGATGGCACGATGGCCAGGCTTTCACAGCAAGGACCGAGCCGATGGGGTGGCTTTTTAGATTCCACTATAGATCGCGTCACAGATTCAGCGATTGCAATGGGCTTACTTATTTTTCTAGCGAAGAGCAATGACCCACTCTCATATGTTCTTTTGGTCTCTATCGTTTCTGGGTTCCTAGTTTCATATATTCGAGCTAAGGCTGAAAGTTTGCAGATTGAATGCAAAGGCGGTTTCGCCGAACGCACTGAACGGCTAATTATTCTTTTAACTGCAATTGGTTTCACTGGTTTGGGTGTTGATTACATATTAGCTGCGGGCATTTGGGCACTTGCGTTGGCAAGCGTGGTAACTGTTTTGCAACGGTTACGAATCGTTTGGAAAGCCACAAAGTAATGAAGGCCGAAGATTTAACTGCCGTTGCCTACTTTGCGGGATGGCGAGTAGTTCGCTGGTTGCCGGAAAAGAGCGCTTATCGACTCTTTGAATTTGTCGCCGATCGCACGAGCGCCAAGAACGGGAAAAGTTTCCAAAGGTTAGAAAGTAATTTGAAACGAGTGGTTCCTGAGTTATCCGATAGGGAATTGCGAAATTTGGCGCAAGTTGGAATGCGTTCGTATTTGCGTTATTGGTGTGACACCTTTCGTTCTCCCGATTGGGATACCGAGCGCATTCAGTCGACCGTAACGGTAAATGATTCCGAACTACTGCTCGAACCTGTTCGCAGCAAGCGCGGGGTAGTGGTTGCGTTGCCGCATGCAGGTAATTGGGATCATGCCGGGTCGTATTTCTGTAGCCAAGGTATTCCACTAGTTACAGTCGTTGAGCGACTTAAACCTGAAAAACTATTTCAGAAATTTCTGGAATATCGTCAGGCGATTGGCATGGAAGCTTTGCCACTTGATGGCAGGGTGATGGGCACGTTGGCAAGTCGATTGCGCGAAGGTAAATTGGTTGCTCTAGTAGCTGACCGCGATCTTTCACGAAGTGGCATCGATGTGAAATTCTTCGATGGTACAGCCCGCATGCCGGCCGGGCCTGCTCTGCTAGCCCTGCGTACTGGTGCAGATTTGATTACAGCTTTTGTTTCTTATACTGAGTCAGGAATTCATATCGAGTTTCGCAAAGTAGAAATTGCAAGTGGCGAAACTGAAAGCGAGCAAGTGGCTAAGACTGTGCAACTTTGTGCAGATAATTTCGCCGCTGGCATCGCAGAGCACCCGCAAGATTGGCATATGTTGCAACACATCTGGGTTGATGGCGACTTTGTGGAGCGGTCATGATTAATCGTAAATTAAGAATTGGACTTGTTTGTCCCTACAGTTGGGATGTTCCGGGTGGAGTGCAAAACCATATTCGTGATCTGGCTGAGTTCCTGATTAATAACGGGCATCATGTTGAAGTTTTGGCACCGGCAACTGAAAGCGAAGATTTACCTG
>Ga0214921_10012522_pt1 | contig 10117 bp, 5 predicted proteins | sample LL1505_MetaG_FD_177992 | JGI IMG/M metagenome (GOLD analysis project Ga0214921, IMG submission 177992) | Freshwater microbial communities from Lake Lanier, Atlanta, Georgia, United States - LL-1505 | ecosystem: Environmental > Aquatic > Freshwater > Lake | place: USA: Georgia | collected 2015-05-28
TGCGTGGACATGGGCCACAGCGCTGCCCACAGCTACTGGGCTGATCTGGACATGGACCATCATGTGCAACACCTCTACAAGGGAACAGCGGGCGGCTCGGCTTTCAGCATCTATTGCTACGGGCACTACCTTGCAACCAAGGGCACACCCGCGCAGCGCGACGAAGGCTTGAATTGGATCCGCAAGGCGGGAGAGGCAGGCAACGCCATGGCATGTCTGTTCATGGCCCATGAATGCATGTATCCCAAAAACGCTGCAGACCATGACCTCAAGGCCGCAATGATGTGGCTATTCACAGGTATTCGCTACGGCGGTATGGGCTGTATGGGCATGATGGGCCGCCAGATGACACTCGCCGGGGATAGCAAGATGGAACCGGGTATGCGCCTGCTGGCCCATGCGGCCATGCTGGGCGATAGTCCTGCGCAGACTAACCTGGGCTTCCGTTTGCTTTGGTGGGGTAAAAGCGTGGACGAACAGGCACAAGGTTTAGCCTGGTTAGAGTCCGCAGCTGCCCAGGACAACAAAATGGGAATCTACCGCCTTGGCGAGGCGCATGAAAAAGGTCGCGGCACCTCAGAAAACAACGCGAAGGCGGTAGAGCTTTATGAGCGCGGTGTGCAAATGGGCAACGTAGACTGCCAGACGGCGCTCGGGCGCATGCTGTACTGCGGATCCGGTATACCGCAAGACTTGGAAAGAGCGCATGAACTCTTCCATCTGGCCAGCCTGCAGGGTGACGCCAATGGCACCTACATGCTGGGCGTTAGCTACGCATACGGCGGTGGCACACCCAAAGACGACGTGTTGGCGCTGGAATGTTTTACCCAAGCGGCTGAGATGGGTGACGAAGCCGCAGCCTTTAGCGTTGGCCGTGCGCACCTGATGGCCGAGGGCACGCCCAAGAACCTAGGCGCAGCAGTCAAGTGGTTCAAGAAAGCGGCTCGCCGGGGCAGCACCAACGCCAAGCTGTACCTGGGTCTTATCCTCATTTACGAGGATCAACTAGGTCAGAGCTACTGGCAGGCGGCCAAATGGCTAAAAGAAGCGGCCCAGGACGATGACCCCCGCGCGCTGCGTGAGCTTGGCCTTCTTTATGCCAGCGGGAAAGGCGTGGATGAAGATATGGCAGAGGCACAACGCCTGATGGCCAAGGCGGCTAGCATGGGGGACAAGGAGGCCGACGAATGGTTGCAAGCGCACTGCCCGCAGAAGCCGGGGTGGTTACAAAAGTTAGTCAACGAAAACTCGTAACACTTTCCACATCCCGCAGCCAAGCTATCAAATTTGGCCTACCAATCACCTTTGAAGCGAGATGTAGTTCAACCTTCCAGGTTTAAGTGCGCGGAGACGAATTTTTACCTTAAGGTCAGGTACTACGAAAATCAGAGACATGCTAGTAAACAGTGACTCATCTGTCCGGAACAGCAACCTTACTCATAAACGCGCTGACCTGGCCCCTGCCAGACATCAAAAAATGAATGAATCTTCTGAATGTCCATTCTGTAGTCTGCTTGAACACAGAATTTTGTTTGCCTGCGGTCTCGCTCTCGCTTTCAGGGATGCGTTTCCGGTCTCACCGGGGCATACCCTTGTTATCCCTAGCAGGCATGTTAAGTCTATCTTTGACCTGAAGGATGTTGAGCGGGATGATCTATTTCAAACCCTTACGACGGCTCGAGATCAATTAATCTCAGAGCTGAAACCTGACGGGTTCAACGTGGGCATAAACGATGGATTGTCTGCAGGACAAACGGTCATGCATCTTCATGTTCATTTGATTCCAAGATTTGCGGGCGACAAATCAGATCCGCGAGGAGGAGTTCGGTGGATCTTCCCCGAAAAAGCTAAATATTGGCTATGAGCATCAGCGACTATTTAAACCGATTTGAAAAAATTCGTCCTCGCACAGTTGACGGGCGAGAAAAACCGCATAAGGTTTGCATGCTCTTGGCTGTACTTGATCTAGCCAAGGCCGGTAGTCTGCAAGAAAACAAAATCTATTGCAATGCTGATTTGATTGAGCGGTATAAATATTTTTTCAAGGCCGCCGCTGCGCTAGATGATGTGCCCAATCCGCACTACCCTTTCTTCTTCCTCCGTGGTAACTTAAAAGACCGCAGCGCAAGCTTTTGGCACTTAAAACCTTTAGCGGGGCGAGAGGAGAGTCTTTTGAAGCTAAACAGCATCTCAAAGTTTTCCGAATTAACAGCTAATGTTGAATACGCCTGGCTTGATCAAGAACTATTTGATCTACTCAAGGTTGCTGAAAACATCGAAACCTTTGAGGAGTCATTAACAAGATATTGGTTTAATCGTACTCACACTGATTTGCGCTCTATAGTAAACACTAGTGGCCAGATTAGCGCGTATGAAAGGTTGCTAAGGAAGGGGGAGCCAAGTAAGTTACCGATTAACGATTTAGAGTCGGTTCGTAGCCCTGCCTTCAGGCGTGTCGTAACGCAGATTTATGACTACCGTTGCGCGGCCACTGGTGTTAGGCTATTGTTGCCGTCTGGTGAAGCAATGGTCCAAGCTGCTCATATCCATCCATTTAGCGAGGCTGGCGACGATGATCCAAGGAATGGCTTGGCATTGACGCCCGATATTCATTGGGCAATGGACAAGAACTTAATCGCTCCAGGGCCAGATAGGTTGTGGCATGTCAGTAAAGTCTTGGATAGCAGAATTCCAGATTTTCGGGCGCTCACCACCCTTGAAGGTAGGCCACTAATTTTACCCACCGAGCTCAGATTCGCCCCCAAAGAGGAGTCATTGGCTTGGAGGGTTGACCGATTGCGGCGGTAATTTTAGTAACCCACCAGAGTTACTTAAAAATTAGCTCATTAGAATTTCCAAATTCGAATGGTCGCACTTTTCGGGTTAGAAATCGGCAAACATGTCGGTGACGACTGCTATCTGCATGCCAGTGCTGTGCCAGGCAGTCTGAATGGCCCACTTCTGGAAGCTGCCATGCGTGCACTTCGAGCTATTCACTCAGACTTATGCCCGAATGTGTTGAAGGTCAACCTTCGTTTGAATAAGCTTTCTTGGCTTGCCTATGAGGACTTTGAATCCGACCCGTTTCCTCGCCTGCTAGCAAGCTGGACCTTCGCGACAGACCGATTAGATACTCCGAATTTTCGCAGCTATCGTACATCGCTGAACCCGCCAATTTTGCACCGTAAGGAGTTACTTGTCACTCCTACACATGCCAATCGGAATAGCTGGGAGGAGCTCACGGCGGTTGCAGAATCTCTGGGGCTTTTTGACGATACGACAGCCATAGGTTTCCTGCTCAATTGGCAAAAAACAATTGAGGCAAAAGGCTATCAACTTCTGGGGGATCGCTTTCAACCCATTGGCAACGATTTCAGCTCGCAGCTTGCCACTGGCTTAGCCCAAAGTGAGATCAAAATTCAACGACACCTTACAGCCCTCAGCCGAGCAAATTTGTCAGCTCCTGTCCAAATGTTAATTCGACATGGTCTATTGAGAGACGAGACCACATCTTTTTTTGACTATGGCTGCGGGCGGGGGGACGACATTGAGGCACTCAAGCGAAACGGCTTTCAAGCGCATGGGTGGGATCCACATTACGCCAACGATCGTCCCATTTTTTCTTGTGACTTGGTCAACATTGGTTTTGTAATAAACGTAATCGAGGACCAGGCGGAGCGGGTAGAGGCTCTGCACCAGGCCTTCAAGCTGGCAAAGCGCGCTCTTGTTTTTGGAGTCATGTTGCACCCAAACGACTTGACGGGCGTCTCCCATCAAGATGGAATTCTCACCACCAGAGGCACATTTCAGAAGTACTTTACACAGGGCGAAATCAAAGCCTATGTTGAAGATGTACTTCAAGCGGAGGTGCACATGGTCGGACCCGGTGTTGGACTTGTTTTCTCGGACAAACTCTGGCAGCAAGCGTTCGAATCTGAACGGTATCGCAGCGGCGGTTTGGCCCGCCGATTGCGTAGAGTTACTGGCCTTAGGGCTGTAAAGACCGCAAGAACCAGATCGGTGGCGCCCTTAAGCCACTCACAAAAACAATTTAACGATAACAAAGTTCTTCTCGACGGTTTGTGGCTTGAATCAATCGATCTGGGGCGATTCCCTGAAAAGGAAGAGACCAAATCTTTGCACCAAATTGAGACTGCTTTAGGCACGTTCAAACGAGCACTTCGTTTACTCATTACGTATTTTGACATTGGGAAGCTGGAGCAAGCTCGCAAAACACGAATTGACGACCTTAGCGTTTACTTGGCCATACAACAATTTTCTAAACGAGGCAGATACCGAAACCTTGAACCACGCTTACAACGCGACGTGAAGGCGTTTTTCGGTGACTACAACAGTGCGCAATCGACTGGATTACAGCTCTTGACAGATTGCGCAAACACAGAGCTTTTATCCAACGCATGTGTGCTGGCTGCATCGGAAGGACTTGGCTGGTTAGACGAAGGACATTCGCTTCAGCTGCATTCCTCACTTGTAGAGCGCCTACCTGCCATCCTGCGCGTGTACGTAGCCTGCGGGCTCGTACTTTGGGATTCCATTAGTGAAGTGCAGCTAATAAAAATTCACATTGGCTCTGGCAAGCTGTCGCTGATGGAGTTTGATGACTTTGACAACCTGCCCCTGCCCGCATTGCGAAGAAGGGTGAAGGTGAATCTACGCAAGCTGGACTACAGCATCTTCGACTACGGATCTGTTGGGAATCCGAAACCACTGCTGTATTTTAAAAGTCGCTACCTGCACGAGGAGTACGCTGGCTACGCCGAGCAACTTGCATTTGATGAGGCACTCGCTTTGTCTGAGTGCGTAGAAGGTAACGATTACGGGCCTGCAGCGGCGTCCCTCGAAGCACTGCTGTCTTCGAAAAGGCTAGAGGTAAATGGGATGAGGCTAATTCGTAGCCGCTCCATCCCTGATATTGATGATGGTTGTGGGCGCTATTTGAGCTATCGGTCGTTCATTGAATGCGGCGAGACACAGGCGAGGCTGAGCATTAACAATTTTCCAAAGAACGTTGAAACCTACAACGCACTTCATGATCTCGCCACGTACATCTTGGACCCAATCATTGATTACTTCGGCGCGATTAGGTTGACCTACGGCTTGTGCACTGCTGAATTAGGGCGACACATCGATAAGCGCGTTGCGCACGAACTGGATCAGCACGCAGCTTTTGAATTAAAGCGTAACGGGCGCTTCATCTGTAAACGATTGGGGGCTGCTTGCGACTTTATTGTTGACTATGAGGACATGAAGGAGGTAGCAAGGTGGATTACTCATAACCTGCCCTTTGACCGCCTGTACTTCTACGGAAAAGAGTCGCCGCTACACGTAAGCTTTGGACCAAGTCACTCGCGCGTTGCTGTGCAAATGGTGCCTAATGCAGCAGGCATAAGGGTACCCCGCCATTTGAAGTTCGATTAAGTGCAGAGTCGGAGAAAACAAATGTTAAGAGGATTTATAGACAAACGTTTGCGTGTTAACATACAAACAAATGACATCCACCTCCAAACACTCTAACGCTAGTTTCTCTTACGTTTTTCCTGCTATCCGAGGTGTGCAGGCCGGAAGAGAGTATTACGTGACCATGTGCCCATTGCGGCTCATACCTAAGCTTTTTAACTTCGACGACGAAGAGCTTCTCCCCGAGCTTCGTGCGCAGCGCACTCTCAATAAGGGGCGCATTCCAGAGATGGCAAAGTACATAGTGGAGAACAAGGACAGTTACACTTTTTCTGCTATCACTGCTTCGATAGACGGAGAAGTGTCGTTTGAAGCGATTGACAAAGACTCCCCTACTGCCTTTCGTATGGGGAATCTGGCGGTGAACATGGATGCGAGATTTATTGTCAACGACGGGCAGCACCGGCGAGCAGCCATCGAAGCGGCGTTGCTCAACGCTCCTGAACTTGGCGATGAAACCATCTCCGTAGTGTTCTTTGTTGATCGCGGACTTCAACGTTGCCAGCAAATGTTTGCTGACCTCAATCGCCACGCAGTCAAACCGTCTGCTTCACTGGGAATTTTGTACGATCACCGCAACGCGGCGGCCAAGGTAGCCAAGCACTTAAGTCTGACATCGCCGGTTTTCATGAATTTGATAGAGACTGAGCGCACTGCTTTATCCGCTCGATCAAGAAAACTGTTCACTCTCAGTGCACTGCACTTCGCAACCCTTGAGCTCATGACAGACAAACAACTCGAAGACTTTCCTAGCGCTTCTCAGAGATGTCAAGAGTTCTGGGAAGGGGTCGGCCAGCATATTCCTGAATGGAAATATGTCAAAGAATCTAAGATGACAGCCGGAGAAGTACGAAGAGACTTCATCCATTGCCACGCGATCGTTTTGCAGGCCTTAGGGCGCGCTGGAAGAGCTTTGTATAACGCCCACCCAGAAGATGTACAAACGCGGTTAAAGAACCTTAGGCAAGTCGATTGGTCCCGCAGAAATGCACAGCTTTGGGAAGGACGCGCAATGCTAGGAGGCGCAATGTCTAAGTCTGGGCAAAACATAACCTTGACTTCCAACGAGATAAAGAGAGTGTTAGGGCTTACGCTCTCTGCTGACGAACGAGCGGCAGAAACTACTCATATGTCAGTACGGCATGTAACAACCACAGCAAAGACGAAGTAAGAAAAATGGCCTCTACACCCGAACAAATCATTGCGGAAATTCAAGAGCTGTACCTTTCGGACTCCTTGCCTTGGGTCGTCGGGTACAGCGGCGGCAAAGACTCGACTGCTTCACTTCAATTGATTTGGAACGCTATTGCCGCTCTACCAGAAGACCGCAGACGCTTTAAACCAATTCATGTGATTAGCACCGATACCATGGTTGAAAACCCGGTCATAGCACTTTGGGTTCGAGCATCGCTTTTGAAGATGAACATTGCTTCTAGCCAACTCGGACTCAATATCCAATCACACGCACTAACTCCTGCACTAGAAAATCGGTTTTGGGTCAACCTGATTGGGAAAGGGTATCCAACACCCAGACCCAAGTTCCGTTGGTGCACTGATCGCTTGAAAATTAGCGCATCTACGAAGTTCATACAAGACCTGTCTGAGGCAAACGGAGAAGCAATCTTGGTGCTCGGAGTGCGCAAAGGTGAAAGCCAAGTACGCGATAAAGTCATTGAGCAGTACAAGAGCAGCACGCGCGAGCGCTTAAGTAGGAATCGTGACCCAAGGCTTTCAAGGGTCTGGGTCTACCTGCCTGTAGAAACCTGGTCAAGTGATGACGTGTGGGAGTACATCATTGAGAACCCAAACCCCTGGGGTGCTGACAATAACGAGCTATTTGACATATATAGGGGTGCCACCAAAGATGCGGAATGCCCTGTAGTGGTTGACAAAACAACCCCCAGCTGCGGCGACAGCAGGTTTGGGTGCTATGTGTGCACGATGGTGAGCCAAGACAAGTCAATGGCAGCCATGATTGTGAACGATGAGACCAAAGCATGGATGCAGCCCATTATGGAATTCAGGGATACATACCTAACTTTGGATGATCGACATTTCCGTGACTTTAGAAGGCTCAATGGTCGAATCACTCTCACAGACTATGACGATAAGGTTAAGACTCCTGATCGTCTTGTTCACGGGCCATATACCCAAGACCGCAGAGCAACGCTATTTCGCGAGTTACTGCGGACCCAATTAGTCGTGCAGCAAACCAAAGGGGTGCCAGGGGTTAAGGACCTTCAACTCTTTCCTTTGGATGAAATTGAAGAAATTCGCAGGATTTGGGTTGAGGAAAAGGGTGAAATCGAGGACTTGGTTCCGCGTATTTACGAAGAAGTCACTGGAAGCCAATATCCAGGAAAAGAGCTAGATCCGATGCCCCTGGACATGAGCGACTTGGAGCTTCTCAAAGACGTTGCGAGTGAATGGGCGGGGCAACACTTAGCGACAGATGAGCCCGAGGTAGTCGCTGAAAGAGCCTCAGAGCTTTACAAACTTACAAGAAGTTTGCTTGCAGAAAGTTTTCATGGACTTCAAAAACGAAAAAGGTCGAAAAAATTAGATGAGGTCGAAAATGTTTTAAAGATATTTTCATTCATCGACGAAGATGAGGCTTTGAATTTCGCTATGGAACATGATTCCAAGGACGCGGACACAAGCACCGAAGAGGAGTACGACGCTGCAATGGAGATCGTCTATGAGCCCACTGAAGATGCGGACAGGAAGGTAATACCCATCGTTAGCGCGAATATCATCTCTTGAACACGTCATGTCTAAAATTACATTTAAAACCCTAGGGATACAACACCTCGGCCCGTTTGCCGATCGTCAAGCGCTAGATTTATCCGTCAGGAGCAATAAGCCAATAATTCTGATCAAGGCTTTAAACGGAAGCGGGAAAACTACTCTTTTAACCTGTCTCCAACTTGTACTTTATGGAGCAAAGGCGCTCGGGATGGGGCGAGCGGCGGAATACGAACAACTGATTCGCGGACTGCAACGAGTTGACGCGCAAGGGCTGTCGAGAATTGATCTTGGACTTCTAATTGAAGCGAATGGAGATCAAGACCATATTGTCGTTTCCCGTGAATGGAACGTAACGTCCAACAAGATTTCCGAGCGACTTTTTGTAACGCGTGAAGGAACAGAGGACTTTTCGCTTAGCGAAGACTGGGAGGAGTACATCGACAACATACTCCCCTCCGAATTGGTGCAGCTGTTCCTCTTCGACGGCGAAAAGATTGAGTCATTAGCCAATCCAAAGACATTACCAGACATGCTTCGACGAGCCACGGAAGCATTTTTTGGCATCGGTGGTATTGAATCGCTGTCTAAGGATTTGCTAGCTGTCGAGCGCCGTGCAGTTCTGCGGGTAAAGGAAGACTCTGGTGGTTATGCACAAGCGCAAGCTGAATTGCTCTCCTTAGAAGACCAATATTCTGAGACAACAAAGGCTATCTCGCTGTTGACTCAGACTGTTGGGAGTAGGCTCACCAGTCTTGATGAGGCGAAGACAGCCCTGGCGAACTTTTCTGCAAAGGCGCAGCGTGGAGGCCTTGGCGCCTATGAGCAAGCGGCTCAGCTGAGAGCGAACGAAGAAGTTGCCGCAAAACAAGTACAAGCCGCAGCCAGCGCTGTGCGAGAAGCCTTAGCCGATCCATTAGCGCCTTTGGCTGGCTTGAGTAGACTTTGGGCTGATTATTCACGGCGGTGGGTCTTAGAGAAGGAGACTTCGGTTGCCAAGAATCTCTTAAGCGAAATTAAGGAGCGTGACGGTCGGATTCTGAAAAATTTGGAGACCGGAATATCAAAGGACGTTCTAGCATCCATCACGATGGCCTTTCAGGTGGACAACGATCAATATGAGCAAGTTGCAAACCGCGAGTTGCTGTTGATCCCAACGCATGCCCCAGAGTCATTGAACCCACAAATCCAAAGAGCATCAGAACGATACCAGTTGGCCTTGGAACAGCTCGCAAAAGCTCGATCGGAACATGCCGACTGCCAGCGAAAGCTCGCTGCAGTTCCTCAAGGGGATCGGTTGGCTGAGCTCCTCGTCCAGATGCAGGACTACGCCAGTAAGGTGGCACTGGCAGAAGGCAGCTACGAATCTTCAAGAAAAGAGCTGGATGATCTTTTAGGACGAAAGGCGCACTTGGACGTAAAGCTGCACGCGGCCAACCAGCGGCTTAGCAAGGATTTTCGAGGGCTCGCTCATCATCAGAAGGCGATTGCTGCAGGGCAACGCGCTAGAGAGGTATTGGCAATATACAAAGACCGACTGCTCGCCTCAAAGGCTACGTGGCTTTCAGAGATGATCAGTAGCGAGTTCAAAGGTCTCATGCGTAAGCAACGCCTAATTTCAAAGGTATTGGTTGATCCAGAGACTTATGCAGTCACGATAGTCGGAGCCGGTGGGCATGAGCTACCCATGGAGCGCCTCTCCGCTGGTGAGCGTCAATTGCTCGCGGTATCCGTACTGAGCGCACTAATCCGTGAACGCAAGGGTAGATTCCCTGTTGTGGTGGACACCCCGTTAGCACGTTTGGACCGAACGCACCGAGAAGCACTCATTAGGCGGTTCTTTGCAAAGGTATCTCATCAGGTTCTTGTACTTTCAACCGACGAAGAAGTCGAG
>Ga0214921_10012523_pt1 | contig 10117 bp, 8 predicted proteins | sample LL1505_MetaG_FD_177992 | JGI IMG/M metagenome (GOLD analysis project Ga0214921, IMG submission 177992) | Freshwater microbial communities from Lake Lanier, Atlanta, Georgia, United States - LL-1505 | ecosystem: Environmental > Aquatic > Freshwater > Lake | place: USA: Georgia | collected 2015-05-28
GAAGCTGGTGACAAAAGAAAAGATGCCACCATTATATTCTCTGGACAAACTTTATGGGATGGGTTCAAGACCAATGCAGCAGCTCCAAATGCAAGGTATAACTACAAAAGCTATGTAAGCAAAACTGCTGAAAGCTTCAACGGAAACGACAATGAAACCAATAAAAATTTAAGAGTTTTGCGATTGGGTGAAATGTATTTGATTCATGCGGAAGCTGCAGCGGTATTGGATGATACTGCCGCCGCTAGAATCTCCTTAAACGAAATCAGAAAAAGAGCAGGTTTAGCACCCACCACAGCCACTGCTAATAAAGAAGAACTCATTCAAGCTATTTACAAAGAAAGACGTGTTGAAATGGCCATGGAACACGACCGCTTATTCGATTTGAGAAGAACTGGTAGAGCTGGTAAAATTTTAAGAGCTGCTGGTATTCCATTTGTGGATGGAAAACACGAACTTTACCCAATCCCTCAACGTCAAATAGATTTGAGTGATGGAAAATTAACACAGAATCCAAATTATTAAAAACCATAAAATTATCAATTTATGAAAAAACAAATCATCTCTATGGTGGCGTTGGCAATGGTTGCCGGCTTCACTATCAGTTCTTGCTCAAAAAGCAAAACTGACGAAACAGTGACTACTTCAACTTACAATACTTCTGACGAAGTAGCTTCAACTAACTTAGTTGCTAAATTCTCTTTCGAGAATGCTTTAACTGATGCAAAAGGAAACATTACAAACGGAACATCTAAAAACACTTCTTACATTGCAGGTGCAAAAGGACAAGCTTTCCATGGTTCTGATTCAGGTTATGTTTTATACACAGGAGTTGGAAGCGCAATTTCAGGTTTGAAAAGCGTAACAATTTCTACTTGGGTTAAAACTACTCCTCATACAGATGGTGCTGAATCTTGGTTCCAATTGTTAAACGATAGCAACTGGATTGGTAACATGTTCATTTTACAAGAGTCAGGAGCAGTTGGTAACGATTCAACCCGTATCAAATTTACTATTGACAATTGGAATGCTTCTGCATGGAAAGAGCAATGGGTTGATTTAGACAAAAATAGAATTACCATTGGTAATGATGTATGGCACCATGTTGTTTGTTCATACAATGCAACTACTTCTAAAGCTGCTGTGTATGTTGATGGTAAAAACATGAACATTCCTGCTTCTTTATCTGACAGATTCCAAGATGATCCTACAAAAGGTGGTGTTGCTTTAGGTGAGTTGGCATTCAAAAATGCAACTCGTTTTGTATTTGGTTGCTACAACCAAAGCTTACCTGGAAATACTCCTGATGCTTGGATGAAAAACTTCAATGGTGGTTTAGATGAATTCAGAATCTACAACAAAGCATTGGCTGATGCTGATGTAACTGCTTTATACGAATTAGAAAAAGCGGGTAAATAAGCCCATTCTATTTAATTAAAATCGCAGCCCGACTTCGTCGGGCTGCGATTTTTTTCATTCAAAAATGAGAACAAAACCATTCAACCTATTCCTATTATGTATTCTTTCAGGTGTACTATTTACAAGTGCATGTAAAAAGAATATAGAAAACCCCAATACACAAACAGTTCCTGAAACTGAAAATTTCTTTTGCAATAAAATTCAGTTTGACGAACAAGTTCAAGCCCCCTATTTTTCAGTTAAAAATACTGCAAAAATCAAATTGCAGTTTAGCGCTAAAGTAGACAGTAGTTCTGTGCTTGGCGGCATACAAATTCTAGATGCCAAATCAAATGCAATTCCATTTGACTTTACCATTTTAAATGGAGATACACAAGTTGTATTACAAGCAAAAAATCCGTTCAAATCATTTTACAGGTTCACCCTTTGCCTTATCTATAAGCTTAAAACTCAAAAGGGCACTTCACTTGCAAAAAATCAATACTACGCTTTTTATACAGAAGCGGATACCGTACCTAAATTCCCTCTTATCTCAGACAATGAGTTATTGGATTTAGTTCAAAAAAATACCTTTAATTATTTCTGGAAAAATGGTCACCCTTCAGGATTTGCCAGAGAGAGAAACAATTCTGGAGACCTTGTTACAACAGGAGGTTCAGGCTTTGGCATCATGAGCATGTTGGTAGCCAGTTCTAGAAATTTTATTAGCAGAACAGAAGCCGCACTAAAAATAAACAGCATGTGCGATTTTCTACAAAACAAAAGTCAAAAATTTCATGGTGCATTTCCACATTGGTTCAATGGCGTATCGGGAAATGTCATTCCATTTGGAGCAAACGACAATGGCGCCGATTTAGTTGAAACATCTTATTTGATGCAAGGCTTGTTATGCGCCCGTCAATACTTTGATAGAAATGATTCTTTAGAAATTGGCATTCGAACTAAAATCAATCAAATTTACCAAGGAGTAGAATGGAATTGGTTTCGTAAAAACAACCAACAGGTTTTGTATTGGCATTGGAGCGCCAACTTGGGTTGGGTTATGAACATGCAAATTAAAGGTTGGAATGAATGTTTGATTACCTATATAATGGCGGCCTGCTCCCCTACAGACTCTATACCTGCATCTGTTTACCACCAAGGTTGGGCTAGCTATGGCGGTATCAAAAATGGCAGTTCATACTATGGCTATCGCTTGCCATTAGGAGAAGCTTATGGAGGACCCTTGTTCTTTTCTCAATATACTTTTCTAGGAGTCAACCCGAACCAACTGACCGACTTGTATGCAGATTATTGGGAACAAAATGTAAACCACAGTAAAATCAATTATGCGTACTGTGTTGCCAATCCGAAAAATTATTTTGGTTACAGTGCCAATTTTTGGGGTCTAACAGCCTCAGACAACAATGTAAATGGTTATGCTGCTCATTCCCCATCTAACGATTTAGGTGTAATATCACCAACAGCTGCTTTGAGTGCAATGCCTTATACACCCAAAGAGTCGATGGCAGCCTTGCGTTTTATGTATTACCAATTGGGCGAACAAGCTTTCAAAGAAAATGGTTTTGTAGATGCCATCAATTTGAATGATTTTTGGTTTGCAGATTCTTTTTTAGCCATAGATCAAGGACCAATTATTGGCATGATTGAAAACTATAGAACGGGCTTACTTTGGAATTTATTGATGAGTTGTCCAGAAGTAAAAACGGGCATGAAAAAATTAGGTTTTAACAGTCCTTATTTAAACTAACAAATGAAGAAAATAATAGCAATCCTTTCTTTTTGCATGGGGTTTGGGTTTACATTGACAGCTCAAAATGAAAGTATCTACCATGCACCAACCAAAAGCAATTTAAAAACTGATTCCATGTTGATGGATGAAGTTCAAAAACAAACCTTCAATTACTTCTGGGAATTTGCTCATCCAGTAAGCGGCATGGCCAGAGAAAGAAGCAATATTGCTTACGATTATGGGAATGAAGTTGTAACAACTGGTGGAACAGGTTTTGGGGTGATGGCAACTTTAGTAGCTGTACAAAGAAATTGGATACCAAGAGACAGTGCTGCCAAGCATCTTTTAAAAATGGTCAAGTTCCTAGAAAAAGCAAATCATTACCACGGTATTTTCCCGCATTGGTTAAATGGAGAAACAGGCAAAACCATTCCATTTAGCAGAAAAGATGATGGTGGTGATGTAGTTGAATCAGCTTATTTGTTTGCTGGTTTGATTGCGGCCAAAGAATTTTTCAACCAAAATAATTCAATCGAAACTGAAATTAGAAACCGCATTACCTGGCTCTGGGATGCTGCTGAATGGAATTGGTATACACAAAACCAAGATGCCTTGTACTGGCATTGGAGCCCTAACCACGGTTGGAGTATGAATTTTAATATTCACGGATGGAATGAGTGTTTAATTGCATTTGTTTTGGCCGCTTCTTCTAAAAATTATGCCATTCAACCAGCCGTTTATCATAAGGGTTGGGCAACTGGAAGTTTCTTTAAAAATGGGAAATCATATTATGGCATTCCATTGCCATTGGGTTTTCCTTATGGTGGCCCTTTGTTCTTTTCTCAGTATACTTTTTTAGGACTAGACCCAAGAGGTTTGAAAGACCAATATGCCGATTATTGGGAGCAAAATTTTAACCATACAAAAATCAATTATACCCATTGCGTTCAAAATCCAAATCATTTTAAGGGCTATGGAAAAAACTGTTGGGGTTTAACAGCTAGCGATAACCACGAAGGGTACAATGCCCATTCTCCAGACAATGATTTAGGGGTCATTAGCCCAACAGCAGCCTTGTCTGCATTCCCATACACCCCCAAAGAAAGCATGGCTGCCATGAAACATTTTTATGATGATTTAGGTGGTCAAATATGGGGTAAATATGGTTTTGTAGATGCATTTAATGAGAGTAAAAATTGGACAGCAAGTTCTTATCTTGCCATAGACCAAGGACCCATTGTTGTGATGATAGAAAATTACCGTTCAGGTTTGATTTGGAAATTATTTATGCAAAACAAAGACATCCAAACTGGGTTAAAAAAATTAGGATTTGAATCACCTGCAATTGAACATAAAAATGAAAAATAACCATTACATTTTAAGTTGCTTATTGCTCTTGGCATTGAACCCAATGAGTATTGCACAAAAAAACAGTAAACAAAAGAATTCGCCAGTAAACAAAGAAGCCTTCATTCAATCGCTGATTGCCCAAATGAGTATTGATGAAAAGCTAGGGCAACTGACTTTGTATACCAGTGATATGTCCGTTACAGGACCAGTCATGAGAGACAATTACAAACAAGACATCATGAGTGGTAAATGCGGAAATATTTTCAATGCGTATACTCCTGCTTATACCAGAAAACTACAGGATATGGCCATGCAATCAAGGTTGAAAATTCCCTTGTTGTTTGGATATGATGTTATTCATGGACATAAAACCATTTTCCCTATACCACTAGGGGAATCATGTGCTTGGGATACTTTGTTATCAGAAAAATCAGCAAAAATTGCTGCATTAGAAGCCAGTGCCGATGGATTACATTGGACCTATTCACCTATGGTAGATATTGCCCGCGACCCACGCTGGGGAAGAGTTGCTGAAGGTTCAGGAGAAGACCCTGTATTGGGATCAGCCATTGCTAGAGCTAAAGTAAAAGGCTACCAAGGAACTGATTTAAAAAGCAAAGAAACCATATTGAGTTGCGTAAAACATTTTGCATTGTACGGAGCACCAGTAGCAGGTAGAGATTACAATACAGTTGACATGAGCATGCAAAACATGTTAAATGTTTACTTGCCACCCTACAAAGCTGCTATTGATGCAGGTGCAGCAAGTGTCATGAGCTCTTTCAATGAAATTAATGGGGTACCCGCAACTGCTAACAAATGGTTAATGACTGATTTATTGCGCAAAAAATGGGGATTCAAGGGATTTGTGGTAACCGATTATACTTCTATCAACGAAATGGTAAACCATGGAAATGTAGCCAACGAATATGAAGCTGGAGTTGCTGCTTTAAATGCAGGAATTGACATGGATATGCAAGGCGCAGTTTATATTACCTATTTGAAATCTGCACTTGAAAAAAATGAAGTTAAAATGGCCGATATAGATGCAGCTGTTTATAGAGTGCTTGATGCCAAATGGCAATTGGGTTTATTTGAAAATCCATATTTGTACTGTGATGAAAATAGAGCCAAGCAAAGCATCATGACTAAGGAAAATTTGCAAACAGCAGAAGAGATTGCCATTGCTTCAATGGTTTTGCTAAAAAATGAAAACAACGTATTGCCATTGAAAGCAAAAGGAAATATTGCCTTGATTGGACCCTTTGTAAAAAACAAAAGAGATTTAATTGGCAATTGGAGTGGCGCTGGCAATTGGACACAAGCAAATAATTTATATGATGCAGTTGTTTCAAGAACCAAAGGAAATGCAACAGTTACCTATGCCATGGGAGCAAACGTAACTGATGATACTACCCTCATCAAGAAAATGAATATCCAAGAATTCATTGACAAGCGTCAATCGGCTGAACTTTTGAATGAAGCCCTTGAAATTGCTAGTAAAGCAGATGTAGTGGTAATGGCGCTAGGAGAATCTGAAGGAATGAGCGGTGAAGCTGCCAGTAGATCTGATATTGGCATCCCATCAAACCAAGTGACTTTGTTAAAAGCCATACATGCCTTGGGTAAACCTATTGTATTGTTGTTGAGCAATGGAAGACCATTGAGTTTATCATGGGAAAATGAACATATCAATGCCATTCTTGAAACATGGTTCTTGGGTACCCAATCAGGACCTGCAATTTGCAAAGTATTGTTTGGAGACGCAAACCCATCTGGTAAATTAACCATGAGCTTCCCTAGAAGCGTTGGTCAAGTGCCCATCTATTATGCTGCAAAAAATACAGGCCGTCCATTTGACAACAACCAAAAATATACATCTAAATATTTAGACATTCCAAATACACCATTATATCCATTCGGCTATGGTTTATCTTATACCCAATTTGAATACAAGAACTTAACATTGAACAAAAATCAATTCAAAGCAAACGAAGGCATTACTGCGCAAATAGAAGTAAAAAACATGGGCGATAAGGATGCTTTTGAAACCGTGCAATTGTATGTTCAAGATTTGGTTGGCAGCAGTACGCGCCCTGTTAAAGAACTCAAAAGATTTGGTAAATATTTGATCAAAGCTGGAGAAAGCAAAACCATCAGCTTTACACTTAGTACAGAAGACTTAAAATTCTACAATGCCAATATGGACTGGGTGCTAGAGCCTGGTCAGTTTAAATTGTATATGGGTAAAAACTCACAAGAAGTACTAGAAGTTCCGTTTGAAATTATAGGCAATTAATTGCCTATAATTTCAAATTATACTTTTTCAATTCCCTTTTTATTCATAGCCAATTTCAAAATGCAATTTGACCATGACGGAAAAATGTTCCCGCTATATTTCTATTACTTGTTTTCAAGAAATAGTGCTAAGGATTGATTTGAAATGAAATCTGGTAATGCGCACCCTGATTCGGATTTGATTCAAATACCAATTGCGCATTGATGTATTTACACCTGTTTTGCAAATTATTCATGCCATTTGTTTTAGCGTTTATATTTGCTTTTTTCATTTCAAATCCTTTGCCATTGTCTCCTACTTTAACAAGGATTTTGTTTGATTCAGATTCTAATAAAATCAAATACAGTTCGCTTGCATTGGCATGTTTCAATGCATTATTGAAAACCTCATTGATAATTCTGTATAAATTAATTTGAAGGCTTTCTGATAAAGTTGAAGTTAACTGATAATTAAAATCAATTGTATATCCCAAATTCCTTGTCCTTTCTACTAAATCTGACAAGGCACCTTTTAATCCATAGCGGGCATTTGAGGTTGGAGAAAGCGAATTGGAGACATCCCGAACCATGGTAGTTAATGCTCCTAAATGCGCTTGTATTTGTTTTAATCTATCTTGATAAGTAGCACCAATTGCGCTATCATTTGAAATGGCTGAAATTGAAATTTTTACGGCTGTTAAAATACCGCCCAATTCATCGTGGATATCACTGGCAATTTCTCTTCTTTCTTTTTCTTGGGCATCTAAAATAGATGCATATAAATTTTGATGGGAATTTTCTTTTTCTCTGAAATATTTGTTGATGTAAATTATTGCAAACAGAAACAATACAAAGAATGTAGAAGTTAAGACGATGATAATTCCAAATATTGTTTCTTGCATTTGATCAAACCAATTGTGATGAAAATATACAATCCTAAATTTGAAATTAGGTTAATACTTGCATAAAAAAGTGCAGTTTTTTCTGATTTCAGCGAAACCAATAAACCTGAAAATGTCATAATACCAATATTGGTACAGGCATAAAAAATAAAACCCAATGTAATGGGCAATTTAAAACTTTTGTAATCAGTGCTTAAATAATGAATATAGGCAATTAAACTCATGATCATGATGATCAAACTTGACAAGCCATGAATAAAACCATTGATAGAATAAATGCCATTCCATAGATAATAAAAAGCCCATACCACAAAATAGATCAGTAAAAACAGGTAATAAATACCTGTTTTTACCTTGTTCCATTGAGTATAGAGGATAGACAATACCCAAACTTCAAACAATGAATAGATATTACCTAATAGCAAATTGTATTTATTATCAATTTGATCCGCTAGCACGTATAGGCATTCAAAAACCACAGCTGAAATTAAATAAATAGCCAGGGACTTGTGTTTTGGCACAATGAATTTCCAAACCCATGCCAAGACAATAGCTCCTAAAGCTTCGATGCCAAGCGTAATATTTGATATAATAGAATGCAAATTATGAGTTCAAATCATTGGCAGAGCTACAATAGATTGGACATTTCAAAGCTCTTTCAGCCAAATAGCCATTTACCAAATCATCTTGGTTTGCTTTAGCACCTACTGCTACCATACTTGGTCTCATTTGGTCATCAAAACCAAAATACAAACGGATACCTACACAATCTTCTTGGTTTAAAATAGCAAGCAAAGCTGATTTACCAAAAAATTCAGCAATGGTATCGTCCCAAGGCATATTGTCTCTAAATCTTGCTGTCATTTCAGCTGCATCAGCCAATGTAATGCTGTGGTCTTCGTTTCCTGTAAAGCTCATATTTTTAATTAATTAAGAACAGTGAAAATAGCAACTTTTAAATTATTAAATATACTATTAAAATATGATTTTTAAGATATTTTTAAATTGTAAAGTTTTATTTACATTTACAAAAACATACCAAATGAAAAACATGAAAAATAAATTCTTATTTGACACAAAATGGCAGAAATATGCTTTACTTGTATTATTGATTGGAATTGGATTAGGCATCTCCTATTTAAACAATTCAATCCTACCAATACTGCAAAAAAATGAACAAGCCAGTGGCCTAGGTGCATTGTTAGAACGGAGCAATTACCAAGGTGATTTGGCCTTAACCCTTATGTTGATGGGTTTATTTATCATTGGTTTTACCAAACACAAACAAGAAGATGAATACATCGATTTCTTGAGGTATCAAGCCTTATTAAAAACAGCCCTGTTTCAAACGGCTACCATCATTATTGGCACTTGGCTTTTTGGAGGCATTGACTTTTTAAACATCATGTTATTGAACCTTTTCAGTTTTTTAGTTCTGTTTATTTTGAATTTTAGAATCAGCTTGTACCTCGTCAAAAAAAATATGGCTAAATGAAATCCAATTTAAAAAAATACCGTTCAGAGAAAGCTTTGACCCAAGAAGAATTGGCGTTTAAGGTTCAAACCAGCAGGCAATCCATTTATGCAATTGAAATTGGCAAATTCAATCCCAGTATGGTATTGGCGCTTAAAATTGCCAATGTTTTACAAGTATCCGTTTATGAATTGTTTGAATTAGAGGAAAATGATTGGTTGGCTTGATTACATTTCATTTTCAAACAACATACCCATCTTACCCATTTGGTAATCGCGCATGGCAAACATAATTTCTGTAGTTGAATTGCAAACAAATGGTCCTTGTTGAACAATGGGTTCTAGAATAGGTAAACCTGAAAAAAGAAAACATTTGCATTTGTTTGTTGCTGTTATTTCTATGTCCTCCCCTTCTAAATTATATATAGCCATTTGATGGTCCGTTATCAAACCGAAATGGGTAGCTGAGAGCGAACCACTGGCAACATATAGCGCAGTTTCATAATCAGCAGGAATATCAATGTTTAGTGGCTGATGCGGTACCAATTCAATCTCTAAAATAAACAGTGGACTATGATTGGGAACATTGGCAGTTTGGTCTTTAAAATTTCCCGCAATTAATTTAATGATTGTTCCATTTTCGTTCCATGTTGGTATTTCATGAGCATGCAAAGCAACATAAGCTGGCACTGCCATTTTTTTATTGGCTGGGCTGTTGATCCATACTTGAATGATTTCTAAAACTCCTCCATTTTCTGCCAATTGGGCTGAGGGTCTTTCACTATGTATGATTCCCATTCCAGCATGCATCCACTGAACGCCTCCTTTCTCAACTACAGATGAATTCCCTCTTGAATCTCTGTGATGGACTGCTCCTTGTAAAACAAATGTAATTGGAGAAAATCCCCTATGTGGATGAGGCCCTATCCCCGATTGAAATGGATTGGTATGGGATTGAACAAAT
>Ga0214921_10012527_pt1 | contig 10114 bp, 6 predicted proteins | sample LL1505_MetaG_FD_177992 | JGI IMG/M metagenome (GOLD analysis project Ga0214921, IMG submission 177992) | Freshwater microbial communities from Lake Lanier, Atlanta, Georgia, United States - LL-1505 | ecosystem: Environmental > Aquatic > Freshwater > Lake | place: USA: Georgia | collected 2015-05-28
AGCGTTAAACTGAGACATCCACTGTCCATGGTTTAATCCTGCTTGGATCATGGATACCTCTCCGCAGTATCCGTTGTTACTTTGCCATTGATAGAATGGGACGACGGTTTGCGCTGGGTATACCATGAATTGGGTCGACGGAGGCTTCGTCCTATCGAGGCGGTTTTGAGTGCAATTCCGTTCCGCCGCCTGGCACCACGTTGTGGCAGTGAGAGTGCTAAGAGTTAGTAGCAATCGGATTGAGAATCTCATGGGGATGATACCTTCGTGGGCCTTTCGTTACTATGGCAATGGGTGCTACTGCTATATAGAGTAAAAAAACGCTTTCGTCCCCATATTTTAAGAGGGTACATGAAATCAGGCTTTAGTCGGCGGCACTTTCTTCGTTCCGCAGGAACTCTCCTTCTTCTCGCTCGGCTTGGCACTACAGTAAAGGCGTTTGCTCAAGGTGAGCGTGTGCTAGTTCTTGGTGCTGGCATGGCCGGTATCTCGGCGGCGCGAACGCTTGCTGACAAGGGATACTCTGTGACGGTTTTGGAGGCTCGTAACGTCGCCGGGGGACGTATTCGCACGGATACGTCACTCGGAGCCCCCGTTGATCTCGGAGCGTCATTTATTCACGGCAAAAACGGCAATCCCCTCGTAGCTCTCGCAAGTCGATTCGGAGCCGCGACGTACGATATAGACCAAGAGGAAGATCTGTACGTCAATGCAGCGGGGGCCGCCGTTTCTACGGCGGTCATAAATCAAGCGCAGCGCGAGTACAATTCCGCTTTAAAGCGGCTAGTGGCGATTCAAGACGGGCTTAGTCAGGATAGACCGATAGGTAGTGTCAGTAGCTCGCTCATCAAACGAGTTCGACAACGTCGAGGGACAGCTATTGGCGACATGGTTAACTTTTTAGTGAGATCCGAGATTGGGATAGAGTTTGGAGCGGATCTCAATCAGATGTCGCTGAAATACTTCGACGAGGATGAAGCGTTCAGTGGTTCGGACCTCCTTGTGAAACCGGGCTATATAAGACTTATTGATGGGCTCGCTCAGGGGCTTGATATTCGTTTCAATCAGTTGGTGAGAGGGATCTCCTGGTCTTCATCCGGCGTTCGCGTTGCCACTGACTCCGGAGTCTTTGACGCGGATAGGCTGGTCATAACCCTTCCTCTCGGTGTTTTGAAACGGGGCGACATAGAGTTTTCTCCCGGTCTACCAACGGCAAAAGCAAACGCCATCGCAAAGCTTCGGATGGGGGTGCTCGACAAGACGTACTTCAAATTTCCGACCGCTTTTTGGCAGACGCAGAATGAACCCGTTGGATTTATCGGTAACGTTGGAGCGAGATCGTCGACTCAAATTCCCGAATACTACGCACTTGATCAAGCTGTAGGAGTGCCGATCTTATTTGGATTCACGGCAGGCGCTCAGGCTCGACGGTTTGAGCAAACGGACCTTGCCACCATTAGCGCGGCTACGATGGCTTCGTTAAGAAAGATCTTCGGTAGTTCGGCTCCTGACCCCGATGCCGTTATTCAGACGCAGTGGAGTTCCGACCCCTATAGTTACGGGTCGTATTCCTTCATTTCGGTGGGCGCTAAAACCGAATACTACGATACTCTCGCACGACCGATCGATAACCGGGTCTTCTTTGCTGGTGAAGCGACTCACCGTACCTATCCAGGAACGGTGCACGGCGCGTATCTTTCGGGTATTCGCGAGGCAAACCGGATCGTAAAGAGCTTTTCGTAAAAGAGAGGAACACCTACTTGTGAGTAAAGCGCTACCCGTATTTTGACCCCACACTACTTCTGCGCCTCTAGCGATTTATCACTTTTGTACGAAGTCCCTAATGCGGGTAGCGCTTTACTCACACGTAAGTGTTCCTTTTGATGAGTTACCGCTTCAAAAGATCTTCCTGAATCGCCTTAATCGTATCGCGCAACTTCGCGGCGTTCTCGTACTCTCGACGGGCCGCGGCCTCAAACATCTGCTTCTTGAGCGACTCAAGGAGCTTTTGTTGCTCCTTCGGATCCTCAGGAACAACGATGCCGTACTTGGGAGCCTCCTCCCCCACCGCCTGCTCCATCGCCGCGTCACCGAGCGCTATCTGCTCAGATCTGACCGCGGTTCGAGGAACGATACCGTGCTCCTTGTTGAACTGCGCCTGAATCTCTCGTCGACGATCGGTTTCAGCGATGGCATCCTTCATCGATTTGGTCATCTGATCAGCATAGAGGATAACCCGGCCGTTCACGTTTCGAGCGGCTCGCCCCATGATCTGAATGAGCGATCGGGTAGAGCGCAGGAACCCTTCTTTATCGGCATCGAGGATCGCGACGAGGCTTACCTCAACCAGATCCAGTCCCTCTCGAAGGAGGTTAATACCGATCAGCACATCAAAATCGCCACGTCGAAGACCACGCAGGATCTCCACCCGCTCAATCGTCGTGATATCCGAATGAAGATACCGAGCGCGAATGCCAACCTCGCGAAGGTAGGCAGAGAGATCCTCCGACATCTTCTTCGTCAACGTAATCGCGAGAACACGTTCTCCCTTCGCGACGGTGGCCTGAATCTCTGTGATAAGATCATCAACCTGGTGCGTCGCGGGTTTTATGGTGACCTGCGGATCGAGAAGCCCGGTCGGTCGATTGACCTGCTCGATGACGATACCTTCGCTCTTTTCGAGCTCGAAATCAGCGGGGGTCGCTGAAACGAAGACGGTCTGTCCTACCCGCTCCCAAAACTCGTCGAGATTCAGGGGTCGATTATCAAGCGCAGAGGGCAAACGGAATCCGAAATTAACGAGGGTCGACTTACGAGCGCGGTCGCCGCGATACATCCCTCCGATCTGCGATACCGTTACGTGGCTCTCGTCGACGATAAGGAGGAAGTCATGAGGGAAGTAATCCAAGAGGGTCGTTGGAGGCTCACCCGCCTGACGCCCCGCGAGGTGACGGCTATAGTTTTCAACGCCAGGGCAGAATCCTATTTCGTCGAGGAGCTCAAGATCGTACAGAGTGCGCTGCTCCAATCGTTGGGACTCGAGCGCCTTGCCTTCAACTATCAACTCCCGACATCGCTCCTTGAGCTCTTGGCGAATGGTAACGATAGCTTTATCAACAGCTTCGCGATCAGTCACGAAGTGGCTAACCGGATACACCGTGCAGGAATCTATCTTCCTGAGGGTGCCGCCCGTGAGGGGATCTATCTCGCGAATCTCCTCGATCTCGTCGCCGAAGAAGAGGAGCCGAATGGCAGATGAATCCTGGTCAGATGGAAAGATGTCGATGTTCTCTCCACGCACTCGAAAGGTGCCACGGGTAAAATCGATATCGGTGCGTTTGTACTGCATGTACACGAGCTGTCGAATGATCTTCTCCCGTTCGGCTTTATCACCCTTCTCAAGGTAGAGCATTAACTTGAAGTAATCCTCTGGAGCTCCAAGTCCATAGATGCAGCTGACGCTCGCGATGATAACGGAATCACGAGCCTCAAGAAGAGCCTTCGTCGCTGCGTGACGCATCTTGTCGATCTCATCGTTTATTGCAGAGTCCTTCTCGATGTAGGTGTCGGTCGATGGAACGTATGCCTCAGGTTGGTAATAGTCATAGTAGCTGACGAAGTATCGTACCTTGTTCTCGGGGAAGAACTCCTTGAATTCGGCGTAGAGCTGCGCGGCAAGGGTCTTGTTCGGCGCGATGATCAGCGCGGGGCGGTTGATCTTACTGATGACGTTCGCCATCGTGAAGGTCTTACCTGAACCCGTTACACCGAGCAGGGTCTGGAACTTCACACCCTTTTGCACGTTCTCCGTTAATTGGGCGATAGCCTGAGGCTGATCGCCGGCCGGAGCGAACTTTGTAGAGAGCTTAAACGGCTCTGACGTTGGTTGGGCGGTCGTCGGTCGCCGATTCACTGAGATACTCGATTCTTCGCCGCGTTGATAACTTCCTTCGCAAGCTCGACCGCGACCTCTTCGGTGAATTTACCTCGCCTCGATGCTTCGTTGAGCACCTTTGACGTCGTCGCATAGATATCGTTCACCTTAGAGGAGATCCATTCAGTATTTTGACCGCGCGTCGCGACCTCCGCGCACACACAGATGACTCCACCTGAGTTGATAACGAAATCGGGACAGTACAGGATCCCCTTCTCGTTGATGGTAGAGTACACCGAACGATCCGGAAGCTGATTGTTCGCAGCTCCGGCGATAATCTTGCACGACAATCGTGGAAGCGTAGTGGCGTTTATCGTTTGACCGACCGCACACGGAGCGAAGATATCACACGGAACATCGTATATCGCGTCTATAGAAACAACCTTGGCGCCGTACTGGGACGCGGCCTCTTTGAGATTGTGCTCATTCGTATCGGCAACGGTTACCTCAGCGCCCGCTTCGGTAAGATGACCCAAGAGGTACATACCGACGTGCCCGACCCCTTGAATCGCGACCCGCTTGCCCTTGAGAGAGCGTCCTTCTTTAAAAACTCGCTCCGCGGCGGCTTGCATCGAGAGGAAAACGCCTTTCGCGGTCCACGGCGACGGATCTCCGGCACCACCAAGCTTCGGATCTGTACCGACCACATGCTTGGTAACCGCCTTCATCACCATCATATCGGCGACGGACGTACCCATATCCTCCGCTGTGATGTAGCGGCCCATGAGGTAGTTCAGACACTCACCAAATTTATTGAAGAGGGCCTCTCGCCCCTCCTTCATCGCTGGGTCAGCAATGATGCACGCCTTGCCACCACCAAGCGGCAATCCAGCGAGCGCGCTCTTATAGGTCATGCCCTCAGAGAGACGCATGACATCGTCGATAGCGGCGGCCTCATTCGGATAGAGGCGCATGCGGCAACCACCGAGCGCTGGTCCAAGCACGGTATTATGAATACCAACGATCGCTTTAAGACCGACCTCTGGATAGTTAAAGAACACTACCTGCTCGTGGCCGCGCGCTTCGCATTCGGCAAGAACATTTCCAGCCATATATTTTCACCAAGCGTGCTAACCACCTCGTGAGAGGGGGCTACTTGTTGTTACTTTCTGGATTGATCGGCTCAGCGCCCTTATCAAGGGGGATACCCGCGTAAGGCTGCGGTCGACGGTCACATCCGCTGGTGCTCACGATGACACACGCCATCACCACAAGAGCGAAACAAAAAGTGCGAGAAAGTTTCATAGAGTCCTTCGACGTAACGAAAAAGTAGCGACTAGCTTTACCGCTGCCATCGTGGGGAGCACCCACCAAGCGAACCGGAACTAACACTCCCTTAAATGTACCCCATCACAAGCGGACCGGGGAATATAAGGAATGCCCTGGAGAGGACTTGAACCTCCACACCCTTACGGATACATGACCCTGAATCATGCCTGTCTACCAATTCCAGCACCAGGGCTAACTAGCGACTAGAGTTCAAGTTTCTAGCATACCGACTGGGGAATGGAAACAGGAACGTAGACGGATGATGCTAGAGTAATTAGGCACTTACCTCCAGTATACATTCCCTCGGGGAGCCGAGACACAGGCCCGTGGTCTAGGAAAAATCAGGGCACCGTCCCCGCCCCGTTCACGTGGCCACGCAGAAGCAATTGAAGTCAAACCAGAGAGGGTCGACTACCCGAACACAACCCCTTGCGCGAGAGGCGCGTCATCCCCGTAGTTGATCGTAGTTGTCTGCCGACGCATGTACTGCTTCCACGAATCAGATCCTGATTCACGACCTCCGCCGGTATCCTTCTCCCCACCAAAGGCACCACCGATCTCAGCACCAGAGGTTCCGATGTTCACGTTGGCGATACCACAATCACTCCCCGCTGCTGACAGAAAGCGCTCCGCGACCTTCAGATTGCGAGTAAAGATCGCAGAGCTAAGTCCCTGCGGCACTCCGTTGTTGAGGGCGATCGCCTCTTCAACGGTATTAAAAGGAATAACGTAGAGGATCGGCGCGAAGGTTTCCTCAGCGACCAACTCCATCGCGGCGTGCGCCTTCACGATCGTTGGCTCGACGTACAGTGGCGAAGCGAGTCCGGACACAACATTTCCTCCGTAGAGAACCGTGCCTCCCTCTTTCGAAACCCGCGCAATCGCAGCTTTGTAGGCCTCAACAGCTCCCTGCGATACGAGGGGCCCCATCAGCACACCTTTCTCAAGGGGATCGCCGATCTTAATCTGCTTATACGCGGTGCTCATCTTCTCAACGAAGGTGTCGTATATCTTTTCATGCACGATCGCTCGACGGATCGTGGTGCACCGTTGGCCTGCGGTTCCGACCGCACCAAAAAGCACGCCTGGCATCACGAGATCCATGTCAGCGTCATCCATTATGATGACGGCATTGTTACCACCCAACTCCAGAATACTTCTTCCGAGACGGTCTCCAACAACTTTCGCGACCTCGCGCCCCATACGACACGAGCCGGTTGCCGATACACATGGGATTCGGCGATCTAACGCGATCCGTTTGCCGAGGTCAGGTCCGTTACCAACAACGAGGGAGAACACCCCTTCGAACCCGCGCTCTTTCGCGACACTACGACAGATCGAATTGATCGCTACCGCGGTAAGGGGAGTCAACTCAGAGGGCTTCCACACAACGGTATCACCACACACGGCGGCGATCATCGAGTTCCACGCCCACACCGCGGCTGGAAAGTTGAAGGCGGTAATCACACCGATTACACCAAGCGGATGCCACTGCTCATACATTCGGTGATTGCGGCGCTCGGAGTGCATCGACTTGCCGTACAGTTGACGAGAGAGTCCGACAGCAAAATCGGCGATGTCGATAGCCTCCTGAACCTCGCCCTCCCCTTCCGCGAGTATCTTGCCCATCTCCAACGAAACGAGTTTACCGAGTGCGTGTTTAGAATCTCTCAGGGCGTTACCTATCTTACGCACAAGCTCTCCTCGCTCAGGAGCGGGTACCTTACGCCATTCCAGAAAGACCTCGTGCGCATCCGTCACGACCTGCTCATATGCCACCTCATCGGCGCACACCACTCGACCAAGCTCACCCCCATCGATAGGGGAAGTACTCACCAAATTACCTCCTCCGGAGGAGACGATCACACGCTTACCGAAAGCACCGGGATTAGAGGCCTCTAGGCCCAAAGAGGAAAGCATGTCACGCATAGTTCACCGTAGTCGAAAGAGCGCTTACGTTACGCCCTCTCATTAGAATATCACCGGGATGGAGAGGGTACGAGGCTAAAAAACACCTGCAATACCCGTTGCTTGATGGGGATCGCTCCGATCAACGATGAGCTTTCCCCTGCTACGGGAGCCCGGCGATGGTGGCAACCGAGCAAGCCAATCACGGTCTCGTGTCAATCAGACAGGATTCAGAATCCCTTTACTTCACTCAAGATCATTTTGACTTCCCCCCTCCTCTTGAGGAAAGATGTGACCCGTGAACCCCAGTATGCCCACCATCTCAATGAGTCAGCGCGCCAAATCGTGGCGCTCCGCATACTGCTGCGCCCTGTGTATGTGCCTACATCTAGGCGCACTTCGCCGCGCGTAGCGCGAGTTCTCTCATTCCGGTCGCCACGCGACCTCTCCACAGAACAGATATACTAGCACGACATCCCTCTCGGGGACCGACACGATCATGGACGCCTCAATTAACAATCAATTCTCAGCAGAGCTCTCGGCGAACACAAACTTTTCAGGGGGATTATACCGCAAGCTCCTCTCGGCATATGCGGAGCTACCGTTTGTTACGATGGAGCGAATAGCCGACATCTCATCACCTGAACTGGGAGAGCTTCCGCTCGTATTTATGAGGTACGCGCCCCCATCCAGCACAGCGTCTCGAAAATTAAAACTTTTGATCACGGCGGGAATTCACGGGGATGAGCCAGCCGGAGTGTTAGCGCTGTATAAATATGTCATGAGTCTCTCGCTGCGAGAGCTTCCGGTGGAGGTCTATGCGTTCCCATGCATAAACCCGGTAGGATTACTTCAAAACTCACGGGCAAGCTCCGGACACTTCGATCTCAATCGCCAGATGACCAGGAATTCCATCGCGCCCGAGGTACGCGCCTTTGTCTCCACGTTAGATGGGCTATGCACACCCTTCGATGCTGCCTTTGACCTGCAGGAGGACAACCCTGCGGTGACGCGCGATACTGCCCCAGACGGTTCTGAAGCTGACGCTTTCTACCTCTACGAGAGCAACTTCGATCCGCTGCGAGCCTCAATCGGAACCGAGATCTCTCGGGCCGTTGCAAAGGCCGGAATTGCAGTAGCATCGCAACGCTCCATCTATGGGGAGCGGTCGCTCAACGGGGTGATTCAGAGAGGAATGGAGCGCGATCGGGAGTGGGACGTCGAGCGCTTTCTCACGATGAACGTTACGAACCACGCGATCACACTTAGGACGCCGGTGTCAGCCCCACTCAGCGAACGGGTAAAAGCTCAAACAACGGCACTAGAGTCCGGCATCCAAGTGCTGATGAGAGCGTTGTTGTAGTGCAGCCGTGTCGGAGCCAATCGAACCCACGTTCGCAACGGAGAATGGAATAGGAACAAAGGATACAAAGAGACTATTACTATTGCGGAACTAAGAGAGGCGCACCTCCGGCAGGGGGTGCAGGGGGGCGAAGCCCCATCCTGCCCGTCATTACAATCTTGGCGAAGCCAAGTTGGAATAGGAACAAAGTTGGAATAGGAACTAAGGGTACGGATGAGCCTATTGTGGCGGAACTGAGAAAAGCCCAACTCCGGCAGTGGTGCAGGGGGGCGAAGCCCCATCCTGCCCGTCATTCCAATCTTGGCGAAGCCAAGTTGTAATAGGAACAAAATGGAGCGGGAGACGAGATTCGAACCCGCGACCCTCAGCTTGGAAGGCTGATGCTCTAGCCGACTGAGCTACTCCCGCTCAACTAAATCCTCTCGGTTGGGCCCCTCGTGGCAGGACCACAGTGCAAGGATTCAATTCAACGAAGTTACGTCGCCACCGTCGCGTGTTGGGGATTCAACAACAAATCGGGATAAATTGCAATCACTTCGCCCAAACTCTCTGTAGGTTGTGCGCGCTATCATCCTAAGAAAATGGATAAGGATTTCAGATATTTCCTTTTCGGCTCCCCCACGGGCATGACCCACATTGGCAAGCTCAACTCAGAGCGGTTATTCCCTGAACTTTATTGGTCTCGCCAAAGCGAACTAAGATAGCACACAATGGTCGGAGGTTTATGATCGGCATCAAGAAAAAGCGCACCCTCCTCGACACCCTTATCTCCCTCCCAATGGATCCGGCTGGAATGATGCGGCATCTCCTGAGAGAGCGCCGATACCCTCCCTATCTCATCCTTGCGCCACTCTCAACCTTCTTGGTCCTCGTTGCACCTACCCTCTGGTACCAACACTACATGGGACTCCAGTCAGCTGTCCCGGAGATAAATTACGCAATCTCCATGACGGTGGTTCTCACACTGATATGGTTCAGTCTACTGATGTCCGTCCTGTTTAAACTCCTTTTCCTCAACGTTTCTGCAGGAAGATTGTGGGCAGCATCCCTCTATTGCTTGACCGGCTTGATCCCCTTCATGCTTTCATTTTATCTCGGCAACTACCTCACGAACGGGCACCTTTCGATCTTAGGATACCTCGCCACAGGACATGCCCATAATTCCGATTGGTTTGTTGAGCTCTTTCCGACCTGCGCCACGTGGGCGCTCGTTTTTTGCTTCTACCTCTTTGTGAATGCCGTTCGAGCACTTACCAACACGAAGCTGGTTTCAGCGGTCTCAATGTCCGTGCTAGCAATCCCGGTCCTCATAGGATCGTTCGTGGTATCACTCACGATCTCAAATATTATCTTTGAAGATACGGGGATTGAGGTCTATCGCTTCTTTACGCACCTCTTACATCCGGTAGGCCACTGAGTAAGAAGAAGAGGGCTCGCTAACGGATCCCCGCAACCGTGGAGAACCCAATAGGAAGCGCTTGCAACGTATGGGCGAGCGCCTCCCCCGCGTGAGCGGCAGACACGAATCCAGCTTCGAACGCGGATGGAGCGAAGTACACTCCCTGCTCCAACATAGCGTGGAAGAACACATTGAAGGACTCTTTCTTGGTTGAAAGGGTGTCTCGGTAGGATCGCACCGG
>Ga0214921_10012528_pt1 | contig 10114 bp, 7 predicted proteins | sample LL1505_MetaG_FD_177992 | JGI IMG/M metagenome (GOLD analysis project Ga0214921, IMG submission 177992) | Freshwater microbial communities from Lake Lanier, Atlanta, Georgia, United States - LL-1505 | ecosystem: Environmental > Aquatic > Freshwater > Lake | place: USA: Georgia | collected 2015-05-28
AAGTACGTAACCACGTCCTTCATTGCCTGGGGTTACTCCGTCGCCAATTAACATGGCAGCAGTACGTGCATGATCTGCGATCACTCGAAGTGAAACATCTGAAGCTATTGATTTTCCATATTTAACATTTGCTAATGCGCTGGCTTTATCTAGAATCAATCTAGTCGTATCAATTTCATAAATATTTTCGACACCTTGCAGCAATGCGGCAGTTCTTTCCAGACCCAAACCAGTATCAATACTTTTTTTAGGTAAATCACCTAAAATTGGAAAATCTGATTTTCCATTTCCAGAACCGCGTTCTGATTGCATGAAAACCAAGTTCCAAATTTCCATGTATCGGTTTTCATCTGCAATTGGGCCACCTTCGACGCCATGCTCTGGACCGCGATCAAAGTAAATTTCAGAGCACGGACCACAAGGGCCAGGAACTCCCATTGACCAGAAATTATCATCCATATCTCTGCGCTGAATGCGCTCTTTTGGAACACCAATTTGCTTGTGCCAAATATCGGCAGCCTCATCATCGTCAAGATAAACCGTTACCCAGAGTCGTTCAGGATCAAATCCATATCCACCATCAGATTGCGAGCGAGTTAACAACTCCCACGCGAGGGTAATTGCACCCTCTTTAAAGTAATCTCCAAATGAAAAGTTTCCACACATCTGGAAAAATGAAGCATGTCTGGTGGTTTTACCAACTTCATCAATATCTAAAGTTCGCACACATTTCTGAACAGAGGTTGCTCTTTTATACGGTGCAGGTATTTCACCAAGAAAATACGGCTTGAAAGGAACCATGCCGGCGTTTACAAGTAATAAATTTGGATCATCGGCAATTAAAGAAGCTGAAGGCACAACAGTATGAGTTAAGCCAGCCCGATTATCTTTTTCAAAGAAGTCAAGCCAACGTTTACGTATCTCTGCTGAATCCACACTAAATCCGTTCTACTAATTAAGATTAATCGCGGTTTTTGTTTCTAGCTTTTGCAATTCCCCAAGCGACTGCGGCCATTTTGGCAGCTGGTCCACGCGAGAGAATTGAATCAGCGGCGGCGGTCAACCTAGTAGTAAAACCCTCTGCGCTTTTTGTAATGTTATCGATTCGCTCAAACTGTTTATTCGTTAGATTTACAGTAGTAGTTACCTCTTCAAGCAGCGGAACTGTTTCTTGACTAACATTTTTAATAGCTACGCCTGCTTCATCTAACACTTTCCCAAATCTAATTACTGCATAAGCGATCGCAACCGCTACAACAGCTAATGAAGAGGCAGCGATAATGGCCGCGATCCCGCCTGCACTCATCCCTTGCCTCCTAAAATCTCCCGAATCCGTTCCAGCGCTTTAGCCACTCTAGCTTCAGCTCCGTGGGCGGTTGGGCGGTAATACTGCTTCCCGATCAACGGATCAGGGGCGTATTGAGCGGCAACCACTCCATCTGGATAGTCATGAGGATACAGGTAATCCCCGCTGGCACCGAAAGGTGTGGCTCCATCGCGAAGCGGTGGCGGGACTAGCCCGATATTTCCACTGTTCACATCTTGGCGAGCCTCGGATATTGCAACATTTACCGCGTTTGATTTAGGGGCGCTCGCGCAATAAACAGTGGCGTGTGCCAATAACAATGCACCTTCTGGCATTCCCACTAAGGCCACAGCTTGCGCCGCTGCAGTCGCAACGAGCAAAGCATTTGAATCGGCCATTCCAATATCTTCACTTGCAAAGATCATCAAGCGCCGAGCCATATATCTTGGGTCTTCGCCAGCTTCAATCATCCGGGCTAAATAATGAAGAGCAGCGTCAACATCAGACCCACGCATACTTTTAATATAAGCACTAATTACATCGTAATGTTGATCTACGTTGTACAACACTATTGCTTGAGAAACCGCTTTCGATAAATTCTCTACAGTGATTACTCCGGTATCTTCACTAGCTCCAGCAGCTGCTTCTAAGTAAGTCAAAATTCTTCTACCGTCACCATTTGAAATTTTTATCAATTCCGATTTGGCATCAATTTCCATGGCTATTTTATTATTTAAGCCCTTGGGATCAAGTAACGCTCTCTCAATTAGCTTCTCGGCTGACTCTTCACTCAAGGCATTTAAAGTTAATACTAAAGAACGTGAAAGCAACGGTGAGATGATCGAGAATGCCGGATTTTCAGTTGTTGCGGCTACTAAGGTAATTAACTTATCTTCAACAGCTGGCAACAAAGCATCTTGTTGAGCTTTATTAAATCTATGAACTTCATCGATAAAAAGTAATGTCTGTACGCCTTTATGAGCTAATTGAAATCTTGCCGATTCAATCTCTTCACGGACATCTTTCACACCAGCGTTTACTGCGGAGAGTTGTCGAAATCTGCGTCCCTTAGATAACAGTAAGGCTAATGAAGTTTTACCTACGCCTGGTGGTCCATACAAAATAATTGATGGAGGGGCGCCTGGCAATCCATCCAACAACCTGCGTAAAGGTGTGCCTTCATTTATTAAGTGGTCTTGGCCTAATACCTCCGAAAGGTTATCGGGACGCAACCGTGCAGCCAGCGGAGCATTTAAAGAGATTTCAACACCTTCGGATGAAGATAAATCTCCACCTTCAGTGTCAAATGTAAATAACTCCATTAACGTGATTATCAGATCGTTGTTATCAAAGAAGATAAATCTGTTAATGGGAGATTTGGTGTGCTGTGATTCTTGTGTGCCACAACAGCGGCCGAGTGATACTCCTCTAGCGCTGCGATGACTTTGGTGTCTGCATATGGAGTTCCATCAACTATTGGACCCTTTACACAATCGATAACCGCAGCCACATCGTCACCAGCCAAAGTTCTATGCACTTCAAGAGCATGGGCTAGGGCAAGCACTTTGCTTCTATTACTTTGTAAAATTTCCTCAGAGCGCTGCAATAGAGTTGAGAGATTATCTTCAATTCGATCCGACAACGCATTACGTAACTCTTTCTGCGCGTTCTCACCAGGTTTACCTTTTCCGCCTGGTGCGCCAACTTCAAACCGCTTGTTAGATGCATGTGAGGAAACAGTTGAACCCATTCCCCAATGCCCTTCCATGAAGCTAGCAATTGTTGTCGCACTTTCTAGGTCTCCAGATACTCCTGAAGAATTATCTCCAGCAAAAAATAATCTTTCGCCCGATAAAGATGCTAGCGATACCAAAATATCTGCCTCGTACTCTGTTCGCCATCTTGTGAACTGATCATCTGGTGGAATACTTGCAACCATTCCCAAATAATCAGAGCCTTTTTCAATAGTGGCAAGATCAATCATCATATGTCTGCGCATTACATGTGCCATAACTCCATGACAAGCTTCATGGATTGCAACAGCATGACGTTCACGCTCGATGTATTCAACATCCTCCGGAGGTCCTAGCTCTTTTAGTTGTTTAGCTTTAATTACATCTACCCAAGTGATGCTGGTGCGACCATTTCTAATCGCATTGATTAATCCTTCATTGATCGTATCTTTGATAGTTGCACCAGTTGCATACGGTGTGATCGTCGCCAATTTATCGATCTCTTCTGCAGTCAAAGAGTGTGAAACTTTATCTAAGTAACCTTGATACGTACGCACTCGTCCTGGCTTACTTGGGTATCCAACTCGGTACATTCGATCAATTCGACCTGGGCGCAGTAACGCTTCATCCAATGCTTCTGGCATGTTGGTAGCCATAACAGTGAGAATTCGATATTTAGGTGGTTGTTTAGGACGCATCCCTAACGTTCTACGTACGATGCGATTAAAAAATCCACGTGGTTTTTTCAAACCTGACAACTCAGTAAGCAGGGCCTGCAAAGTTCCCATTCCGCCGCCACCGCCACCGCCAGCTCCGCCCATTACAAATTTTTCTCTAGTAATTAAATTTGCGGCATCTTGAGATAAATAATTACCGCCATGACATGAACTTCCAAAAACATCAGGAGTAAATCTGCCTTGGCCGCCAGAAGGTGCTAATCCACGATTACCTAACGAGTCTGCCTCATCAAAGAAAGCGACAACTCCACCGTAGCGCAATGACAATTTACGTAATTTTCGGAATAGTCCTTTTACTTTCATAACACCGATACCGAAAAACATCGCGTTAAACGCACCTGGATCAACAAAAACGAACGGCTTACCGCTTTCACCCGCCATTGATTCTGCCATTAAAGTTTTACCGGTTCCTGGAGGTCCCCAAAGTAAAATACCTCCCGGTACATATCCACCATATTTTTCAATCTCTTCTGGTTTTTCTAAGAACATTAAATTTTCACGAATTCGAGCCAAGACGTGATCCTGTCCCCAAACATCAGAGAAACGCGTTTTTATGTCATCTGGGAAATAGACATCAATTCCGCCGCGAGACAAAAACCAAAACATCGCTACAAATTGAATAACGATAAACACCACAGCAAAAAGTAATTGTCCAAGTAAAGGAAGCGCGCTCCATAGAGCTTGAGGGGCTAAAAATAATGCTTGAACTGGAGGCTCGTTATAAACAGCTCCTAAAACCACACTTAAAAGTGCTATCCAAATTAGCGCTTTGATTGCCCTAGAAAGACGATAACGATTCCAATCGCTAATCTTATGTATTAATCGATCAGTAAATGCAAAATACTTCTGCCAACCACTGTGATACGGAGCGGCGAATTCTGCAATTAAGAAATGGATTTGCCTAATAATTTCAATACCAGCAAGAACAAAAAGCCAAGGTCGAGTGTTTCCGACTTCTTTAATCGCATCAGTGAATCCAAGTAAGGGATTATCCGCCATTAACGCCCATGCCAGAACGAAGTACACGATTGAGAGCGTGATTAGGAATTTCAAGCGATCGAAAGCACTTAGGTGAATCCGAACTTTGCGATCTGAATCTCGCATTCTGCTTGTGTGCTGTTCGGTATTACTCATCGGACTCCCCTAACCGTAAATGAATCAGAAATACTATTTATCTCTTCCGTATTGGCGTTAAAGCATTTAGTTGAACATCTAACGATAAAAAAGTACAAAGTAGTTCGATCATCAGAAATCAAAGCTGTTTGCTTGACTGTTTCATTTGCCGAACCCGGTGGTGTGAATGAAAAAGTAGTCCTTACTCCTCTGGCCCCTTTTTCAATCATCTCTTCATCATCTAACAAAACAAAATCTGAAACCACGGTGCTCTCACCAGCGAAAAGTTTGGTTACTGGGACAATTAAATCTCTTAATGAATTGAGGGACACTCCATTAGCCTCAGCCATAGTTAACTGACGCACTCTTGTAAAAGCAATTGGATGCTCAGTTGGATTAAGCCCAAAGATTTCTTTTGGAGAGATAATTGAATTCTTGCTATAAGCCTCTTGCCAAAGAACCAAGTTTGCTTTTTCAATGCCGGCCGCGTCGGCTCCCGTTTTCTCAGCTTTGCGTAAATCTCTTTCAGCTATTTTTGTCCACGAAGTAGGCACAGTGAAAAAAGTGCCAACCTCTTTGTTAGCTGCATACTTTTGACTACTTTGCGCGCAGCCTGACAAGAGCAAAACTGTTGTCATAGTTAAAAGTAGGGCGCGGGCCTTCATTACTACTTCTCTGACTTCTCTAACTTCTCTGACTTCTCTGATTTATCTATCCCAGCTTCTTTTCTTTGTGCAGGAGTGATTGGAGTGGGCGCACCGGTTAATGGATCTCCCCCACTTGCGGTTTTAGGGAAAGCAATAACTTCGCGAATAGATTCAACGCCGGCCATTAATGCACTTACTCGGTCAATACCGATTGCAATTCCACCGTGAGGAGGCGGTCCATAGTTAAAGGCATCTAAGAGGAATCCGAATTTAGATTGTGCTTCATCACGAGTTAGACCGATAACGTCAAATACCCGTTGTTGAATCTCTCGTTGATGAATACGAATTGATCCGCCGCCAATTTCATTACCATTCAAAACAATGTCATACGCATATGCCAAAGCATTTGCAGGATCTTTATCAAACGTGGCTGAATATTCAGGTTTTGGTCCAGTGAAAGGATGATGTACCGCAGTCCAACCACCGTCATCTGTTGGTTCAAACATTGGCGCATCCACGACCCATAGGAATTCCCACATTTGGTCTGGAATCAATTCGCACTTCTTTGCAATCTCTAAACGAGCAGCACCAAGTAATTTCTGAGATTCATCTCGATCTCCTGCTGCAAAGAAGATTGCATCTCCTGGGTTGGCTCCAACTTTTTGCGCGATTCCGGCTCGCTCTTCCTCTGAAATATTTTTCGCAACTGGTCCCGTGACTTCACCTGCTGCATCAATCAAAATATATGCAAGGCCTTTGGCGCCACGAGCTTTCGCCCATTCTTGCCATCCATCTAATTCACGTCGAGGAGTAGTTGCTCCTCCTGGCATCACAACCGCACCTACATAAGGCGCCTTAAATACTCGAAATTCAGTGTTGTTGAAATAGTCGGTAACTTCGACTAGTTCGTATTCAAATCTTAAATCTGGTTTATCAGATCCAAATCTGCGCATTGCATCAAGAAATGTCATTCTGGGTATCGGAGTTGAGATCTCGATTCCAAGAACTTCTTTCCATAACTTCTTCAAAATCTTTTCGGTGAGAGTTAAAATGTCTTCTTGGTCTACGAAGCTCATCTCGACATCTAATTGCGTGAACTCCGGTTGACGATCTGCGCGGAAATCCTCATCGCGGAAACAGCGCGCAATTTGATAATACTTTTCCATACCAGCAACCATCAAGAGTTGTTTGAATAATTGTGGTGATTGCGGTAGTGCGTACCAACTACCTGGTTGCAAGCGAACTGGAACTAGAAAATCCCTGGCACCTTCTGGTGTTGAACGAGTTAAGTAAGGTGTTTCAATATCTAAGAAGCCTTCGCCTTCCATTACGGAGCGAATAGTTGAAGTTATTTTTGAGCGCAACCGCAAAGCAGCTGCCGGTCCTTCTCGTCTTAAATCAAGATAGCGATACTTCAGGCGTACTTCTTCATTTGCATCAACACGCTCACCGCTGTCAATTGGAAATGGCAAAGGAGCCGCTTCGCTCAATACAGTTAATTGATCACAAATAATTTCAATAGCTCCGGTTGGCACATTCTCATTTGCATTGCCGTCCGGCCGTAACGAAACTTTTCCGGTGACACTAATGCACCATTCAGCCCTTAAGGCTCCGGCCACACTCTCGTCATGAATCACAACTTGCGACCAACCGGTCGCATCTCTCAAATCAATAAACGCAACACCACCATGATCACGACGTCTGGCAACCCAGCCAGCCAAAGTAACGGTATCTCCTGCATTGTGGGCAGTTAACTGTCCAGCGCCATGTGTGCGTATCAAAATATTGCCTCGCTTGAATTTCTCTTCACTTTAAGAAGTCGGCTATCTCGGTAAGCCTAACTGATACAACAGCACCGTCGCTCATGTGCTTAATCTCTGCTTGTCCAGAACTGATCTCATCTTCGCCTAGTACCGCTAAATACTTAGCGCCAGATTTATCTCCACTTTTCATGGCACCTTTTAGGCCACGTTCACCAAAAGCCATATCGCAGCGAATTCCTTGATTTCTTAAACTCATTAAAAGTTCGATAGCAAATTTACGTGCCTCTTCGCCTAGCGGAACTAAGTAAAGCGAAAGTTGCGTAGCAGGTAACAACGCAATTCCTTCAGCTTCGCAGGCAAGCAATACTCGATCGACGCCGATTCCATAACCAATGCCGGACAAGGATTGTCCACCAAGTTTTTCCATCAAGCCGTCGTACCGTCCACCACCACCGATTCCGGATTGAGCGCCAAGTTTGTGATGAACAAATTCAAAAGTTGTATGTGTGTAGTAATCCAGGCCGCGAACTAATTTAGGATTTTCAATATATTTTATTCCCAATTTTGTTAAGCCTTCTTTAACTGCCGAATATCTTTCTTTGGCTTCTTGAGTTAGGTAATTTAAAATTACCGGCGCATCTTTTAGCGCCGCGATCATTTCAGGACGTTTATCATCCAGAACTCGTAATGGATTCACTTTTGCGCGCTCTCTTGTGGCTTCATCAAGATCTATTTTTTGCAAGAAGTTCACTAATGCTTCTCTATGCGCATCTCTTGATGCCTTATCTCCCAACGAATTTATATGTACTTCATAATCCTTCAAACCTAAAGTTGCGAATGCTTGAACTGCTAAAGAGATCACTTCAACATCGATCAGTGGGTCGTCTCCCCCAATTGCTTCAACACCAACTTGATAAAACTGTCTATATCGTCCGGCTTGTGGACGTTCTGCTCTAAAGAAAGCGCCGGAATACCAAACCTTTACCGGAAGTTGTCCGCGATCTAATCCACTTTCAATGACTGCCCGCATCACACCTGCAGTACCTTCTGGTCGCAATGTAAGTGAACGATCTGCACGATCAGTAAAGGTATACATCTCTTTGCTGACGACATCAGTTGATTCACCAACTCCACTTGTGAACAAACCGGTATCTTCAAAGACTGCAGTTTCCATTAACTGATAATTAGCTAAACGTGCAGGTGCGATTAATTTCTCACGAACTAATTCGAAATTCGCAGACTCTGGGGGTAAATACTCTTTAACACCTTTAGGAACTTGGAACTTCATTACAACTTCCCAATCGCTGCAGCTTTTAAATAAGGATTGTGCGCACGCTCTGCACCGATTGTTGTTTCTTCGCCATGTCCAGGGAGAACGCGCAGTTCATTGGCTAGTGGCCAGATTTTATGCATCAACGTCTCCTGCATCTGTGCGTGAGATCCAGTTGGCAGATCGGTTCTACCAATAGATCCAGCGAACAAAACATCGCCAGAAATTAAAATCTCATTATTTATATGGCACAGAATAGAACCTGCAGTGTGTCCAGGGGCGTGAACAAAGCGCAGATTCAGCCCAGCAATTTCAATCTCGGTTCCATCGCTCAATTCGCGGACCTCTTCAGGCTCTACAAATTGTTGCCCTTTCGTGAGGGATTTACTCTCACTCGATAAGGCGTATTCAGGATGTTCTAGCAAGATCCGATCGGCACTATGGATCAGCGCCGGCACGCCAGCTTTGGCACATAATGGCGCCAGGGAAAAGGTGTGATCCAGATGGCCGTGCGTCAGTAAGACCGCCACTGGCTTGAGGTTGTGTTTAGCGGCCCGATCCAAAATCGCTCCACTCAGGTCTGGATCCCCGATTCCGGGGTCCACAATCAGGGCTTCGTTGCCTTTACCGGTAGCGATAATCCAGGCATTCGTCGCAAATGCCTTAGCCACAATTACGCTTACCAGCACAGATTCTCCATTTTCAAAGCAGGGTTTGGGGGTTTGTTAAGGCTACCGGTACCGTGTCCTTACAAGTTCCATTCACCGTATCAATAGCGAGCCCGATTGGCATTTAGACCCGAATAGGTTGCCGGTCAGGTGGCGCGCAAAGAGAGTAAAGGAGATTTACCTTGAGCGAGAATGAAGGATTAATTTCAGCAGCAAGTGCCCTCATTGGAGATCCCGCCCTCTTTGGACGAGTTCATGAAGACGGAACCGTTTACGTTTGGACCGCAGCCGGTGAAAAACCTGTTGGTTCCTACCCTGGCAAAAGCCCAGAAGAAGCATTGCAATATTTCGTTCGCAAATTTGAGACTTTAGCATCTGAAATCGCCTTAACCGCCGCTCGTATTCGAAGTGGAGCAATTCTTCCGCAAGATGGTGAAATCGCTGTCGCAAAATTGCGAGAAAGCATCACCACGATTAACGCCGTTGGAGATTTAGCTGCTCTAGCCGTTGCAGTGGATCAAATTCCGCCACTAATTGACCAACAACGACAAATTTACGCTGCCAAAAAAGCAGAAGAAGCAAATGCTCGCGCCGCTGCACGTAACGAAGCAAAGATTGCCAAGGAAGCGATTGTTGTCGAAGCTGAAAGAATTGCCGATAAGGATTCCTGGAAAGTTACTGGCGATCGCCTCAAAGAGTTACTTGATCAATGGAAAGTTCTTCCACGAATCGACAAAGCAAGTGATGAGCAACTATGGAAAAGATTTTCCATTGCTCGAAATGGTTTTGACCGACGACGTCGTGCCCACTTTGCGAAATTAGTAGCCGAGCAAAGCACGATTGCATCAGCAAAAGAGAAGATTGTGGCCGAAGCCGA
>Ga0214921_10012529_pt1 | contig 10113 bp, 8 predicted proteins | sample LL1505_MetaG_FD_177992 | JGI IMG/M metagenome (GOLD analysis project Ga0214921, IMG submission 177992) | Freshwater microbial communities from Lake Lanier, Atlanta, Georgia, United States - LL-1505 | ecosystem: Environmental > Aquatic > Freshwater > Lake | place: USA: Georgia | collected 2015-05-28
TCCTTGATTTTTCGGATCGCACCTGAGGTATCAATAACGAAAAATCAAGGATGTTGTGGAGCTCTACATGCTCACAATGGAGAGTTAGAACGTGGCAAAGAGATGGCTGCCCAGTTGGGCGAGAAATTACCTGGAACTATTCTTACAACTGCCGGTGGTTGTGCTGCACATTTAGCGGCCGTGTTGGGTAATGAGCGAGTAAGTGAGTTTTCTCAGTGGTGGAGCGCCCAGGAAAAACTCTTAAAGCCAATCGAAAAAGATGGCAAAAAGATTCGTATCGGTTTCCAAGATTCTTGCCACCTTCGGAATGGATTGGGAATCTTTAAGGAACCACGCGCGATTCTTAAATCACTTGGCGATTATGTTGAAATTCCGAATGCCAGTGGCTGTTGTGGTGCGGCTGGAAGTTATTCATTGCTACAACGAAAAAATAGCCAAAAAGTTATAGCTAAAAAGATCGAAGATATAAAAGCGCTCGATCTAGATTATGTAATTACGGTAAATCCAGGTTGCACTCGCCAATTAGTAACATCTCTACGACGAGCTAAAATTAAAACTCGCGTACTGCACATAGCGCAATTGATCGAAATGGCTGTTAATTGAGTTCATCGGATGTTGAGTTTGCAACCAAAACTCTGCTTTCACTTGTTCCTGATGCGAAAGAGATAACTGCTACGACCCTTTCGGGCGGTGTCTCATGTGACACCATAAAAGTTAATTGGGATAACGGATCTGGTGTTATCAAGCGTGCACTTGCTCAGTTGCGCGTGCCGGGTACTTGGGAAGCAGATGTTGATCGGATTCTTGCTGAAGGCGATGCAATAACTATGTACCACCAACTCACTCCTGAATTTGTTCCGAAATTATTAGGTCGGAATGATGATGAGTTAGCAATAATGCTGGAGCTAGCGCCAAACGATATGAGTGAATGGCGTCTGCAGATGCTCGAGGGAATTGTTGATCCAAAAATTGGAAGTGAATTAGGAAAAGTACTTGGAATCTGGCACAACAAAACCACCGGAGTACAACTCCCCCCGCGTATCGAAAATGGCAAGAAGAGACTTTACGACTTAAGGGCTGGAGCTTTTTATGGTGGAATGGCAAAAATTTGGCCAGAGTATGAGCCCCTCATCGCCTCATGTGCAAAAGAGTTAATGGAAAGTATGGAGTGCGCGGTTCATGGAGATTTCTCGCCAAAAAATATATTGGCCGGGCCAAGTGGAACTTGGGTTTTAGATTTTGAAGTAACTCATAAAGGTGCCCCAGTATTTGATCTGGCATTTATGTGTGCTCATCTAATTATTAAATCTATCCACCTTGAAGATCAACGAGATTTGCTATTGGAAACAATCGCAAACTTCCTGAATGCCTATAAAGAACAACGGGGTGAAATTCCTGGAAATCTCGGGCATCATGTTGGCATCATTACTGCGGTGCGAGTTGTTGGTATCTCGCAAGTGAAGTATTTGAGTGATTCAGCAAAGGTGAAAGTAATCGAAAAAGCTAGATTATTACTAGACGGGGCGGATTTACTTTAAATCTAGCCTTTAAGGGAGCCGCTAAGCAGACCACGCAAGAAGTACCGTCCCAAGAACATATAAACCAACAATGTTGGTATTGAGGCCATTAATGAGGCGGTCATATTCTTTCCGTAGTAAACCTGATTAGAACTTCCAGTCAGCCAGTTAAGCGCAGTAGTTGCCACCGCAAGTTTTGGTGATCCACCTGTTAAGAAAATTGCAAAGAGGAAATCATTCCACGCTGAGGTGAACTGCCAAATTAATACCACCACGAAAGCTGGGATTGATAGTGGCAAGATGATTGCCCGGTAAATCCGCACCATGGATGCGCCATCAACACGTCCTGCTTCAATAATTTCATCAGGGATTGAGGCGTAGTAATTTCGGAAAATTAAAGTACAGATTGGAATTCCGTAAACAACGTGAGCGAGCACAAGAACATAGATTGAGCCAGTCAATCCCACAGCTTTATTAAATTGAGTGAGTGGAATCATGATCGCTTGGTATGGGATAAACATTCCAAAGAGAAAGAGCATGAAAACAGCGTTTGATCCAGTAAACCGCCATTTTGAAAGCACGTAGCCGTTAATGGATCCAATAAGCGCTGAGATTATTGATGATTGAGTCACAAATAGGAGTGTTCTTCCCATTGGTACGGCAAGCCAATCCCAAGCAGCCGACCAGGTTTCAAAATTTAAAGTTTTAGGTAGTTGGAATGCAGTATTCAAATAAACACCGCTGATTCCCTTAAAAGAGTTAACTACCAATACATAGATCGGCAAAATGATCATCGCCAAAATAATTGTTAGGGATATGTAGCGGAAGATCAACCAAAATTGAGCAACACCAGATAACTTCTTGCGATTCTTCTTAGGCGCAGTTGAATGCGTGACGCGATCTACGATATCTGCACTCATTTAATTCTCCTGCTCTGTCTTATTTACATGGCGCAAGTACGGGATAACTACGATCGCAACCATGAATAAAATAATCATCGCTATCGATGCACCTTTAGCGAAGTTTGTAATGTCGAATGTAACTTGCCACATATATACGGCCAAAACATCAGTTACATAACTCTTTCCAGAAATTCCAATGATCAAATCAAAGACCTTCATTGAAATATGGCCCAAAATAATTAGCACAGTCAAAAATGTTGGGCTTAATTGTGGGAAGAGCACATGTCGGTAAATTTTAAATTCACTAGCGCCATCCATACGGGCAGCTTCACGAAGATCATCTGGAATTCCACGGAATCCAGCTAGGAAGAGAGCCATTACATAACCGCTCATCTGCCAAATTGCGGGAATAGCCATTGCATACATCGCCCCTCGGGGAGATAAATACCAATCATTTTGCAAGAATCCAAGACCAACTTTTTGCAACACTAAATTTAGTCCGCCAGCTTCTGCGTCTTTGCTTGAGTTAAGCAACCAACGCCAAACCGTTCCCATCGCGATAAATGAGATCGCCATCGGGTAAAGGTAAAACGAACGGAATAATCCTTCTCCTGCAACACCTTTTTCAAGAAGTAGGGCCATGATAAATCCGGAAACCAAAGTTCCAACCAAAAATACGCCAGTAAATTTTAAAAGATTTCCAAGAGCGTGGATAAAACGCTCATCCGAAAAAAGTTCGGTGTAATTCTTAAATCCGACATGTTTAATATCTTTTACCGAAGCGGAGTTACGGTTAGTCAAAGAAATATTGAAGGTGTAAGCAATCATTCCATAGACGAAAATTGCGATGGCAATAATGGAAGGTAATACAAAAAAGAACCCGCCGATTCGTGCGGAGGCTTGTTTGCTTTGAACCTTTACCATTTGTTTAAAACCTTTCAAAATTAATAATCTAAGTATCTGACTCTACTTGCTATTAAAAACTGTTACCACTTAATGATTCTGGTGGGCGGTGTTTCCACCACCCACCAGAGATCACTTACAAATTTGCAACTAATCGCAATTACGAGTTAGTCGAAAATTGTTTTTCTTCTTAGGCTTGTCCTGCTTGGTACGCAGCATCAAGGTCTTTTGCCAAACCGGCATTGTCCTTGAATCCACCCGAGAAGTACTTACCAACTGCAGTGTTGTACGCGGCCATCAAAGCGTTGTTGCCATTTACTCCGTGGACTGTTGAACCAACCAAACGATCGGTCTTCCACATTTCCATAGCTGCTTTTAGATAGTCATCGTAAACTGATGGATCAGAGTCGGTACGAGCAGAGATTGAACCCTTCTTAGGGTTGAATGCATCTTGACCTTCTTTAGATCCACAGACTTTGAGCCAAGCTAAACCGGCATTGCGGTGCTTTGCTCCAATTGGAAGTGTGAATGAATCAGATAGCCATTGGTAAACGCCAACTGTTCCTGGAGCAGGTGCCCAGGTGTAATCGGTGCCTAATACAAGACCTTCTGATTGCCACTGAGCTGAAGCCCAGTCACCCATGATGAAGAATCCAGCTTTTCCACTGGTAACTAACTTGCCAGCATCTGGCCAGTCAAGGTTTCCGGCACCCTTATTTCCATAAGAAAGTGCTTTCTGGAAGTTCTTCAATGCAGCTGCAACTTCTGGACCAGTCCATGAAGTTGTTCCTTTGAAGAGACCTTCATATGAATCTGCACCTAGAGATGCAAGCAAGATGTAATCTAACAAGTGAGCAATTGCCCAGTCGCCGTTACCTGCTAGTGCAAGTCCAGTGATGCCAGCTTTTTTAAACTTCTCAAGATCAGCAAAGAACTCATCAAGAGTTGTAGGAGCTGCGGTGATTCCAGCCTTGGTTGCAGTTGCAGGATTCCACCACAGTACGTTTGCACGGTGAATGTTTACTGGAACTGAGTAGATCTTGCCGTCAACGGTAAGAGTCTTAATTAAATCTGCTGGGAAAATTGTGTCCCATCCTTCTGACTTGTATAGATCAGTTAGATCTTCAAGTTTTCCAGATTTAACATATCCATCAAGTTCCATACCAGCATGTGCTTGGAATGAATCTGGTGGATCATTTGCTTCTAGACGGCTGGTAAGTACAGCCTTTGCGTTAACTCCAGCGCCACCGGCGATTGATGCATTTACATATTCGGTGTCTGGGTTATTTGCTTTAAATACTGACTCCATGCCAGCAAGACCTTCAGCTTCTCCGCCTGATGACCACCAGGTAAAGATTTCAAGCTGTGGATCTGCAGCAACGGCTTCTTCTGTAGCGGCTGTGTCTTCGGCTGCTTTGTCTGATGAGCAACCTGCTGCAAGAAGTGCAATTACAGCAAGACCAGCAGCGACGCGATATGAGCTTTTACGCATTCATATTCCATTCTCTGCGAGGGTATTTGGATGTAGCAGAACTACAAGGTGAATGCTTGTCCAACAACCGCCCCTCGTCAATTTGAATACCCGTTGGTAACACTATTTTTATTGGACTTTTTCGTATATCCAATTTAAAGAAGCGATGAAAATTTGTCCGATTTGGGGTAATTCCGGTAGATAAAACCGGCGTTGAAAGGTTCCAAATTGCCAATTTAACCGATTCAACGATTTTTCACGATCCCCTTTAGGCTGTGTCCATGACCTCAAATAACTCAGCTCATGACCTGACCCGACTCCGCACAATTTTTGGTGCGGCCCTAACTTCAGATGTTTTAGATCATCTGGGTTATCGAAACCAAGTACTGAAATCAGATGTCAGCATGATTTCAGGTGATGGGGTAATGATGGGTTATGCATTTCCAGTGAGACTTGAAGTTGTTGATACATATCCAGAGGTTCCATATGTCGGTTTGCTAGCCGCACTTGATGCAATTGAAAAAGACCAAGTTTACGTAACCCCATCTGGTCGAATGAAACGTGCTGCGCTTTGGGGCGAATTGCTTTCAACTGCATGTGCTTTCAAAGGTGTTGCTGGCGCGCTTACCGATGGTCCAGTACGCGATGTAAATCGAATGCGCGCAATGGGATTCAAAGTATTTGGAGTCGAAACCGATCCAACAGATATTAATAGTCGTTATGAAGTTGTTGAACACAATGTGCAAGCGGTAATTGACGGCGTGACAATAAATCCTGGTGATTTGATTGTTGGCGATGTTGATGGAGTTGTCGTTGTTCCACAACATATGATCGATATTGTTGTTGCAAAAGTCGAAGAGAAAAACTCTGGAGAAAGCGATTTCCGCAAAGCAGTCCGTGAAGGAATGGCACCAAGTGCGGCATTTGCAAAATTTGGCGTTTTGTAATCAGCAGTCCTAACCATTTATGAGCGCAATTACCAAGATTGATCTTTGGCAAGTCCTTGATTCACGGGGAATGCCCACAGTCTCCGCTCGAGTTTTGTGTGGTGATAAATCGGCTAACGCTATTGCTCCGTCTGGTGCAAGTACTGGCGCTCATGAGGCTTTGTTTTTGCGTGACAACAAAGATTCCTATGACGGAAAAGGCGTAAGTGAGACTATCGCACTTTTTACTAAGGAAGTGTTGCCGTATTTAATCGGAATTGATGGAAATGATTTCGAAGAACTGGATAAAAAACTTCGTAATTACGACTCTTCGCGCACTTTTTCTAAATATGGTGGTCATATTCCAGTTGCCATAACTATTGCTGCTTGGCTAGCAAATGCAAATGAAAAAAATGCTGAGCCATTGAAAGTTATTGCAGATCATTTAGGTAGCACTCCAACTCTCCCGCTCCCAATGGTTAATATCTTTTCGGGTGGAGCTCATGCAGGTGGAGCGATAGATCTCCAAGATATTTTGGCAGTTCCGATAGGTGCGACCTCAATAGAGGAAGCAATGGAATGGGTTTGGAAAGTTCGAGAATCTACGAAATCTCTACTGAGCCAACGTGGTCATGACCAATCATTAGTTGCCGATGAAGGCGGAGTGACCGCACGCCTGCAATCTGATGAGCAGGCACTCGAATTTGTAAGTGATGGAATTGCCAAAGCTGGGCTTTCAGGAAAAGTGGCGATTGCACTTGATATCGCAGCAACTCAATCATTCCATGGTGACCATTATGAAATTCATGAGAGCGGAAATCTTAAAAAACTTTCCTCAGAGCAATTTGTTTCTAGGTGGAGCAAGTGGCTAGATCTCTATCCGATTATTTCGGTTGAAGATGGCGCAGCAGAGGATGATTCCGATGGTTGGCAACAACAAAGTGCGCTTTGCGATCGGATTCAAATAATTGGTGATGACCGATACGCAACTCAAAATGATCGCTTGCAAAATGGAATTGGAAACAAAGAAGCAAATACTATTTTGATTAAACCAAATCAAGCCGGGACTTTACATTCAGCACTCACTGCATTGTCGACAGCCAAAGATGCGAATTGGGGAACAGTAGTTTCAGCGCGTTCAGGAGATACCGAGGAAAGTTGGCTGGTTGACTTGGCTGTTGGTAGTAACGCCGGTCAGATAAAAGTTGGTTCCACACATAGATCTGAGCGAAGCGCTAAATGGAATCGATTGTTAGAACTTTCGCATTTTGCAACAGCGCCGTATATTGGAAAATCAGCACTTGGTCATGTTAAAAATTTAAATATTTAAACTTTCTCGATCGAAATTACTTCGACTCCCCCAATAGCATTCAAAACATTTAACAGATCTGTCGGATCAGAGCCAGGAATAGCGACAACTAAATCATCAACACCTTCGCCATTCTCACTTTTCATGACTGAAAGATTTCGGATATCTCCTCCAGCAAAGCCAATCGCTGAGGCAACTGTGCCAAGGGATCCAGGACGATCTGGAAGTTTTATCTGCAGATGAAATTGTGCCATATATTGATCATACTCCTTCATATTTCCAGTATGTGAACTGAAGATTAAGGATTTGAAAGAGCACTGCCAAGTTTTACAGTAAAGGTTTGTTGACCACCACTTGGTAAATCAACAAGAACACTTACTGTCGCATTTGGTGCATAGGAGCGAATTCTGACTATAGCTTCAACATCGCTATTGATTACAAAGCCATCGATTGCTCTGATCACGCTATTTACTGGAATTCCAGCTTTATCAGCAGCACCTCCTGCTGTTAATCCAATGATCTTGCCACCCACACCTGTAAATGCTGGATCAATATTTACACCCATCAAAGGTCTTGTTGACTTACCGGTTTCAATAATTTCGCGAGCAACTCTCATTGCTTGATTAACTGGAATCGAAAATCCAAGTCCGATGCTGCCTGCTTGGCCAGTTGATGAATCTGCTAATGATGCGATGGCGGAATTAACTCCCACCATTTGGCCTTGACCATTTACCAGTGGTCCGCCTGAGTTGCCGGGATTCACAGCCGCATCAGTTTGAATTGCATCGATATAAGACTCGGTTGATGTTGTATTTCCGGTAGTTACCGGACGGTTTAACGCTGAAATAATTCCACTTGTTACTGTTCCAGATAATCCAAGTGGGGATCCAACAGCAATTGATAAATCTCCAATTACAACTTTGCTTGAATCGCCAATCTCCATCACTGGAAGATTGCCTTTTGCGATCTGAAGAACAGCTAAATCATATGCAATATCCCGACCGCGAATAGTTGCAGTAACTTTTTCACCATTTTGTAATTCAACTTTTACAGTGCCACTAGAAACTGCACTGGAAATAACGTGGTTGTTGGTGATGATGTAACTTTTTGTTGCATCACTTTGAATCACTGAGCCCGATCCAGTTCCGGAACCCGAAGTTGCAGTTACTGCTATCGAAACAACCGAAGGAAGTACTTTTGCGGCAATATCTTTAATTGATAAATTTCCAGAATTATCTTTTGTAATTCCATCTGCTCCCGCAGCCCCTGGAGCACCTTGTGGTCCGGTCACGCTCCAACTAACTAGTGAGCGACCAACAGGACACTTAGCAGTTTTTGAGTAGTACATAACTTTGGTTTTGGTATCAACACAGGCAGCAACGGTAGGCGTGGCAAAAGTAACTGCATATGCCCCACCACCAGCGAGCGCAACACCAGCCATAAATGCGATCACAATTTTACTGCCTGTTTTCGCGCTTTTGATTTTGGCCAATGTGTTTTTTAGTATCGCCCCAGTTGATTTCATCTGCCTATCTAACTGTATAAGTCTCAGTAAAGGCGGTGCCCTTTCTGAGAGCTTTTTGTGGGCTCCCTGACTTGGACTCGAACCAAGAACCTGCCGGTTAACAGCCGGCTGCTCTGCCAATTGAGCTATCAGGGAATAGGGGCAAACCTTATCGCAGGTCGCAACCTGAGCTAAATCTAGATCTTTAGGCTGCCCCAGAAGGCTAAACGGCTAAACGGCTAAAAGGCTAAAGGGTTAGATCCCCTAGACCCAGATCATGTAGCGCTCGACGTTTGGCCTCTAGAGCTACTAATTCGCCAAAAATACCCATGTATTGCGCGTCCTCAGGGTCGATCCGTTGCAATTTAGATTTGATTTCAGCAACCTGGCGAGTAAGGGAAACCTCTCGCAACCGGGCAAAAACGCTTTCGGCATATCTCAGATTTATCTCACCAGTTTTGATTGGCTCGACCAGTAATTCGCGTAACAATCCTTGGATTACCTCATCTTGATTTTCAATTAACTGTGCCGGGTTTTGCAACCCGTCTCCGATTAAAGTGCGAATCGCTTCATAAAGTGGATCACTGAAATCACGAGCCTCAATTTCACTCCAGAGTGCGCTAACTGCGGGCTGTTGCAAAATAATCTTCAACGCTTCTCGCTCTAAAGTCATAGTTGGACTTGCTTGGTCTGGCCGTGGTGCACGTGCACTTTCACGTCCACCTGAATTTCGGCCTACTGCATCGCGGACTGCTTCAATATCCATTCCTAACCAACCGGCAAGTGCTCTGGTGTATTCAGGGCGCAGTGAACGATCTCGAATTTTTGCAACTAGTGGTGCACTCTCGCGCAGGGCCGCGACCCTTCCTTCTGCTGTTGCTAGATCATAATTTTTTAGATGTGTTTTGATCGCGAATTCAAATAGCGGTACTCGCTTAGCAACTAAATCACGGACAGCAGCATCACCACTTTTAATTCTCAGGTCACAAGGGTCTAAACCATTTGGCTCAACCGCTACAAATGTTTGCGTTACAAATTTCTGATCATCACCGAAAGCTCGCATAGCTGCTTTCTGACCTGCCGCATCTCCATCAAATGTGAAAATTACTTCACCGCGAAATGAATCATCATCCATCAAGAGCCTGCGCAAAATCCGGATATGTTCATCACCAAAAGCAGTTCCGCATGTAGCAACAGCGGTGGTAACTCCTGCTAAATGCGCTGCCATAACATCGGTATAGCCCTCTACCACTACAACTTGCCGAGTTTTAGCAATCTCTTTCTTAGCAATATCTAGTCCATACAAAAGAGCACTTTTCTTATAAACAATAGTTTCAGAAGTGTTCAAATATTTTGGTCCAGTGTCTTCCTCAGATAATTTGCGAGCACCAAAACCAACTACATCACCTGAAATCTCATGAATTGGCCAAATCAGTCTGTTGCGGAAACGATCAATAAAACCACGTTGACCTTCTTTAGTCAGTCCCGCCATTTCCAACTCAGCATCGGTGAATCCTTTTGCTTTCAAATGTTTTGACAGTGCATCCCACTCATCAGGCGCGTAACCCACTCCAAAACTTT
>Ga0214921_10012530_pt1 | contig 10112 bp, 9 predicted proteins | sample LL1505_MetaG_FD_177992 | JGI IMG/M metagenome (GOLD analysis project Ga0214921, IMG submission 177992) | Freshwater microbial communities from Lake Lanier, Atlanta, Georgia, United States - LL-1505 | ecosystem: Environmental > Aquatic > Freshwater > Lake | place: USA: Georgia | collected 2015-05-28
CAAACAGGCCTGACCATTGTGAGTACTGAATGGGCACACCCAATTCTTTAAAGCTGGGCACTTCAGGAATAGCGGCCAAGCGCCCATCGCCCCAGTGGGCCAGGATGCGCAGCTTGCCGGCACGCACGTGTTGCATCACGCTAGAAGGGCCGGTGGCCACGGCGTCAATTTGACCAGCCAACAACGCCAACACAGCAGGTCCCGCACCGGTGTAGGGTACGTGCAGCATGTAAGTTCCGGTGGCGGCCTTGAGCTGTTCCATAGGCACATGCATGGTGCCGTAGTTGCCGCTGGAGCCAAAGGTCACCGAGCCGGGCCGTGCCTTAGCCAAGGCAATGAAGTCGGCGTAGGTTTTCCAAGGGCTGTCGGCACGCACTACCAAGGCGGTGGGGTCGGCGGTAAAGCGGGCAATCGGCTTGAGCTGGTCTAATGTGAACAAGGGCGATCGCTTGAGCACCTTGTCTGCTTCTGGCAGCACCACAATGGAGGAGAGCGACATCAGCACGTTGTAGCCGTCGCCCTTAGCTTTGGCGACCTGAGCCATGCCAATGCCGCCGCCGGCGCCACCTTTGTTTTCGACTACTAGGGTTTGCTTTAGGGCTCGGCCCATGGCCTCTGCCACAGGGCGGCCCACGGTGTCGGCCACGCCGCCTGGCGGAAACGGCACCACCATGGTGATGGCGCGTGCGGGGTAGTCGTCTTCGGCCAGCGCAGGAGTGACCAGCCATGGGCTTAAAGCGCCCACCAAAACGGCCGCACCATAAAGCGCAGCTTGGAGCAGTGTGCGGTTTGGCATCTTAAATTTCCTCAAATTTCCTCAATAGGGTTTTGGAGCTCGCCCAAGCCCGAAATGGCCACGCGCACCACGTCGCCATGGCGCAAAAACTTGGGCGGGTTAAAGCCCACGCCCACGCCCACCGAAGTGCCGGTGGCAATGATGTCGCCGGGCAGCAGCGTCATGGCGGCGGTCATGGTTTCAATCAGGGTGGGAATGTCAAAAATCAGTTGCGAAATATGGGCTTTTTGGCGTTGTTCGCCATTGACCCACACTTGCATGTGCATGTCAGTGGGGGCTTCGTCGGTAGTGGTGATCCAAGGGCCTAGGGGGCAAAAGCCGTCGAGCGATTTACCCAAAAACCACTGGGCATGGTTTTTTTGCAGGTCGCGGGCGGTCACGTCGTTCAAGGCCACAAAACCCCAGACCTGTTTCATGGCGTCGGCCTTGCTCACGTTGCGGCAGGTGGTGCCAATGACCACGCCAATTTCACCCTCGTAATCCACCGATTGGGTGTGCTTGGGGTTGAAGCGAATAGGGTCGGTAGGTCCGTTGAGGGTGGTGGTGGCTTTGGTGAAAATTTGCGGGTGGGTGGGAATGGCCGATGCCGCGCCCGAAGTGGCGTTAAAACCGCTTTTGTCAAACTCCACCGCATGCTCGTGGTAGTTTTTGCCCACTGCAAAAGGGTTGCGCAAAAAGGCGCTCAAGGGCGATAGAAACTTCACCTCGGATAGGGGCACGCGGCGCTTCACCTGTTCCAGCAATTGGGCTTGGCTGATGCCGTTTTGAATGACATGAAGCACCGGGTTGGGTTGGTCTGCGACCTGACCACCCAAGAGGGACACCTCTTGCTTTGATTCGTCCACCCAAGCAGGGTAAACCTGACCAGAGTGCTCAACGCGAGCGATTTTCATGACATCTCCAAATTCAAATTAATGTTGGTGGCCCATGCCCGGGTTGTGCGGGGCGGTCTGGCCACTGGGCATATGGCCGGGCATGCTTCCCGAAGAAGCGCCGCCCGGGGCTTGGGTGCTCACATTCACCTGCAAGTCCAGGGTGGACTCTTTGCCCTGGGCATCTTTAAACCGCAAGGTGAGCGGAATGGTGCTGTCTTTTTTGAGTGGGGTTTTCAGGTCCATCAGCATCAGGTGAAAGCCGCCGGGTTTCAAGGCAACGGTCTTGCCTGCCGGCAGGTCTAAGGCTGTAATGGCGCGCATTTTCATCACGTCGCCTTCCATTTTCATCTCATGCACCTCGCCCAAACCCGCCACGGGGGAGGAGACGCCCACCAGCTTGGCGCCGTCTTTGGCGGTGATGTTCATAAACGCGCCCGTGGCCTTTTGGCCCTGAACCGATGTGCGCACCCAAGCGTCTTTGACTTCAATGCCGCTCACTTGGGCGTGGCAGACGGCAGCCAAAGCAAGGGCACAAGAGGCCAAGAGGCCAGAGCGAATGGTTTTGGGGGAATAGGAGTTGAAGGTGTTCATAAAGTGAGTTGAAAGGTTAAAGGGTAATTGATGATGAGAAGTGATTTAATTCGTCAAAGTTTAGGGGGTCTTGATAAAGAACTTGGCGAGGGCTCTAGTGTGAGTGTTCTTGTTGCGATCCGGATGGCAACACCTCTAATAGGGCCGCTGGCGCTTTGAGTCCCTTGGTGGACGTGCCGCTTGGCGGAATTTCGGCCCAGTCCAGCTGGCCTTGCGTGCAGGTTTGAAGCACCTTGAACCACAAGGCCCCAGGTTTTTGGGGTAACGTGCCGCGCAACACAAACTCGTCGTACCAAGCATCGGGCAGAGCATCGGCCGCGTTTTTAACCGTCCATCGCACTTCCACCACATCTTCAGTAATGGTTTTGCCATGGCTGTTGTAGGGCTCAGCTAATGGCGCCATCCGGGTTTCCAGGTTCCAACCTGCTTTGGGCATGGGCTTGGCACCCTGAAAGCCCATAGGCAAACGAACGGCGATTCCAGTGGTGGAAGCATTAGGGCAGCTGTGACCTACCCGAAACACGGCCTTGTAACTTTTGCCCGCCAGTGCTGCTTGGTCTTCCAGCACCACGTGGGCGCTCGCTGTCGCGGCCAAGGCACACAAGCCTACATAGCCTAAAAGTTTGAAAGTATTTTGCATCTGAGTTTTCCTATTTCGATGGTTGAGGTTTGGGGTTAAAGGTTTGGTTTTAAAAGTGCCGGTTAGTGAACCCACTTCAGCTCGAAGTTGTAATTGCGCTGCGGATAGGGGTGAAAGTTCCAGTATTGGTAGTTGTTGAGGTTGTCAATGCCAAAGGAAGCCACCCAGTGTTTGTCCACTTTGTAGCGAACGCGCAAGTCTGTGGTGAAAAATTCGCTCACGCCTTGGTAGGTAAAGCCATTGATGTCGGCATTGTTGAGGGTTCTGTATTGCGGCCCGCTGTAGCGCGCACCAGCGGCCACATTCCACTGCTCATCCACCCGGTAGTTCGCCAGCGCCGTGGCACGCCATTGCGGAATGTTGGGCTGCCATTTGCCAATGGTGTCGCCCGCCGTTGTCACATAGCCGGTGTTGTCAATGATGATGGAGTTGGCGTAGGTCACGCTGGTGGACACATCCAGCCCCCGAGTGGCCACATCCATACCCATGTACACCAGCTCCAAACCTTTGGTCAGGATCCGGTCCACATTGGTGACCCGGCTGAGGATGGAGCCGTTTTCTACGGTGGTGGATTGGGAGTAAATGGAGTTTTTGGTTTCTTCCGCAAACAGCGTCAGGCGCAACAGGCCATTACCCAAATCTTTTTCACGGCTGAATTCGGTGGTCAAAGAATCTTCGGCTTTCAAGTTCGGATCGTTGATGTACTGGGAGCTGGTGGTGCTGGTGGCGCCATAAAGTTCTGACAGTGTGGGCATACGAACCGCCCGGCCTACCGAGGCTTTGTAGATCGTGTCGGCGGCAACTTGGTGGGAAAGCGCTGCTTTGGGGGACAGGTAAAACTCATCTCGTCGGTCATAAGATTTGTTGCCTGTACTACCCGAGCCTGCTGTTCCATAGGCGGTATAACCATCAGAGGCAGACCACTGCTCTGCACGCAGTCCTAAAACGGCTTTCCAGCGGGGCGCGAAGTTCCAGGCGTCTTGCGCAAACAGGCTTTGCAGTTGGGTTTTGCCGCCAATTTGGCTCGAAAGGCTGCCCGCACCGTCAGAAATCCAGTTGCCTGAAATGTTGGACACCTTGTAGTTGAGCTGGCCACTGTCCACCTGCACCCCCACGTCCACCACATGCGCGCCCTTGGCACTTTCGGGGCGCCATGTACCTTTGTAGGCCAAGGTGTTCCAGCCCGAACCACGCCCATCCGACAAGGTGCCCGCACCACCTGTGAGCGCGGTGGGCAGAGTGTTGGCGCTGGTGTTGGCACGCTTTTCGTCTTTAGCGTAATCGTAAATGCTGGCTGCCACCTCCCAATCCCAAACACCTTGGGTAAGGGTTTTGAGCGAGAAGCCGTGCATGGCATGAAACAGTTCTTCATTGCTGACCGTAAAGCTTGGCGCCGCGTACACGCTACCGTTGATGGTGACTTTGTCTGCGTTGTAAAAAGCCGCTCCCGTAGTCGCATTGCTCATGTACGTGGTGGGGCGATTTTGTGAGGTGTTTTGCCAAAGGCCCAAAAGGTATGTGGCCTTCATGGTGGAAGAGATGTCAAAACTCAACTTGGTTTTGATGTGGTCTTGAATGGTGTGGTACTGCGTGCCGGTGCCCAGCACGTAAATGTCGGCATTGCTGGTGTTTTTGTCCGTAAAAGCACCCGTCACAGCGGTGCCCGTGCCGGTGGTGGTGCCAGACTTGGTCACGGTGGTAAAAGTCAGCGGTTGGCCATTGCTGTCGGTGCGGTCCGCGGCCACAAACCAAGACCAATCGCCATTGCGATTGCCCAGCGTAAAGCCGCCTTGCGAACCGGTGTAAGTGGTATCGGTGCCATACATCTTGAAGGGCTGTATGCTGTGTTGCAACTTGACCGAAGACTCAAAAGTTTTCGGCATGCGCGTCACGTAGTCCACCACCGCACCCACGGAATTGCCTGGGTAGGCGGCCGAAAAGGGTCCATACATCACATCCACCCGGTCTATTTCTTCAGGGCTCACCATGTTCCAACGTGGGGCATAACTCAGGGTGCTCACGCCAGAGCCCAGCAGGTTGGACAAAGGAATCCCATCGGCAAACACCATAGACCTTGGGCTGTTGCTGGTTCCCGAGGCGCGGCTGGAAAGCATGGCGTGGTTGTAGTCGCCGATGTAGCGTTTGCGTACCAACAAACTGGGAAAGTATTTGAGAGCGTCTTCACTGTCAAAAGCGTTGACGGTTTGGTCAATTTGTTCGCGGGTAATGCCCTCAATGGTGGTGGGAATTTGAGTGGGCAACGAAGTGGGTTGCCCACTGGTGACCTCCACCACCCCCAAAGTTTTAACGGGGCCGGTGGGGTTGTTTTGGGCTTGGGCGGTCAGGCATGAAAAAAATAGACCAGCTGCCATGGCACTCGCCGTGGCGTGAAAACGAAAACGCATAAAAAATCCTCTGAAATGAAAAAATATTTCCCAATGAGCCATAAGGCCCTTCGGGTAGTTCAATCAACCATCAGAGGAGAGCTGGGGGACCTCGGGCAGGTAGGGGCGCAGCAGTGCGCTGCGCTATGTGGGCCGCCGGTATGGGGCGAAGTGAGTAGGACAGCCCGATTTGAGTCGTGGTTGTGTGAGCCGTTGGAGCAAGGGGCGGCACCACCGTCATACACAGTGGGCAGTCCATCTTGCCGCTGCTGATTGTGGGCGAGTGGTCGTTGTTTTGACCCTCGTCGCTGATGGCGACCCATTTCATGTTGCCGCCCACGGAGCACACCATTTCTAGGGGTTGCGCGTGCACCAAGGGAGCCGCAATGGCCACGCCCAAAGCCAATATCCACCACGCCAGCAAAAACTGGACCAGTAAACGGGCGTTGCGGAGGCGTTGCATAGGGAATGGATTATTCCAAATATCTGGCGGGAGCTTGCGCTGGATCAGGCCCCTGAATGGTTTGGTCAATAGCGCCAAACATGCTTTGCCCGTCTAGGCCTTTCATTTCGATGCGAATGGTGTCGCCAAATTTCATGTAGGTGGTGGAAGCTGCGCCGTCTTGCAGGGTTTCCATGGCGCGCTTTTCGGCAATGCAGCTGTAACCTTTGGGCCATTCAGGGCGGCCGTTGACCTGTTCGGCCCGGTTGCTCACCGTGCCCGAACCCACAATGCTGCCCGCGCGCACGTTGCGGGTCGCGCACAGGTGCGCAATGAGTTGCCCGAAATGAAACGTCATGTCTTCGCCCGCGTGGCACAGGCCCACGGTGCGGCCGTTCCAAGTGCTTTGCAGGGTCAGGTGCACACGGCCAAGGTGCCAGGCGGTGCCCAGTTCGTCGGGCGTGACGGCCACTGGGCTGAAGGCGGTGGCTGGTTTGCTTTGCACAAAGCCAAAGCCTTTTTCAAGTTCCGCAGGAATCAGGTGGCGCAGGCTGACGTCGTTGGCCAACATGAGCAGCCGCACGCCTTCCAAAGCGGCTTCGGGGCTGGCGCCCATGGGCACGTCGCCGGTGATCACCGCCACTTCGGCTTCAAAGTCAATGCCATGAGATTCGTCCCTGCACACCACGGGGTCGCAAGGGCCCAAAAAGTCGTCGCTGCCGCCTTGGTACATGAGCGGGTCAGTGCCAAAACTTTCGGGCACAGAGGCGCCGCGCGATTGCCGCACCAGCTCCACATGGTTCAAAAAAGCCGAGCCGTCAGCCCACTGGTAGGCGCGGGGTAGGGGTGCCATGCAGCGCTGCGGCTCAAACGGAAACGCATGACGCGCGCGGCCTTGGTTGAGGGTGGTGTAGAGGTCTTGCAACTGGGGGGAGAGAAAGTTCCAGTCGTCCAGTACGCGTTGCAGGGTGGGGGCAATGCCGGTCGCATAATGGGCCAGGCTCAGGTCTTGCGAGACCACCACAAGTTGTCCATCTCGGGAGCCGTCTTTGTATGTGGCAAGTTTCATTTGAATCAGATTATGGCCCGTATCCAACTTGCCATTGCCAACCCTGTAGAGGCATTTGACGAGCTGTCTTGGCGCAGGGCGTGGCAGCGTTTTGGACCTTTGACGCTGAGTGTCTTGGCAGGCCATGTGCTGGTGTTGGGCCTGCTGCTGCAAGGTGATGAGGTGTGGCGCCGAGGCTGGGCGCAGGTGCAGGCTTGGGTAGGCGCCGAACGAGATTCGGCCATGGACAGCACTTCGCCCCAAGGTTCATCGCGCAGCACTTCATCTCAAGACAAAGCAGAGGACGCTTTGCAGCGCCCAGCGGCGCAAGTGCCACATCAAGCCTTGGTGTGGCAAGCCCGGCTGGCTGAGCAGGCTGAAGTGGTGAAGCCCAAAGCCCCTGAACTTAAAGCGGCAACATCCAAGGTTGCGGAGCGCAAGACTGAAGTACCTAAAGTCGAAGAGCCCAAAACCGAAGAAACTCAAATCGGTGTAGCCAAGACCCAGGTTCAGCAGCAGGCTGAAGTGGCCTCTAGCCAAGAGCAGACTAGCCCGCCGTCCGCCCCCGCAGCGACTGAAGCCTTGGCCGCGGCTGAGCCCATGGTTGAGCGTGCAAATGAGTCAGTTGCAGCCCAGCCGATATCCGCTGCTTTGCAGCCAAGCGCGTCATCCTCGCCTCCAAGTTCTTCACCAAGTTCGCAGCTAACCCCGCAACTTGTCACCGACACAAGTGGCTGGCCGGTGCAGGTGCCCGCTCCGGTGCGCCTGAAGTACGACGTCTTGGGCGAGGTGAAGGGTTTTAACTACAACGTCAGCGGTGAATTGCTTTGGACGGTGAGCGGCGAACAGTACGACGCCAAGTTGGAAATTCGGGCATTTTTATTGGGTTCGCGCACCCAAACCAGCCGGGGACGTCTGACCGCGCAGGGTCTGGAGCCCAAGCGTTTTGGCGATAAGGTGCGCAGCGAAGTGGCGGCCCATTTTGAATACGAACAGCGGCAGGTGATCTTCAGTGCCAACACCCCGCGTGCAGAGCTGTTGCCAGGTGCACAGGACCATTTGAGTGTGTTTGTGCAGTTGGCCAGCTGGGTGCAAGCCAACCCCAAGGGTTTTACCGATGGACGTGTCATCGAGTTACAGGCGGTGGGCCCGCGCGATGCGCTGCCCTGGCGGTTTACCGTGCAGGGCATGGAGCTCTTGAAGTTGCCTGGCGGTGACCTAGAGGCCCTGAAACTAAACCGCCCACCCGCACGACCCTTTGACCTGAGTGCCGAGGTGTGGCTGGCGCCCAGTTTGGGCTATTTGCCCGCGCGCATCAAGCTGACCCAAGACAATGGCGACTTTGTGGACCAGCAGTGGGTGTCAAGCTCGGCGCCCTGATGGGTTTTTTTCTGCGTCCGCATCTTGAAAAGCCTTTTGCGGCTACCATGTGAACTCAGTCAGTTTGAACTTTGGAGGAACCCGCAGACCATGCACACGCTCTACGATTCGGAAACTTTTTGCGTCAACCACATGATGGGCAGCTTTGAAGATGAGGCCAGCCGAGAAGACATCCTAATAGCCAGTAGGGCAGATGACGGCAAGCAGCACTTGGAGTCTGCTCAGCTTGAAACAGAAGTGCGCCCTACACTGATCCGCCACGGATTTGAAATTGTGGACAAGCGTTCCGGTAAAGAGGTGTATTTGGATGGTTCTTGGGCTGAATTGTTTCAACAGCACATCCTGGACTGGCAGCGCCAAACCCCCACCCAAGAAGAGGTGGAGGACACCCTGGAAAAATACGCCGAACTGGCGCAAACCCCAGTCTCAATTCACTAAGCCACCAAGTGACGCATGCTCCATAACGTCAGACTTAGAGCTGGCGTTTTTCAGGGGCTGGCGGTGGCGTCCTCTGCATAAAGCCATCGAAACATGGGACCCACCATGACCAGCACGGTCATGAGCCTGCAGACCTGAAACGCGGTCACCACCGGTGCACCGAGCTGCAGCACTTTGGCGGTGATGGCCATTTCAGCAATCCCGCCAGGAGCCGTGCCCAACACCAGCGTGGCTGGGTGCAGACCCGAGCCCCAAGCCAGTGCCAAAGCCAAGGCAATGCACATTCCAATCAAGCCCAGGGTGCCCAGGGCCACCGAACCCAACCATTTGGGAGCGGTATGAATAAAGTTGGGCGTGAACCGCACGCCCAAGCTCACTCCAATCAAGAGTTGCGCGGCATTGGTCATCCACTTGGGGACGGTGGACCAGTGCAGGTCCAAAAGCGTCAGCAGCATGGCAGCCAACAGGGGGCCTAAAAACCATGGGTTGGCGCGGTCCAGCCGCTGCATCAAGCAAGCGCTGCTGGCAGCCAGAGCACCCAGCCCTAACAATCCCCACATATCAAACTCGCGCGTGGCTTGCGGAGTGTTCACATCCAAGCCATGGAGCCCGCTGAACTGCATGCCAAAGGGCACCACCAGCGTCACGATCAGAATGCGCACGCTGTGGGCGGCGGCCACCAGGTCGGTCCGGCCATGGGCGCGCTCGGCCAGCAGTGTCATTTCAGAGGCGCCGCCAATGGCGCTGGCAAACCAGGTGGTGGCGCGGTTGAGGTGGTGCATCCGGTGCAACCAAGATGCCATCACCCAGCCCATACCTAACGTGCAGAGCACCCCAATGGCGATGGCCCATCCCATGGTCAAAATCAATACGCCCACCTGAGGTGTGAAGTAAAGACCCAGTGCGACGCCTATGGTGCATTGGCCCGCATTGCGCAGCGGGTTCCAGCTCAAGCTGGGCATGCCCAGCACCGAGGCCAAGCCTGTGGCCACCAAAGGCCCGAGCATCCAGGGCAGGGGTGTGTGCAACCAGTCAAACAAACCAGCCGCGGCCAGCGCCAAGAGGAGTGTGGAGAGGACCTTGCCGGTCGAAAGCAGATTCAAGATGAGACAATCACGGTATGAGCCAAGCCTATATTCTCACCCTCTCGTGCCCGGACCGCCGCGGCCTTGTGCATGCTGTGTCGGGATTTTTGCTGGAATGCGGCAGCAATATTGAAGAAGCTGCCCAATACAACGACCACGCCACGGGTTTGTTTTTTATGCGGGTGCAGTTTGCCAGCGAAGCCATCTTGGCTGATTTGCACAAGGGCCTTACGGACTTTGCCCCAACCTTGCAAATGCATTGGAGCTTGCACCCAACCACGCATGCCATGCGCACCATTTTGATGGTGAGTAAAGAGGGCCACTGCCTCAATGACCTGTTGTTCCGCTGGAAAATTGGCGTCTTGCCCATTGACATTCGGGCCATTGTGTCCAACCACCGCGAGTTTTATCAGCTGGCAGCCAGCTACAACAT
>Ga0214921_10012531_pt1 | contig 10112 bp, 9 predicted proteins | sample LL1505_MetaG_FD_177992 | JGI IMG/M metagenome (GOLD analysis project Ga0214921, IMG submission 177992) | Freshwater microbial communities from Lake Lanier, Atlanta, Georgia, United States - LL-1505 | ecosystem: Environmental > Aquatic > Freshwater > Lake | place: USA: Georgia | collected 2015-05-28
ATTCCAATTAAAATATTGCGCACTTTTTTAAAACGGGCTTTGTCGCTTAACCAAATATCAATAAATCTTCTGGCAAAAACCACATCGTTTATTTTGCCGGTTAATTGATTGTTGTAATAAAATTCTAAACCAAATTTGGGATCATAAATTGCAATTTTTATATCACCTTTTTTTACATCGACAAAAAGCTTTTCGAAATTTTTTCTATAAATCATTTCAACATCTTCTTTTTTAAGCGAATTTATGCGGCAAATTTCGTCAATTGAAGTGTTTATTAATTCTTCTTTGGAAAAGTTTTTATTATAAATAATTCTGATCGCCAAATTTTGGTCATAAGAAAATTCAGAGCTTTTGCCTCTTAATTCAATATCGTAAAGTTTGAATCCAAGAAAACTAAGAGGAGTTTTTCCGATAATTTTTAAACTATTAAAATCGCTGGCAAAACTTGATTTTGTTGTGATTAGCAAAATTAAAAAAATTAAGATTTTCATTTTTGATAAAGTTTAAGTTATAAAAAATTAGGAAATATTGCATCGCAATATTCTGGGTTTTATGTTGCGTATATCAAATCTGCTTTGTTGCAAAACGAACTAGAATAAAAAATCCAACACAAATGAAACATTCCCTAACTCATCTTCCCGAAAATAAGCAGGCTGAAATAAGAAAATTGGTTTCAATAATCCGCAAATCCTGCGCTGATATAGAAAAAATTATTTTATACGGCTCTTACGCCCGTGGCACTTTTAAAGAAGCTAAAGATTTAAAACCTGATCAAAAATCTGGTCATATTTCGGATTATGATATTTTGGTTGTAACTAACGAAGAAGATTCAATTGGCGATTTCTACAATTGGAGCGAAGCTGAAAAATTAAATTTAAGCGCCGAAACAAGAATTAGCACAATCGACATCGAAACCTTAAATAAAAATCTCGCCGAAGCCCATTATTTCTACAGCGACATTGAAAAAGAAGGTATCATGCTTTTTGATGCCAAAAATCACAAATTGGCAATTAAACGTAAATTAAAAATCTGGGAACAACAAAGAATCGCCCAAGAACATTTTGATTATTGGTTTGGAAGGTCAAAAGATTTTATTGACACTTTTCGAGTTTTATTAAAAAAAGGTCGCCTTGAAAGCGCTTCTTTTCAGCTTCATCAAATTGCTGAATCTTGTTATAAGGCAATTTTGTTGGTTTTTTCTAATTACAATCCGAACGAACATCATTTAAAAATTTTGGCGCGAATGGCGACTGAATTTAATGGCGAAATCGCCGCTTTATTTCCGCAGAAAAATCTCGCTGATCAAACGCGGTTTAATCTGCTAGAATATTCCTACATTGGCGGCAGATATGATCCAAAGCACAAAATTTCAAAAGAAGATTTGGATATTTTAACCGATGAAGTAGAAAAACTTTCTAAAATTACTAAGAGAATTTGCGAGAAGAAAATTTTGAGTTTTAAGCCTTAATCTGAAATTAAAAAAGATCTTAGACAGGCTCTTAGAAAATTCTTGATTAGCGCGTTAAAATTTTGGTAATAATGAATCTAAGTTAAAAATTAATTTTAGTTAAATGAGCAGAGCATTTATAACTCCCTTGCACGAAGGTGATCCTGAAAGACAGATAAAAAGTAAAGCAAGTGAAGAATTAATCATAAAGAATATATTAAATGATATTAAAAATCAGTATTATAAAAAATTTTTTACAGAATATTTTACAAATCATCTTCCTCTTAAAAAAAATTTCGGAATTGATCAATTTTTAAAACATTTTGAGGGTGAATTAACAAAACGATCTCTTCCAACAAACATAGGCGATTTAGAAAACATACTTCTTTTTATCGAAGAAGCGCACAAAATTTACAAAAAAGCAAATCCTGACATCGGAACAAAATCGAGTTCCTTGGAAAAATTCGATTCAATAATAAAAAAATCCAAATCCATTATTCTATATATTATCGCAACCAAGCTGATATTGCAAATTGGTATAGATACTACTTCGGATTCAAATCCTCTATATCAATCGCTTTCTAAGCTTTGTGATTCAATACATGACTCAACATCTACGAAAGAATCTGCTCAACCTTTAATCTTAAATCAAAATAAAGAAAAGGCTGAATCAGGGGAAATATTACAAACTCTAGAAACATTAAATTCGCATACAGATGAAAGTTTGAAAAAATTTTTTTCATTTGCGGAATCATCGCAAATCGGTAAACTGGAAAAATCTATTCAAGCATTATCTGATTTATTTAAAAATAATATAAGAGGAAAAGGAGAAGAAGTTAAACTCTTTAAAGAAATTTTGCTCAAAATCTCCAATCAAAAAAGAAGAGTTTTAGAAGCTGAAGAAGGACAATTTTCTAATATTTATCGCTTTACTGATTCGAGTTTATATCGTGGTAGTAATGAGAGTAATTCTTCTACTAATTCTTCTGCTAGTGATTCTCGTACTACTAATTCTGCGAATAATACTTCTATCTCTGCTCAAGAAAGCACAACAACTGATTTTTGTCCCCCTCATCTCGATAATTCCCCAGATACTTATGTTTTGGGCAAATCAAATAGTAGTGCTGTAAATTATTCCTTATACGATTCTAGCGATAATTCTATATTCCTATGCGACAATTATTCAAACCTCCTACATAATAGTGGCAAATCAAATAGTCCTGTTTTAGATTATTCCTACTTCGATCATGAAAATCATTCTGAATTAGAATATGACAATAATCCTATCGCACGAACTATTTATTTAAGCCCTGTTTCTAATCAAAATTCTTCACCCAGATATTATCCTGATTTACCATCCAATAAGATTTTTTCGGACCAACAAGAGCCAGCTAGTGTCAAATCAGTTTATGATGTACTCAAAGAGACCAATAAAAATTCTGAAACAATCAAAAATAATCAAAATAGTTCCGATACCAATAAAAATTCTGAAACAATCGAAAATAATCAAAATAGTTCCGATACCAATAAAAATTCTGAAACAATCAAAAATAATCAAAATAGTTCCTGGTATAATAATAAAAAACTGTTGAAAGCTTTAAAAAAAGTTGCCAATTGCGATTTTGATACCTTAAAAGAAGCGCTTAATTCAAGTGAAAATAGAGAAAATAGCCTCATAAAGGATCTTGGTTTAACCTCGGGCGATCTTTCCGTTTTAGACGCAATTGATGAATTACGCGATACCAAAAGAGCCAACGATAGTTTCGCTGCGAAAAATTCCAAAAGAACAAACCTAGAAGAATTTTTGAGCCTGATTCCAAAAGAAAAAAATGATAGAAATAAATTTTTTGCCTTTGAAAAAAATGAGGTTGTGACATTACACATAACAGAACCAAGCAATGGCCCAAAAAATGCGAGAGCAAGAAAATTGGAAAAAAATATCCTTATAAGAACCTGATATCGAAATAAACTCCGCAACATTTCTTATCTCGATTTGTTGTGGAAAATTTAAAATAAAAACATGAATAAAAAATTATTAATCTTATTTTTCGCTTCTTTTTTAATTGGCAAAATAGCAACGGCGAAACCTTATTTTACCGCCGATTCAATTAGTCCAACATTACTTACGCCTCCAACCAAGCAAGATAGCGCCGAATCAAAAAAAGAAATTGCTGAAATTATTGAGCTACAAAAAAATCCCGATCCCAATGAAATTATGCAAGCCGAAAAAGAAGTTCATTACACGCCGGAAACATTAGTTTTAACTGTTGATGAAAAAATGAGTCGCGAGCGTTTTGTGCATCTTTATAATTTGCTTGATCGAGTCGCCGAAACTTCACAAATTGCGAATGATCGCGCTAAAGAATATTGGAACACCAAACGTCCTTATCTTTTGGATAAAAGAGTTAAAGCTTTGATCGAAGTGCATTCCAACCCAGCTTATCCTAGCGGTCACACTTGCGGAAGCTTTACTACGGCTCATGTTATGGGATTAATTTTGCCGCAAAAACGCGACGAATTTTACGCCCGCGCCCAAAAAATTGCTTGGCATCGCGTGATTGTTGGAATGCATTTTCCAAGCGACGTAAAAGGCGGAAAAGAAATGGCTCTTCTGGTGATAGGCGGGCTTTTGCAAAATGCAGAATTTCAGCAAGATTTAGCGGAAGTTAAGAAAGAATTTTAAAAACACATAGCATGTTTTCTAATTGTAAGTTTTATAAATAACTGCCCTAAAACTTTTTTTAAAAAAATAAAATTCAATTTATGAAAAAATTATTCGTAATCATCGTACTAACTTTTTTTGCATCAACAGCAATTGCGGCTGAATCTACGGCTTGGAAAATAATTTCTGAAAAAAGCAAACTTAATTTCAAAGTTCAGCAAGATAAAAGTGATATTGTTGGTTATTTTAAAAAGTTTGACGGTCAAATTAATTTTGACAAAGATCAATTAGATAAAAGCAAAGTCATAATCGATATCGACACCTCTTCAATCGTGATTTCGCTTACTGAAGCACAAAGCGCAATTCAAGGTTCCGAGTGGCTTTCTACCAAAGCTTTTCCAAAAGCAACTTTCAGCGCTGCTAAATTTGTACTTTTAAAAGATAAAAAAACCTATCGCGCCGATGGTGATTTAACTATTAAAAGCAGAACTTTTCCAATTTCGTTGGATTTTACTTTTAACGAATATAGCGCCACCAAAGCTAATGCCACCGGCAAAACACATATTCAACGCAGCGTTTTCACAGTCGGAAATTCTGACATTAAAAAAGCCAATAATGTGAGTGATGATGTTGAGGTTACTTTCTCAATTACTGCTACAAAATAAAAATCATAAGCGAAGCGAGGTCGCATATTGGTTTATTTTATTTTACGACAATTTTCTAGAATTGTAGAATCACGGCAATTAGAATCGCGGTCTAGAAAATTTTTTCTCAAACAATTCATCATTTCTATGGCAATATCTCCACCTAAAACTCCCGAATTATCCTCAAAACTTTCTCATTTCAAACTTACAATAAAACTCCTCGGCGGCAAGCTGGAAGAATTAAAAAATAAAAACAGCGAAGAGGGAAGTTCAGAAAGTGAAGGTAGTCGCGATTTTGTGAAACAAATGCAAATGATTGAAAAGGTTATTGAAGAGCAAAAGGGAAAAGAGGCGATTAAACAAGTGGAAGTAGAACAAGAAAAGCAGCGTGAAGATGATTTGAAAGAACAAAAACAAAATGAAGGAATTGAAGTTTTTGAAATTTTGCTGCGTGAAGATGAGTTAAAAAAAATGCAGAAATTTTGTAAGGATAATGGTATTGAAATTTCTGAGCCAAAAGTATTATTTACAGCTGAAGAAAAAATTGCAGAAATTTTGCGTGAAGGGCGCGGAGGTTCTCATTCGCCTGAGAGCCAGCTTTCAAAGCACCGCTAGCTATTTTAATCTAGCGGCTTGGCTGGATGATGATTATGCTAGTCTCGACGACGCGCTAAAAGCGCTTTGCTCGATGACTTAGAATTAAGATGATCTAATTATTACCAAAATAAAAATAACTAAAACTTTATATTTCCTTAATAACCTCGCCTCCAGAATTTATCGATTGCTTATTTGACGCGCTGAACCAACTCGTTTAGAAAAATTACCGACTACTTTAGTTTCAATCTGGTTAATTTTGGTAAGTTTCTTAAACAAATGGAGGACTAAATTATGAAAAAAACTACGTCACTTTTGGTTGTCATTTTAGCAATTGCAACCGCTTCGGCAAGCACTGCTTATAGTAAAAATAAGGATTATCCGGTTACAAAAGCTTCGCCTGATGCGAAAAAATCTTCTTATGATATTCAGTTTTTGGATAGCATGATTGAGCATCACAGACAAGGAGTGGAAATGGCACAAAAAGCCGTGGATCGCTCGCAAACTCAGGAAATAAAAAAGAAAGCGCAATCAATAATTGTTAGCCTTAAAGGCGATCTTTCGAAAATGAAATCGATCCGTGATGATATTCAGGAAAATGCTCCTGAATCTATCAATATGGATTTAGAAGGTATGGAACAAGTAGATATGAAAGAACTTGATATTGTGAGTGCTAAAAATTTCGATGAGAAGTTTTTGCAAATGAGCATCGATCATGAAAAAGGTGGATTAGAAATGTCTAAAGAAGCCAGCAAACACGCTAAAAATGCAGCAGTTAAAGAAAAAGCTCGTGAACTTACTAACAAGCAAATGGATGAAATTACTGAATTAAAAGAAATGTTAAAAAATCAATAATTTTTTAATAAAATAACTAGACACTGTTAGCTAATTATTTTTATTCCAGATTTTGGCATATTTTGAGCGCTTTTTTGGTAAAATTTTGAAAAATATCTGGATATATTTTGAGAAATTTTACCAAAAAATAAGCCGAAATAGGACGAAATGTGGAATAAAAATAATTAGCTAACAGTGTCTAACCTGTCAGCCAAAACTGGCAGGTTAGAGAAGTTTTTTAAATTCCGTTAGACAAAAAATTTATAATCAAAAAAAGTAAATTATGAAAATTTTACTTACAGCTTTATCGTCAATTTTTTTGGCAAGTTCAGCTTATGCGGTTGAAACTGCGAAAGAAACAGAAGCGGCGAAAGCGCCTTTAAAATCAATCAATTTTAAATCGATTGGGGCGCAGAGTTAAAATTTTAACATTTACCATTGGATATTATTTGATTAATCATCAAATATTTCTCGCCAACTCCTTCCTCGAACAAAAATAATTTTTATGAATTTCAAAATTGTCAAAACATTAGCTCTCGCCACTTTTATGGCCGCTAACACCACTCTAGCTTTCGCGGCTGATAGCGAAACTATCGCTAAAAGCATGACTTTCCATTATGACAAATATCCGGAAAGCCAATATAGCAAAAAAGTTGCCGTTATTAATTGGGACAGCAAAGAAGGTATTGAGCGCCTAGAAAGAACTTCTCTCAAAGGTGATTTCTACCGTTTGGCACATCATTTCAAACCACAACCAAATCCAGCAGCATGCGGTCAAGCTGCGGCAACTGTGGTTTTATCGGCGATTTATGAATTAAATAATAAATCATTTCCAGTGATTGAAGAATGGCCAATTGCGATTGGTGATAAAAAATATCCTTTGCAATATCGTTTATTCAACGAAGGCAATTTCTTCAATAGCGAAACTGACAAAGTTTTAGATAGAAGAGCAATTTCAATGAGAATCACCAAGCAAGACGGCACTTTCGGTGGTGGTCTTGATATTGATGAATTGCAAAAAATGTTAAAAATTCACAGCGTAAAATCAAAGTTAGTGAATGTTGAAAAATATTCTGACGAGAATCTTGACGACTTTAGAAAACTTGTGAAAGAAGTTGTAAATTCTGACAAAGAATTTTTGATCCTGAATTATGATCACTCATATAAAAGCTTGATGGGAGGGCATTTTTCGCCAGTTGCGGCTTATGATGAAAAATCAGATTCTGTGTTAATGCTTGATGTTGCGGCGCACAGAAATCCTTGGATTTGGGTTAATTTAAGCGATATTTATCATGCGATGAATACTAAAAATTATTCTCAAACTGCATATCGCGGATATTTGGTTGTGAACAGCAAATTGAGCAAATAATTTTTCTTTAAAGAGGTTTTATTTGAGCCGTAGATTCTTTTTTTTTAAAAGAATCTACGGCTTTTTTATTGGAAGTTTGGGTTGTGATTATTATTTTAGTTTCGCACTAGAAGATCCTGAAACAAGTTCAGGATGACGGAGTTTGTTTTTAGTTCGAGTGCCAATTTATCACATCGTCATCCTGAACTTGTTTCAGGATCTTTTAGTGCGAAACTCAATAAAATAAATCAAAATGAATTTTCTAAAGACTTTAATCCTGCTTTTTTTCATCACCTCGCCCGCCTTTGCTGCATCGCGCGTTGCCATTTTAAACTGGAATGAAAATATCGATCTCACTTCCACTGGCAGAAAATCTGAAATTTCAATTCTGGGTCGAGTTAGCGATTTGCCGAAAGAAAAAATTTTAAACTCATTTTCAATTTCATTTGGTACTCAACCAAATATCAAAATCACTAAAGTTCTGTGCGATAATTTCCCCGCGACTTTCACTTTTAACGCCAACACTTTAACCGTAAAATTTCCCAAAGGAAAAGTTAATAATGAAAACATTATGCTTAATTTCACCTACGAAATGGCTTATCCAAAAATTAATAAATTCTTGCGTCAGGAATTAATCGATATTCCTCCATTTGCTGCTGGTGCAAATTCTAAAGTTGTAATCAAATATTCTGGTTATTTTGAATCTGCGACTCTTAATCCCAGCATCACCAAAAACGGCAACAGCTATATATACAGCAATATCGTGCCTAAAAACGGCGTAGCCGAAATCATCAAATTAACTCCGGCGCAAGTGGCTTGGGATGTTAATCTTAAACTCAAAATCAATGGTGATAAATCGATGGAAAAAATCATCGTCAAAATGCCGGTTTATTTCCAATCGCCACGCCAAAAAGTTGAAAATTATAACAGTTTTTCAAGACCAATTCCAACCCAACAATTTTCTGACAATAGTAGCAAAAATCTTACTTTTGAAACCAAGGCGACAGAAATTTTAATTGAAAATAAAGCTCATATTTTAACTGGTGAAATCTACCGCAATCGCATCGCTAAAAATCCAGCAGAATTTGCCAATGTAACTAATGAAGAAAGAAGTTTGTTGTCGCCAATATTGGAAAGAATCAAACAAGATCCGACTAATAATGACCTTCCGCTTTATGCTAAAATCGGAAAATTTACTCATCAATATATTCGCTATGATTTGAATTATTTGGGCAAATTACCAAATTTAAGGGCAATTGTTCAAAGCCGTTTTGGTGTATGTACAGAGTATGCCAAACTTTACGACGCCTTGTTACGCCTCGCTGGAATTCCCTCAATAATAATTGATGGCGCCGCCTGCGGCGAATATGACCAATGCCGAGGTCACAGCTGGAATATGATTTTTATTAATGGCAAATGGATTGAAGTCGATCCAACATGGAATTTAATGTCGGGAATAGTTTCTTCTTCTCATATTTATTTTAACGATCACGGCAAAGGAGAAACAATGCTGCAATATTACAATAACAATATGGCAATTGATTCGAGCACAGAAATTGAGATGAAAACAGATTTGTAATTTTCTATTTTTTGTTTATTAAAATCTTTCTCTAAATCAAATTTCCCAATCATACTGGAATGGCTAACATTTTTCTATTTTGTGCTTTTTGTTGCATAAAAGAGCCTCTAATTTTCAAATAGAAAATATTTTACACATGAATTCTATCTACAAATGACGCGTTTTTGGATATTTCTATTCCTAACCGCACTTATTTTTCCTTTTGAGGCTTCAGCTAGCGATGTCTTTGTCAGCGAAATTTGCAATGTGTTTAACATTGTCTCTGGTCCTGCTGGTAAAGCTTTCGCAGCTTTTGCAATTTTGTCGGTTGGAATTGGTTTTTTTAGCGGCAAAGTTTCTTGGGGATTATTGGTCGGCGTTGCAGCTGCAACCTCTACTATATTTGGCGCACCTTCAATTGTTTCGGCAGTAACCGGAAAACCATCTTTTCAATGTTTCAATACTACTTATCACGGCGCTTGTATTAACGGCGTTTGCTCCTGCCCAACTGGTTTTACAGGAATCGCTTGTAATACATGCTCTACAGGTTACATCGGTGCTAGTTGCGACATTTGCGATTCCAATTATAGTCCAGTAAATGGCACTTGCAAAAAATCCTGCGATATAAGTTCAACTCCGGGAGTAAATCAAATCACCGTACTTCATGGCAGCACCTCAACTGCTTGCACTGCCCCTCATTATTCTGGCTCAATAAATTATACTTGCGATGAAGGCTCTTTCACTTTAGCCAGTGGCTCTAGCTGCTCTTGTAGCGGCAATTATAGGGGCGAAAACTGTGCTAGTTGTGCCACTGGATATAGTGGCGCAAACTGCGAAGAGTGCGATCGAAACAATAACTATTATTTACATAATGGCACCTGTCAGCAAAGTTGCCGAGTTACAGGTCAATTTGGTATAAACGACACTACTGTAATGCCGGGTTCCGGCACAATGAGCTGCAATTCGCAAGCAGCAATTGGATTGTTAAATTATAACTGTTCGGGAGGACAATTTTCAATTACTAG
>Ga0214921_10012532_pt1 | contig 10112 bp, 6 predicted proteins | sample LL1505_MetaG_FD_177992 | JGI IMG/M metagenome (GOLD analysis project Ga0214921, IMG submission 177992) | Freshwater microbial communities from Lake Lanier, Atlanta, Georgia, United States - LL-1505 | ecosystem: Environmental > Aquatic > Freshwater > Lake | place: USA: Georgia | collected 2015-05-28
AAAAAGAGCTAGACAGAATGTTGTCTTTGTACAAAGAATTAGAAATTGAAAAACAACTAAACGACCATGCCAATGAGCTTGAAAAATTAGCCGAGAAACAAAAGGAGTTGGCTGAAGATAAAAACAATTCTCAAGGGCAAGACAACCAAGAAAAAATTGCAAAAGATTTCAATGCGCTCAAGCAAAATTTAGAACAACTTGCCAAAGAGAACAAGACCTTGGATCAACCTAAGCAAATTGAACAATTTCAAGAGAAAGAAAAAGAAATTGAAAACAAACTAAACGATACCCAAGAACAATTGAACAAGGGCAAGGATGCTAAAGCCAAGCAAAAGCAAAAAGAATTGGCTGAAGAGATGAAAGAATTGGCCCAAGAGATGAAATCGAAACTTGAAAAGGAAGAGGAAAAAGAAACCGAAATGAATATCCAAGCCTTACGAGATGTACTAGATAATCTAATTTTATTGAGCAATGCGCAGGAAACCAACTTGGAGAAATTCAAACAAATTAATGGCTACAATCCGCAATATGTTTTGCTAGGCCAAACTCAAAAATTAATCAAAGACAATGCTAAAATTATTGAAGACAGTATTTTTTCTTTGAGCAAAGAGGTGCCTGAAATGCGTGCTTTTGTAAACAGAGAAGTAGGTAAAATGAACGAGCATTTGACTGATGCCATTCAAGGTTTCAATAGCAGACGTCACCAAGATATTGTGGTTAATCAGCAATTTGCCATGATGCGCATGAACAATTTGGCCTTGATGTTAAGTGATGTGCTCAAACAATTGCAAGAGCAAAATCAGCAGCAAAAATCGGGGAAAAGCGGAAAAGGCAAACCTTCCAAAAAACAAGGTTCTGGTAGCCCAAGCATGAGCAAACTCAAGCAAATGCAAGAAGAGCTCAACAAGCAATTGAAAGAAGGGATGAACCAAAATGGTTCTGGAGAGCAAGGGAAAATGTCGTCAGAGAAATTTGCTAGAATGGCGGCACAACAAATGGCCATTCGTCAGCAATTGCAGAAAATGCTCAGTGAAATGGATGCCTTGCAAAAGGAGCAAATGGGTGGTGCCAAACCTTTAAATGATTTGCAAAAGTCGATGCAGGAAACCGAAAAGGAATTGTTCAATAAAAAGCTCACGCAGCAAACCATCATGAGGCAACAAGAGATCATGAGTAGAATGCTTGAACACGAAAAAGCAGAAAAAAAACAAGACCAAGACAACAAACGAGAAGCAGAGCAAGCCAAAGAATACATCAAGCCATCACCTGTTTACTTTGAGCAATACCAACTCAAGAAAAAACAACAAAAAGAATTATTGGAAACGGTTCCTCCGGGCATGCAACCCTATTACCAAGAAAAAGCAAAACAGTATTTGAACAAATTGCCTAAATAAATTAGTTTTTAAATTTCAAGCCAGCCTCATTGAGGGCTTTTGTCATTTGTTTGATACTTTGTGGGCCAATTCCATGAAAAGATTTCAGTTCATCAAGTGTAATTTTACTGAGTAATTTTAAGGAGCTGATTTGATTTGCTTTCAATGCCCTCACAGCAGGTGCAGCAAGCCCTTCAATAAAAAAACCAGCCTTAGCTTCTTTTTCACAATCAGGACAAGTTTTACAATCGCTGCTTTTCTTAAATACATGTCCATTTTTACATTTGTTGACTTTTGTTTTAGGATGAGTTTGAACTTTTGCTAATCGGTGTAAAACCAATTTTTTAATCAATGCTTCTGGAATGTCAGTGTCATTTGGAATTTGAATGGCTCCTTTACTTGTTTTAAAATCTTTGGTCCATTTTTCGAAGGCAAGTACGCCTTCAGCAGTAGGGTAAATGCCAATATGATTTTTAAAGGCAGCAAAATACAAGAGCATTTTTTCTTGTTTAAAAGCAGGCATTCCATAACTAATACATTCAACTGCATTGGGCGCATTTTCAATCACAATACTTCTAATTTGCTTGAGTTTTGCTTGAATGGCAGGCGCTTGATGTTCTATATAAGCAAGAATTGGAGATTCGTTATTCATTTAAACAATGCTTTGTGATTTCTTAAATTTTCTGATTTTCAAAATGGCATTTTTCATAGGAGAAGAGGTGTTGAGTTGAATCATTCTCCCCAAAGTATGTTCCTTGTACCATTTCTTTTCGTACAAAGTTTCATTTTTTTCTTTGTTGATGATGGCTATGATGGCATGAATTTGTTCTTCATATATTTTAAGCAATTGACTTGAATCTATCGCTGAGTAATCTGCATAAAATTTTTCTGCCAATTTACCTAGTTCGTTCCATTTGAATCCTTTGGCTGGCATTTCAATTTCAATGCCTTTGTCACTAGCATCCTTCCAATTCAAAACCAATTCGCTCCAACCAATTAAATAGGATAACAATTGATGAAGATTGATGAGGCTATCTTTTTTATGGCCTTGAATCAATACCAAATGATAGGCATCAAACGGAATGTTTTGCACTATTTTTTGTAAGCGTTCCAACTCAAAACAAATCTGTTCAAGTAGTTCAATTTTATTTGAAGAGATACTCATTTTATTTCAATTGAATAGGAATCCAAATCAATTCTTTTTCTTCTGGATTGACTGGGTTGTAATTGGCATTCATTGCACAAAACAAGGGTCTTGTTGCATCAAAAGCATAGTCACTTTTATTCATCCAATCGCTGAAAATAAAGTCAAAAGCTTTTCCGGCTTCAGCTGCTGTTCCTGTATATTCAAAAACTGCAAACAAAGAGGCTGGAACCTCTACAATCTCCAAACCTTGATGTTTTTCTTGAATAGCATCTATTTCAACACAGGCCCATTTTGTAAAGTTGATTTGTGGGTCAAAGGCATCAAAACTATAACCTGGTGAATAGGTATCGATGGCAAATAAATGATTGTTTATTCTATGAGGGATATTCTTTACCAATGGCATAAAAGACTGCCAAAGCAAGGGCGTATCATTTTTGGTAAAATTGGTAATCCAGTTCTTACCAATAAAAATTCTGACCTGAGTAGTTGCTATTATTTCAGGGATTTTGATTTCCATACAGGGAAAATAATAGTTTATTCCCCAGTAAGCACAAATTTTTTGGTGGTGGTACCCAAATCAGTTTTCAGACCAATTAAATAAATGCCTTTTTCAAGTTTGCTTACATCAATCGTTTTGTCTGTTCCTGTCCAAAGTAATTTTCCAGATAGGTCCCAAATCTCAATTTTTTCAATGGCTTGATTACAGTTTATTTGAATGCTGTTTGTAGCTGGATTCGGATATACTACAAAATCTGATTTGATAGGCAGTGTATTGTTAAGCCCCGAACTTAAACAAGCACCCACTTGGTATGAAAAGGCAACTTCTCCATTCTTGTGTTTTCCATCTAGTGTATCTTTTGGTAAATAGGTTCTTACAAAATCTACTTTCACGCAATCAGCGCTTACATCAACTCGTAAATGGCCTGTTCCTACAATGGTATCTGAAGTATATGCATCTGCATTCGCTAACATGCCAATTTCATAAGTAGAATCGGCGGCCATTGGCAAAGCTTGGTAAGTAATACCATCTAACTCTTCGTGTGCAAATACATGGTCGTGTCCTTGAAAGAAAATATTGACATGGTTGTCTACAAACAATTGATGAATGGGTTTGGCAAAATTGGGTCTATTTTTAGTAAAGGTATAATTGGTTCCATCTTGTTCATAGCCTCCCCATTCAAATAATTTGGCATTGGTAACGCCGCCTCTTCCTTGTCCTCTGATATGATGCGCAAATACAAATTTAAATTTGGCATCGCTGTTTTCTAAAACGCCTTTCAGCCAATTGTATTGGGCTTCTCCAAGTGTCCAATTCCAGTTTTTAGGTTTGGCACTGGTATCGCATTGGTCTCTGTACACGTCTAGAACAATGAATTCGGCATTGCCCCATTTCCAAGCATAATAGTTTTCTGGATTGCCAATTTCAAAAGGCTCAAGGGTGGTATTTCCCGAATAAAATTGATTAGGAAATGGGTTTGGATAATAAAATTTACGCCATTGTGTTCCCATGATACACAAGTTATTTGGCGCATTTTGCTTCATGTAATAATCATTTTCCCCCTCATGGTTGCCAAGGCAAATATAAAATGGAATGGAATGGCAAACAGATCCCAAATACGGTCTGTAATACGCATGGAGTTCTTTCAGCTGTTGACTGGTAATGGTATTCGGAAAATGGTCATCTCCAAAAATATCACCAAGCGTCATCATGAAATCGGGTTTGTCTTTGGCTTGGTTTTCCAAACAAATTTTATAAACCTCTGGTATCCCTTTTTTATCATACAAATGCTCATCTGATTCCAAAGTGAATTTGAAATGTTCATCAGTGGCTCTTTGTGTATGAAATTGATAACATGGACTGCTAACCAAAGGGTCTGTTGAATTTTTTCTATAGGCCAGTTTGTAGTAGTAATGGGTATTGCCATTCAATTGTTCAATCTCAATTTCAATGGGTGTGTCTTTTGAGAAAGTCATCAATGGTGTTGCTAAGTTCAATTGATTTGAATCTGTACCATATACTATTTTGGCTTCAGCATTGGCATCAAAAAGAACGCTCGCAGTGATGCTTTGATTGGTAGGCCTGCCTAAAATGATAGAGTAATTTTGTGCTTGTAAGTCTGAGGCAAGTACCACGAAAAAAGCCAACAAGAATTGAATTTTAAATTGAATGAAAGTTTTCATGTGTACTTAGATGACGATTACTTGTTTTGGTTTAAAACCTTGTTGTAAAAAGCTTCATATCTTGGTACAATGGCATCTATGTTAAAACTTTCAGCTCTTTTCAGCGCATTGGCTTTGAACTCATTTAATAGGGTATCGTTTTTAAGCAAATAAAGTGCTTTCTCTGCCATGCCTTCTACATCCCCCACATTACATAAAAAACCAGTTACGCCTTCTAAGTTTAATTCTGGAATTCCACCCGCATTGCTGCTGATCACAGGCAACTCACAGGCCATGGCTTCTAAGGCTGCCAACCCAAAACTTTCTGTCTCGCTGGGCATCAAGAACAAATCGCCAACACTTAAAATTTCTTCAATTTGGTTCTGTTTTCCTAAGAAACTGACCGCGTCGTTTAAACCCAATTCCCTACATAGTTTTTCAATGTGAATACGTTCTGGTCCATCGCCCACCAATAGCAATTTGGCAGGCATTTCTTTTCTAATGGCAGCAAATATTTTTACCACATCATCTATGCGTTTTACTTTTCTAAAATTAGAAGTATGGATAATTATTTTTTCGCCATTGGGAGCTATGGCAGTTTTAAAATGCGCACGGGGTTCCTTTTTGAACCTTGTCAAATCAATAAAATTGGGGATGCTTTCAATTTCCTTGTAGATTTTAAAATAGGCCAGCGTTTCATCTTTTAAAGAATCAGAAACCGTAGTTACGCCATCCGATTGGTTGATACTGTATTGTACAACCGGTCCAAAACAAGCATCTTTTCCAACCAAGGTAATATCGGTTCCGTGTAATGTAGTAATGACAGGAATATGAATGCCTTCAGTAGCTAGGATTTTTTTGGCCAATATAGCTGCCGAAGCATGTGGTATGGCATAATGTACATGCAATAAATCTAATTTTTCAAACTTCACCACATCTACCATGTGTGAGCTAAGGGCTGTTTCGTAAGGTGGATATTCAAACAATGGATAGCTACTGACATATACTTCGTGGTAAAAGGTATTGCCAGTAAAAATATCCAATCGTGCGGGCTGCTTGTAACTGATAAAATGCACCTGATGCCCTCTTAAGGCCAAGGCTTTCCCTAATTCAGTAGCAACTACACCACTTCCTCCATAAGTTGGATAACAAACAATCCCAATTCTCATTGTATAATTTTTATGAATACTAAAAAAGGTGCAAAGCGCACCCTAAATCAAGAACAAATTTGATGAATTAATTCTAAATTCTACTATAGATTTCTTATACAAGAGTTTTCAATTACCTGTATATTCGCACTTTGTTATTCCCTGGCTTTAAAGCTTGATTGACCAAGGCATCTTCAATTGTTTATATATGATAAAAAAACGTTTTCTTTTTTATACCATTTTATTGCTTGTTTTATTTTTGTTGGCAATCCCTAAAATTTGGTTCAATTCAAATTCCCAAGTTCAGCAAAAATCCAAACCAATGCCTACGCAGGTGGGATTGTATAAAATTCAAGTGCGTCCACTAGAAAAAAGCATTGTGGTTGCGGGTGAATTGCATGCCATGAACGAGGTGATGTTGAAATCAGAAGCCAACGGTAGGGTGACCGCAGTTTATTTCAAAGAAGGTTCAAGTGTGAGCAAAGGACAATTATTGCTGCAAATGAATGCCCAAGATTTACAAGCGCAATTGAAAAAAGTACAGAGTCAATGTAAAATGAAAGAGTTGACTTTGAACAGGGCAAAGCTTTTGTTGAAAGAAGGCGGAATTTCAGAAGAGAATTACGAGCAAGTTGAAACTGAATATTTGTCTGCCCAAGCAGATGTTGAGCTTATCAAAGAACAAATTAAGAAGACACAAATATTTGCACCATTTTCAGGTACAATAGGCATTAGCTCAGTAGATGTTGGTTCCTATTTAACCGCTAATTCTGCCATTGTAGCTTTGCAACAAACCCATCAACTCAAACTCGATTTTTCAATCCCGGAAAAATATGCTGCATTGATCAAACCTAATATGGAAGTTTCTTTTGCTACAGAATCTTCAGCACAACAATTCCAAGCAAAAATTGTAGCTGTTGAACCAGCCATCGATGCCAATACCAGAAACAGAAATGTAAGAGCTATTTTTCAAAATCATCAACAAGCTTGTGTCCCTGGTTCTTTTGCAAAAGTTTTTGTAAACATGGCATTGAATAAAAAAGCAATTTTAGTTCCTACTACTTGTATTGTTCCCATCCTCAAAGGTCAAAAAGTATATGTAGCACAAGGCGATAGCGTAGTCAACAGAAATGTTGTGGTTGGAGAACGCTTAGATTCGATGGTAGAAGTTGTTGAGGGTTTGCAAGATGGAGAATCTGTTGTTTACAAAGGTGTGATTCAATTGAAACCTGGCAGTAAAATTATCAGCAAATGAGTTTAAGTAGTTTAAGCGTTAACCGACCAGTTTTGGCATCGGTGATGTCAATTGTCATTGTCTTATTTGGCATCATTGGCTATACCTATTTAGGTGTTCGAGAATATCCATCCATCGACCCACCAATTATTACAGTGAGAACCAGTTATACTGGAGCCAATGCAGATATCATTGAATCTCAAATTACCGAACCACTCGAAAAAAGTATCAATGGCATTGCAGGCATTCGTTCAATCAGCTCTGCTAGTAATTTAGGAAACAGTGTCATTACCGTTGAGTTCAATTTAGATGAGAATTTAGAAGCAGCAGCCAACGATGTCAGAGACAAAGTATCGCAGGCAGTTCGTTCCTTACCCAATGATATAGATGCGCCACCAGTGGTAAGCAAGGCAGATGCCAATTCTGATGCCATCATTTCAATGACGGTTCAAAGCGATACCAAGAACATTCTTGAACTGAATGATTATGCAGAAAACGTGCTTGTAGAAAAAATTCAAACCATTCCAGGGGTCAGTTCAGTGCAAATTTGGGGTCAGAAAAAATATGCCATGCGTTTATGGCTCGACCCAATAAAAATGGCAGCTTTAGGGGTAACGCCACTCGATGTAAAGCAAGCATTAGAAAAAGAAAACATTGAATTGCCCGGTGGTAAAATAGAAGGAAATGCAACTGAATTAACCATCAAAACAGTGGGTAAATTAAGCAATGAAAAAGATTTCAATGACCTCATAGTTTTTGCGAATGGAACCAAACAAGTTCGTTTTTCACAAATTGGGTCTGCTGTTTTGGGTGCTGAAAATGAACAAACCATATTAAAAGAATCGGGAAGACCCATGATAGGATTGGCATTGGTGCCACAGCCTGGGGCAAATTATATTGAAATTGCAAACGAATTTTACAAGCGTTATGATTTAATCAAACAAGAAGTGCCAAGCTATATTCAATTGGATATTGCCATTGACAATACAGGTTTTATCAAAACATCAATTACTGAAGTAAAAGAAACCTTGCTCATAGCATTTGTATTGGTGGTGCTGATTATTTTTCTATTTTTCAGAGATTGGTTGATTGCATTCAGACCACTAATAGATATTCCGGTATCGCTTACAGGTGCTTTTTTTATCATGTATGTGGCTGGCTTTTCCATCAATATTTTAACGCTGTTGGCAATAGTATTGGCAACAGGTTTGGTAGTAGATGATGGCATAGTGGTAACTGAAAATATTTTCAAGAAAATGGAAAATGGCGATTCGCCTAAAGAAGCAGCCATCAAGGGAACAAACGAAATATTTTTTGCAGTAATTTCTACCTCCATCACCTTGGCTGTTGTGTTTTTACCGATTATATTTTTAGATGGATTCGTAGGTAGGTTGTTCAGAGAATTTGGAGTGGTAGTAGCAGGCGCAGTGCTTATTTCAGCCTTTGTTTCGCTGACCTTAACACCGATGTTGAATGTGTATTTAACAAGAAAAAATGCCAGCAAAAAATCTAAATTTTATTTGGCCACAGAACCCTTTTTTGTTTCATTGAATCAAGCATACAGTAAATCTTTAAATTCTTTCATGGCAAAACCTTGGTTGGCATTTGTAGTGGTGATTGTTTCCTTTATTTTAATTTTCACCATCGGTTCTACCATTCAAAAAGAACTGGCTCCGCTTGATGACAGAAGTGTGATGAGAATTTCTTCCAATGCACCTGAAGGCGCTTCTTATGAATTCATGGAATCCTTCCAAGATCAAATTGCCAATAGGGTCATGGACTCGGTTCCTGAAAAAAGAAAATTATTATCTGTTACTGCTCCTGGTTTTATTGGAAGTGGTGCTGTCAATACAGGTTTTACCAGAATTCTATTGGTTGAACCATCACAAAGAAAACGCAGCCAACAACAAATTGCAGATGCCATTAGTAAAAATTTACGCAATTTCCCTGATGCCAAAACATTTGTGATTCAAGACCAAACCATCAATGGGAGTGGGGGCTCTAGAGCTGGATTACCCGTTCAATTCATTATACAAAACCAAGATTTTTCTAAAATTCAACAATTCCTTCCAAAATTTATGGAAGAGGTTGGTAAAAATCCTTGTTTCCAAGTGTCAGATGTGAACTTAAAATTCAACAAGCCCGAATTGCTTGTTGGCATCAACCGAGAAAAAGCAAAGAGCTTGGGCGTTTCTATTCAAAGCATTGCCCAATCTATTCAACTTTCTTACAGTGGTTTAAGGTATGGCTATTTTAACTTCGGTGGCAAACAGTACCAAATCATTGGTCAAATGCAAAGAGAAAACCGCGATGCACCTGTTGATTTGCAATCTATTTATGTAAGAGCAGCAAATGGACAATTGGTACAATTAGACAATTTAGTGCGTATAGAAGAACAAAGCAGTCCACCTCAATTGTACCATTACAACCGCTATAAATCTGCAACTGTCAGTGCTGGTTTAGCGCCAGGTAAAACCATTGGAGATGGCATTCAAGAAATGAGAAAAATTGCAAAGAAAGTTTTAGATGATTCTTTCTCAACAGAATTAACGGGTCCATCAAGAGATTACGCAGAGAGTGCTTCCAATACCAATTTTGCACTCTTATTGGCCTTGCTCTTGGTGTACTTAATTTTGGCTGCTCAATTTGAAAGTTTCATCGACCCTTTCATTATCATGATAACAGTTCCGATGGCTTTGGCTGGGGCATTGGTTTCCTTGTGGTACTTCAACCAAACCCTCAATATTTTTGGTCAAATTGGAATTATAGTTTTGATTGGATTGGTTACCAAAAATGGAATTTTAATTGTGGAATTTGCCAACCAACAGCGCGAAAATGGATTGAACAAACTCGATGCTGTTAAGGCAGCAGCAGTTGCCAGATTAAGGCCAATTTTAATGACCAGTTTAGCTACTATCTTAGGCGCTTTGCCTATTGCATTGGCATTGGGTGCAGGCTCTAAAAGTAGAATTTCAATGGGTATTGTCATTATCGGAGGTTTGTTGTTTTCAGGATTTTTAACACTTTATGTCATTCCTGCTATCTATACA
>Ga0214921_10012533_pt1 | contig 10111 bp, 10 predicted proteins | sample LL1505_MetaG_FD_177992 | JGI IMG/M metagenome (GOLD analysis project Ga0214921, IMG submission 177992) | Freshwater microbial communities from Lake Lanier, Atlanta, Georgia, United States - LL-1505 | ecosystem: Environmental > Aquatic > Freshwater > Lake | place: USA: Georgia | collected...
CGGTGGCAGGGTGAGGCCATCCCAGATAGAAATTGACCATGCGAGCATGGGCCCGGCGTAGTGCACGTAGTCGAGCCAATGGCGGGGGCGGTTGGCGCACAACTGCTGCGCACTGGCTTCGGGGCTGATCCCGATCGTTGTGTTTTGTATTTTTGAAATGATCATTCAATAATTGTAGCGATGAATTCTCCGATGTTCAATGACGCATTTATTGGTAATTTCCCTTTTTAAAAACGACATTCTGGCGTTAGGAGGAAATGTTCAATTAGTTAGTGAATGATAAAAATTGCGGCGTGGAAAGATCGAGTACCTCCGAAACCGACAATGTGCTCGCCCTCGCTATGAACACGTTCTTGGCGAAAGGGGGCGAAGGCACGGGCGTACGGGCCGGGCCATTACACATATACCGCGCGCATACAGCGCGAGCTCGCTGACGATGGTCTTGCTGATACCCAGTGCGCCGACTACACCGACGGCCTCCGAATTACCTAAAAAGTTTTGGAAAACACGTGATGCTTTAGTTGAGCATCTCTTGTCGAATTCGCGGTTGCCTGCTGGCCTTTCTGACCTTCAAGAATGGCTTGCTACCGATGGCTGGGATGACCTTCTTGCAGCATGGATCGATGAAGACGTCGCTCTGAATTTAAAAGGTTGGGCCCCCTATAAATTTTATGATTCCGCACTGCGGGATGCCGAAGACCTTGACGAGTCAGTTGCCATAACTGATCAGATGAGAGTTCGCCATGCCCGTGGAGCTATCAATTATGCAGTCGAAAATAGTGATGGGGATGACAGCCCAAGTGTCCACAGTTTCCCAATTGAACGCGCCGACGGTGAGCGCGCCATCTTAGGTTGCACAGTTGAGATTCACGGTCAATACGGACCAGTGCCGCAATGGCACGGTGTATTTTCTGATAAGGATAATTTTTACAGGCACCTTGAACCTGCCCCTGTTAGACGTACCGCTTAGCCACTTTATTATGCGGCCTTCAATTGCTGTGCCGCGTCCCAGCGTTTCTCAAACTGCATCGGACTGACGTAGCCCAACGTGGAGTGCAAGCGCCGGTGGTTGTAAAACGTCAGCCAGTCAATCACCTCATCCATCGCCTGCCTGCGGGTTGCAAACCTCTGCCCGTACAGCCTGCCGACCTTCAAGCGACCCCACAGGCTCTCCGTGGGTGCGTTGTCCCAGCAGTTTCCCTTGCGGCTCATCGAACTCCTCATCTTGTAACTGGCCAGTGCACCTTGGAACTCATGTCCGCAGTATTGGCTGCCACGATCTGAATGAAATATCAGGCCTGGCGCTGGCTGACGCCGGAACCATGCCATCTTTAACGCGTCTGCCACCAGGCTGCTCTGCATGTGAGGCTGCATACTCCATCCCACTACCTGGCGGCTGAACAGGTCAATGACCGCGGCCAGGTACAACCACCCCTCATCGGTGGCGATGTAGGTGATATCGCCCGTCCATACCTGATTGGGTGCCGTCGGACTGAAGTTGCGCTGCACCAGGTCAGGCGCAATGGGCAGATGGTGTTTGCTGTCCGTTGTGACGACAAACTTGCGCTTGCATCTGGCACGGATGCCGTGCAACTGCATCAAGCGGCGTACCCGCTCTTTGCCGACCCGGTGACCATGCGCCACCAATTCCTTCCACATCTTGGGCCAGCCGTATTCACCTTTGACTTCTGCATGGATGGCGCGGATGTGCGCCAGTAGTGCTTCGTTGCTCATGCGCTTGTGGGCACCGGGCTTACTGGGTTTGGGGAACTTCTTGCGTCGACCGTTTTCAAAGTAGCCACTGGCGCTCACGCCCAGCACCTCGCAGGCCAGGGTAATGGGCCAGTGGGCTTTGTTGCTGGCTATCCAGGCGTACTTCACAGAGATTCCCGAGCGAAGTACGCCGTGGCTTTTTTAGAATATCGCGCTCCATGGTCACGCGGGCCAATTGCGCCCTGAGGCGGGCCAGTTCCATTTGCTCTGCACTGACAGGCTTGTCCCCCGCGCCTTTGAGTTGGCCTTTGGCGCTGAGCTTGACCCAGTTGTCCAGGCTTGCTTTGGGAATGCCCAACACTTTGGCCGTGACCGACACCGCCTGCCCACCTTTGACCAGCCTGACCGCCTCCATCTTGAATTCCAGCGTGTACTTTGCCCGTTTTCTCGTCTCACTCATTTCGTTCTCCTTGAACTGATTTTTAACCATCAGCTAAGCAGTACGTTTTTCGGGGGTAAGGTCACCTGCGCGCAGCTGGTTTTTTATTCCACAGTGAGGCCAATGCAATCGGAGACGCTGATATTCTTTCGCTTTGGGTTATTGAAATGAAAAAAAAGAAGACTTCTAAGTGATGATTCTTAACTCACGATCTCAATCAATATCGAAATTTTTAAAGGTAATTGAAGATGACTGCAGAGTGTCCCCCAGATTTATTTAAGGAATTCGAAAATAGCCCTGGCGGCTGGGCGCGGCCATGGGCATTGTGCTGACGGCGGCGTTCGCGCTGGGGCTGGCGATCATCAGCATCGTCAAGCCCGCGGGCATCGACCTCTTCCACGTCCTCCTTGGCAATGTGCTGGGCGTGACCAATGCCGACCTGACGCGCACCGTGGTGGGCTGCGGCCTCGTTTTGACCACCGTGATTGTGCTGTTCCGCGGATTGCAGTTCTGGAGCTTCGACCCGATTGCCGCGCAGGTCGCGGGCTTGCCCACCACCTTGCTGCACTATGTGTTTACGGCGCTGCTGTCAGCCACGGTGGTGGTGTCGATCCAGGCCGTCGGCATCCTGCTGGTGATCGCGATGCTCGTCACACCTGGGGCCACGGCCCTGCTGCTTACGCGCCGGCTGGCGGACCACGATCAAAGTGGTGACAACAGCCATCCTGGCGATGCTCCTGGTGGGGGCAGCCATCAAATTGAAGCTGATGGGAGGCCCCCAATGATCGAGACATTGCTCGGCGGCCTTCTAGGGGGTGCTTTTCGCCTTGCTCCAGAGGTCCTGAAGTGGCTTGACCGCAAGGGCGAGCGTGGCCACGAGTTGGCCATGCAGGACAAAGCTCTGGAGTTTGAAAAGCTCCGCGGTGCCCAGCGCATGGCAGAGATCAGCGCTGCGGCCGATGGGGCATGGAACACCGGCGCCATTGAGGCCTTGAAAGAGGCTGTGGCGGCTCAGGGGCGTTCTTCTGGGGTGGGGTGGGCGGACGCCCTTTCTGCGAGCGTTCGCCCTGTCATAACCTACTGGTTCATGGGGTTGTACTGCGCGGCGAAGTCTGCGGCCTTCATCGGTGCCTTAACCGCGGGCGGCAGTTGGGGTGAAGCCATCCTGCATGCGTGGACCCAAGCAGATCAGGCGCTATGGGCTGGCGTTTTGAACTTCTGGTTCTTGGGACGTGTCTTTGATCGAGTGCGATCATGAACTCTGTTCCGCAGGCGGCGATCGATCTCGCTAAGCGGTTCGAAGGCTTTTGCAGGGTGCCTAAAAGTGATCCTGGCCGGGCATATCCGTACGTTTGCCCAGCCGGGTTCTGGACGATCGGGTACGGGCACCTGTGCGACCAAGCCCATCCCCCGATTACGCTGGTCCAGGGTGAGGCCTACCTGGAGGCTGACATGCAGTTGGCCCTGCGAGCAACGCTTCGGTTCTGTCCCGTTTTGGCGACCGAGCCGGACACACGGCTCGGGGCGATAGTCGACTTTACGTTCAATTTGGGAGCAGGCCGGCTTCAGACTTCAACTCTCCGACGACGAGTCAATCAGAGGGACTGGGCTGGGGCGGCTTCCGAACTGAGGCGCTGGGTGTACGGTGGGGGCAGAGTACTGCCAGGGCTTGTGGCGCGGCGGGAGGCTGAGTGCAGGCTCATCCTTTGAGGCCCTCGAAGAGTCGAATAGTCAGGAGCTTTTGCTGGAATCCAGGATTCATGCCGGCATGTATCTGTCAGCATACCAACATGCGCCCATTAGTTAGTTGAGGTCGCTCAGGAAAGCGGATCCTGCGTAGCAGATGTCTGATCATTAGCTAAAGAACAAGTCACCTTGCCTGTACTTTTTCGGTTGATGAATTTGGCAACAGCCAGGCCGTATGCCTCCGAGAGCAAGGGCTTGACGTACTCGAATGTGGTGGTACTCGGGTTGAGCACAGCAACCCATGACATCCAGCCATAGACCGGATGGGGAAGCAATTGATCAAGCGCCGCGAAGTCGTGCCCCGTATCAATGACTCCACCGGCTTGTGGTCGGGATGGCTGCTGTCCGAATAAAGTTCGATAAGTCGATTTGGAGATACCGATGTTCAAGCGAAAAACATCGGATCGATCCAGGTTGGATGCTCGGTCGTTTGGGCCATTTTTCTCCTTGATCGTTGCAAAGTAGATACCCCGTGGGAGCTTTCGATGGGGGTTGTAGAAGAAGGATGTCTCGCCCCAGGCCGTAACAATGTGAATGTCAGCGAAGGTGCTCTCGATGTACTCGGTGATTGAAACAACATCCATAGGGTTCTCAAGTCACTCGAATGGCAAGTTTGTGCGCGGCATCAAGATGCACGATCAACTCTAGCCAGATCAGTCGCCATCCATCACTTCCGCTGTGAGTTCATCGAAATCGTCACACACGTAATCGTAAGTTCGGTTGGGTTGTGGGTCAGGTGGCCCAGCGGGGCCCCACTCGTCCGGTCGGCGCACGAATGCTGTTTTGAAGCCCGCATCCTGAGCGGCATTCAAATCAAAATTGTGGCAAGCCACCATGAGAATGTTTTCGGGCGCGATACCCAGCCATCGTGCAGCGGTTTGATAGGCCTGCGGATGGGGTTTGTACACGCCGATCATCTGGCATGAAATGATCGCGTCCCAGGTGATGCCGTTGGAGCGGGAAACATCCACGACCAGCGCAGTCGGCAGCATCGTGAACGACACCACGGGCAGATGCTGGCGCAATCTTTCTTGCGCAGCCGGAAAATCTGGCCACGCCCGCAGTCGATGCCACCCTCTCCAAAGCTGGTCCAAGACCTCTGCGGAGGGGTGCGGCAACCCGAAGGCGGCGATGGTCTCTTCAAGCGCGTTCCAGTGGACATCGTCCATGTGAAACGCTGGGCTGACTTGCCCGACGATCCCCTTCATGGTGTTGCGCCGCCAGGTGTTCACGAATTCATGGCGGTCAAACGCAAGCGCTTGCCAGGCATGAACCTGCTTGACTTCGTTCAGCATGCTCGAATGCCAGTCAAGGACCGTGCCGCCTGTGTCAAACGCGATCGCCCGGTAGTCCATCGTCACACCTCCCCGGTGTATTCGCCGCGCGCGGGGTAGTCCTTCGCGATGGCAAAGTCGATCGCTCCCAGCAGGTCCTGGAACGATGGGCGAGCGAAGGGCATGGTCTGTGTAGAAGCGTAATACAAAGTGCCATCCGGGCGGACGATAAACACGCCCGGTTCACTAAAGAGTGCAGGTTCTTCAATACCAATGGAGGTCTTGCCCTTGGATGCGCTGATGTACAGACCCCACTGGCGAGCATTGGCCAGGGTCAGGCCGTAGCCAATCTTCAGGTGGGTCGCTTTGATCTTCTCCGACATGGCTTGAGCACGCTCGGCGTTGTCACTACTTAGCGCAACCACCTGCACGCCGCGCTTGTGGAACTCGGGTGCCAATGCCTCGAGTTCGATAAGGTACTTGGCACAGATGGGGCAGTGCAGACCTCGGTAAAACACGATCAGGTCAAACCGCTCTGCGGGTGCAGTTCCCAGCGCGAAGCGACCTCCCGTGACAAGAGAAATGTTCAATGCAGGAACAGGCTGTCGGGGCGTCAGTGCAATCGTGCTCATGAGGTTTCCTTTTGGAAGCAAGTTGAAAGAGGCCCGATGGGGGACGATAGCGCCATTTTGATGTACGATATGCAATCAAAAATTCAAAAATATATGCAATTCGTTCAGTATGAATGAAATCAAGCTCGACCGACTGTCTGCGCTTCTAGAGGGTTTGGCCCCCTTGGTAACACTGGGGTTGGTCGCCGACACCCGCGTGGATGGTGCGCCCAGCGGAGACAACGAAACCGATCTGCAGCTGTTCTTTCTGACGCAAGGGTGCGCAGAATTGAAGGTCAACGGCATACGACAAAAGATCGAATCTCCAGCTTTGGTTGCCGTTCATGCCAGCCAGCCATTTGTCTTTCACAGGTTCTCGGCGAAGGATGCTCATCGTTTGGTGGCGGCGCGTGTCCAACTGACAGGACCTGTTGCCACCTTATTTCTTGAGGAGTTTGCGCAACCACGGACAGTTTTTCTGGGCGAAGATGAGCCCGCGCTGCGATTAGCCGTTGCCATGATCGAGTCTGAGTTGGATGCACCACGTTGCGGGCATCCCGCCTTGCTTAACCGCGCAGGCGACATACTTTTCATCTGTTTGCTGCGCTACTTTGTTGCTCATCCAGGCGCCGAGGACGGCGGCCTCTTCAATGGCTTGGCCGACTCCCGGATTGCCAGAGCATTGGTGGCCATGCACCAACGCCCAGCTTTCGGGTGGGACCTTGAGCTTCTTGCTAATGAGGCCGGTATGTCGCGTACAGCCTTTGCGACCAAGTTTCATCAGACGATGCGAAGGCCGCCAGGAAAGTATTTGGCTGCGATCCGACTGGCCTTGGCACAGCGGGCTGTGGATTCAGGTCGAGGGCTCAAGGAAGCAGCCAGGGTAGCTGGCTACGGAAACAGTTCTGCCCTCTCTCGTGCCTTGGCCAAGTCAAGAGTAACTGTGCTGGCAAATTGATTGAAGAGAGTTCGAATCCCCGGCCCTACCAAAAACAGGGGGTCTGGGAATTGAGCGAGTTATTTATACAACCCCTTCTGGGCCGCCAGAACAAGTCCTGCTAACTCGCTCAGTCGGGTTGTCAGGCGCTCAGAGCCCCGCACCACGCGGGGCTTTTTGCTGTGGGCTCCTGACTAACCCCATCGCCCCCCACCCTCGAAACCCGTCTCAAACCCCGCTTCGTCTCAGAACCTCCTGACTTTTTTGCCGTGGTACGGCGGGAGGGGGGTGGAGAAAAATCGGGGTTTTGGTGCCGTACCGTTTGAACAAGTCCAAGGTGAACCGTTCCCTCCCGTGCTAGTCATCGCCTGCAACGTCGGGTTTGGGAACCGCCGGTGCCTCGGGTAAAAGTTCGAGAAGCTCCAGGAGCGCCTGTACGTCGAAGTCGATCGAAGTGTCGCCTTGCTCGATCCACCAGCCAGCCCCCATGCCGCCAAAACTACCCCAGTATGTTTCCTGCCATTCGTAGACTTTGGCGTCGCCAATCCAGAGCTCACAGTACTGGATAACTTCGGTGTAGGAATTGGGGTCTGTAATGAATTCAGGTTCATCGAGGTTCGTCTCGACCTTTAGCTCAATGCCCCGCTCCTTTAGCTGCTGGATTCTTTCGGGTAGTTGATCATCCAACTCGCTTTCGGCCAGATCGCACAGTTTTTTGAAGATATCCGCGGGATTTAAGTTGCTCATAGGACTAACTAGACTAATTACGCCCCATCACTCGACTGGAAAGCATCTGGCCAACCGCCATGCTGCTCGATCACCTTGTCGATCTCTGCCATGAGTCGGATCGTCTCGGACAGGGCGACGATGACTCTCTGGTAGTGGGTGATGTCTTTCTTCGAGAGCATGCGGCCTTTGCGGTCCTTGATCCATTTCTCGCAGACCTGGTAGCTGCCAACGTGAAAGTTCCATACCTCTTCGCACACACCCTGGAAGCCAGTGGTCTGAGCCTTGTCAAGCCAGACGGTGTCTCGCGACCACGAGACCTTTTCCACTACTGGGTCCCGTCCTCCGATAAACTCAGTTATTTGATGCTCCAGCCTAGGTGATTCCAGTAGATGTAGGGAGATAAGCTCACCGCCGAGCCTACCAAGCGGTCGGAACAGTGCCAAATTACCGGTCAAAGGCAGACGCGGAAAGTCTGACTTAAGCAAACTCGCGTAGCGAGCGCGATAGTTCTGAGAATAGAGAATGGAGTAGACATAATCGAAGACTTCACTAGAGTTTAACGGTTCTATTCCAAGCCGCTCGGCGAACACTTTCAAAAAGCCAGGCGTGTAGTTACTTTGAATTTCGGCATCGGCGAATAGTTCGCTTTCTCGTCTTCCAGCGCCGTTGCTTTTAAGGTACAGAGGAAAAGCACTGGTGCTTTCGCGGCTCTTGTTCGAAACGGAACAACAGTCGGAAGGAATCCGGGTTACGAAGGCATGTGCGAACCCCTCAGTTATTTGCTGCTGTGAAACCAGCAGCGCCAAATTTCTCTGACCATCAAGATGCTGCATCGTCGGACGCGCGGTGTATCGAACTATGTCATCAGAATATACAATAGTACGCGTATCGAACGGCCTGCAGAGAGCGGGTACTATTGGACTCTCAGTCTTTGAATCGCGTAGCTTTTGCCGTGCTGGTTTGAGCTGCCAAAGCGGGGTATCTTTGAGCTCGTATGCTTCGCGTAGTTGGCTTTCTGGCACCTCAAAATCAATGAACTCTTCCAATCGAATCCGCATTTCCTGCGCGGTAAAAGCATATGCAAACTTGTCCTTGTGCGTCTTGATGCCGCTTGAGAACTTTATGACGGAATCGCGCAATGAGGGCCATGCCAAGTATTCCGCCCCCATCTTGTTTTCAACTGGGGCCAAGAGGTAAAAAGGCGATGCTGGAGAGAGTGCTGTCCAAGTTGTCGTGCCGAATGAATGCTTGGCTAAGAAGTCATACTTCGCGCTGCGCTGCCCGATACTTTCAGATCGATCGATTCGTGAGATAGTTTTGGAGCCAGCGTTGTTCCGCATCAAAGAGATGCAGACACCTTGCTGAATATCGAACACATTTTCATCCCGACTCCCGTGCTCATCGACTTCGGACTTTTTTTGACTGCCGTGTAAGTCAAAAATGCTTAAGGCGGGAAACGACACAACGAGGTGTTGGCGCATTCCACGAAAGCTTCTGCTGTCTAAAAAGGAATTGTTCGAGATGTAGCCAACTATTCCTCTACCAGCTGTGAGAATTCCACACTCTGCTAATCGGATGAACTTGATGTAATCGTCCTGAAGATTTTTCTCGAACTGAAGTGCATTTCGCTCTTTTATTCTCTCGCCATCTACAAACTTGTAGTCTTCAATCAACTTCCTAGCTGTCTCGTTCAAGTTTGCCGATTGAATGCTGTAGGGCGGGTTGCCGATGATGACGGTGAAACGTTTGTGGCGTTTTATTTCGTTCACGGCGTCAGCTTCGTGGGCGAGGGCGTCGAAGCCGATGAGGGGGAGCTGTTTCACCCACGGCTCGAGCGCATTGGTTAGGTATATGCGGGCGCGTTCCTCGGTGTCAAAGCGGTAGCCGGTCTCGGCAAGCTTGAGCCCGATCTTCATATGGGCGATGGCGTAGGGAGCCATCATCAGCTCGAAGGCGTGGAGGCGCGGGAGGAGGTGCTGCGGTACGTAGTCGTTCCACGCGGCGCGCTGCTGGGCTTCGGTGAGGCGCTGCTGCTTCCACTTCGCCGCGAGGGTGCGGTGGATCACGTCGATGGCTTCGACGAGGAAGGTGGCTGTGCCAGTGGCAGGGTCGAGAATCTGGACGAAGGGCTCGTCCGGGGAGATCGTCCGCGTCTCATTGGGATCATCCGTGAGAGGTGGAAGTTTCAGACCGGGGTGTTTTTTAAGCATCTCACCCCAAGTGGTGGTGTCAGCGAGACCGTCCTCCAGCCCGAACTCGGTCTGCAGTAGTTCATGCACGCTGCGCACTATGTAAGAAACGACCGGTTGCGGCGTGTAAAAAACACCGCGGTCCTTGCGGATGCGCTTGTCGTAGGCCTGCAGGAATCCTTCAAAGAAGTGGACGACCGGATCTTCTTGGCGATTGCGGTCGCCAAAGTCGCGCAGGACCGCCTCCATCTTGGCTTCGTCGAGAAGCTCCACGACATCTGACACGCCGAGTTCGTCGAAGTCGATACCGGCTCCATCTACTTTTCCTTGCCGCCCCCCTACCTTGAGGAAGGTCTGCATCAGCTCCCTAAGGAAGGGACTGGTCCGCATGTGGGCCGCAAAGTCGTCCGCCGTCTTTTTGGTCGGGTCCGCGATGCGTGATGACAGAAGGCCGTAAGAGATTGTCTGCGCGT
>Ga0214921_10012534_pt1 | contig 10110 bp, 13 predicted proteins | sample LL1505_MetaG_FD_177992 | JGI IMG/M metagenome (GOLD analysis project Ga0214921, IMG submission 177992) | Freshwater microbial communities from Lake Lanier, Atlanta, Georgia, United States - LL-1505 | ecosystem: Environmental > Aquatic > Freshwater > Lake | place: USA: Georgia | collected...
AAACAAACAAAAAACAACAATGTGGTTATAGATAATTTCATATTATTTTCAAATTCACTAGGGCAAACACGAGACGGGGTAGAATTATCACCTTCTTATATAGCAAAACACATAAAACACAAAAAAACAAGAACTATTCTTTCTGCTTCCGTAACGAATGATATGTTTCAAAACATAAATAGTTTGTACACTACTAATTCAAATATTCATGGACCGAGAATTAATATAGGTGGTGACCATAGTATGGCAATTGCTACTATTGCACATTCACTTAACAATTATGAAGATCTGAAAGTCATTTATTTTGATGCTCATGCAGACATAAATACATTAGAAAAATCTGAATCAAAACACTATCATGGTATGCCTCTTAGTTTTGTTACCGGGCTCGAACACGACAATAAATTTTCATTTATAAAAAATAAACTCAAATTTGAAAATTTAATGTATATAGGAAGTCGTTGTTTAGATAAATTTGAAGTTGATGAATTATACAAACGAAATATAAAATATCTAACACCAGATGATATAAACAATAATTACGAAGAATCGATGAGCAAAATTATCAATTTCGTTGGTAATTCCCCGCTTCATATTTCATTTGATGTAGATGCTATAGATCCTGAATATATACCATCAACAGGAACCCCTGTAAAAAACGGGGTACAATTACAAACTGCAATAAATACATTAGATGTTTTGAGAACTAAGAAGCTGGTATCTCTGGATATCACAGAATTAAATATGAAACTAGGAACAATTAGTGAATCTAAAAAATCTATGAAAAATACATTACGGCTATTCAACGCATTCTTAGAGTAAGGTTACAATTTTTCTAATGAAACTGCAATACAATCTCAACATCTTCCTTTTTAATACTCTTAGTAGCGGAAATAGATAGCTCTTCTCTCTTTTTCCTCGTCTTCGAATTTTCCGATGAAATAGACTCCTTTCGTTTCGAAGTGCTGTTTCTATGATTCATATCCTTTTCAATAGAAGCATAATTCGATTCAATGTAATCAATCACATGGTTTTCAAGAGCCCATTTAAAAAAGTTTAGCTGACCAATAGTGGTTTCGATACATGTTCCATCCTTGTATGGTAGACTAATACGATCCCATCGACAGAAAGGATCAAATCGTCTCTTGCTGTATGCTTTGAGTTTCAATTTATAATCGAAATACACTTTGAACCGCTTGTTATTCTCGTCATCAATGAGAGTGTAGTATTTTTTAGCAAAATTAGTGACAAACCAGTCAACAATTCGTAAAGATATACTAGACTCACCTGTGATGATATTTAACATTCGCGTGAGTTGTTTTTCATCCTTGTAAAATGCCATTAGATTATTTAAAAGTAAATCATTCTGAGTGGCATAAGACATTTATTTAGTATTGTTTATAGCTTTTATATTGTTTTTTGGTATACAGAAATTTATTCTACACCTTTAGACATTCTAAACGCCGACTCTTGTGGTCGGCGTCTTTGAATGTCTTTAGGTAACCGGTTACTTCGTGACTGATAAACCTCCTTTGTTATATTCTATAGCTTCGCAAAATCTCGGCATAGCCGAGATGGCGATATATAAATCGGCGGTTTAATTGTCCGAAGGTCTAAAACATGATTTTTTCGACATATAGTATATAACATGGCTCAACTAATGGAAAAAATATTCGGAGCTTTAGGTAAAGAAAGTTGCTTGTATTTTTACATTCTCTCTGTTTTATCATTTGTCTTGTACGTGTTTGCTATTTTAGCTATTATCGTTTATATGGTTAAGCACCGCAAGAACATGAGCTATACGACTATCACGCACATGGTAATAGTTTCGATTCATTTATTAATCGCTTATTTTGTAAATCGTTTATTACACACTATCTGCATAAAAACACTGGTTTAATAAGGTTTAGACGATAAGTTTTAGTTGTTATATTATTTTGTAATAATATATCAATGTCTCAATTGTATATTAGTAAAAATATAAATGATCCATCTTATGTATTACTTGATAAATGTTTTAATTTGAATCAATCGCGTATACACGAACTGAATATAGATGGATCACTCAATATACTTGATATTTCTAGTAATAAGGCTATTGATGCTAAAATTACAGCTTTATTTGCAAGACCAAATGTAAAAAATGAAATTGTTGCAGCATTGATATTGAACGATCCATCGCTGTGTAATTATAGTGTTTCTGATATAAATTTAAACATACCAACGACTGCTAATATAGGAGCAGGATTCACAGACTTATATTATGCGAGTATCGCAAACCAGACAACTTTTTATTACAAGATAATAATTGTATATCAGTTTCGGATAGCTAGACCTGTTGCAAATGGAGGGGGGTTCACAAACTTTAGTATGAAATTAAGTATTTTTAAACCAGATACTTAGTATTTTTCCGGCTCAACACAATAAATTTGTAATAATAGTCTTTAGCTCTCTGTTGATATCCTTGTCCAACTTCAACTTGATGTAACAACGCAACGTCACAATAGCATCATTTAGTGAATTGTGCAAATTCACAGGAGTGATACCAAACAACTTCTCATGCAACTCGGACAGCTTCGGTGGCTTCAAGTATGGTTTATCGTCAAACTTTGAAATCATCTGTATGTTGCAAAAGCTTGTCGACTCCTTCATCGTACAGCAAATGCGTCGAGTATTGATGATTGACATGTATTTCTTGATATCCATATTGTTTCTCATCATCTCCACCATAATCATGTTGCTGTCGAACTTATAATTGTGTGCGACAACAACATCAACTCCTTCCACATCATACATAAACTGGTTTAATACTTCGACGACCGACTCACCATGATTCAATGATTTTTCCTTTGAAATATTGTGTAGTTTGTAGCTTTCCTCACTGATATCAATGTCAGCCGGAATTTTTATAATGTGGTCAGCAGTCTTGACAAGTTTATTGGTATCTGTGTTGTAGATTAGGTAACTGAATTGTACCATATGAGGCCATTCGGCCATTGTACTCTTATTCAGAATCCTGGACTTGGGTGGAAGACCATTGGTCTCGGAGTCTAATACGAGAACGTGCATATTATTAAGAAAATTATTGTACAATTATGGTAAATTAAAACATTTGTATCATTTTTTTATATGTAAAACTATGCATCCACTTCATAATGTATATCCGCATCTTGAAACTGCTTGCAAATCCCGAATGACCTCCTGTGCCACTGGGTTATACCAAATTCCTTGATTCCATCCATGTGTTTTTTCGCACCATATCCCATGTTACTATCGATACAATATCGTTCCGACAAATACGGATATTTTTCACATAAATCTGCGATATAATTATCACGCGAAACCTTTGCCAAAATAGATGCAGCCGCAATTGAATAAAACTTGTGATCTCCACCCTCGACACACGTGTATGGGATCACATCGAGACGATTCGTTTGTTTGTTTATTTGGGTCATCGGATTGAAATAATTACCATCAATAAGCAAATACAAAGACTTATCTGAATCAACAACACGTTTTTTAATGTTCAGAATAGATTCGTGCATACATTGCTGAGTAGCTTGTAGTATATTTATTTTATCAATCGTCTTCTCATCTGCATAACTAACATGCCAGTAAAGTGCATTCTGTTTTATGTATTCAGCAACCTCGTTAATTTTCTTCTTGGAATGAAACATTTTGCTATCCTTGATGTTCGAGTAATCAAATGTTTCATTATGTTTAGGTAAAACAACCGCCGCCGCATAAACACGGCCGAACATAGGACCTCGACCAGCTTCGTCGACTCCAATCTCAATTACATTTTCATCTGAATTGTAGAATGTTTGAAGGGGGGTTTTAGATGCCATAAGTATATTATACTCTTTATAGTCTATAATATATCCGATTTTTGTATCATTTTTTTCGCAATATAGTGTAAATATGCATCAGTTTAAAGTATTAGCAATTCTGTTAGCAATTTTACTCGGATTATCTTTATGTTGTTCAATGTGTAAACGAAGGGAGGGATTCAACAGCAATAAAGATGACGAAGGTACATATTCCAGTGCAGCAGGTAGCAAGGCTACAATTACTTCAAATGTAGATGGTTCTCAGAAAATGACAATATTGGTACCAAAGGTAGATAAACCTATCACATATAACCGGGATATAACATCAGGCGATTTTTTTGATATCAACAAGACACCAGCATACATGTTCACAGATGGGCTTGGAAGAAGAACAATTAAGATTGTTTATAACAGCAAAACTGTTACATTGATAAAGGATGAACCATTCAAGCCCAAGTTTGATACTACAACCCCTGGTTCCCCTCCTCCTCCTCCTCCTCCTCCTCCTCCCACTCCTGTTCCTCCTCCTCCCACTCCTGTTCCTCCTCCTGTTCCTCCTCCCACTCCCGTTCCTCCTCCTGTTCCTCCTCCCATGCCTCCAATGCCTCCCATACCTGGGTATTTTCCTGACGGAATTCCTCATAGTAGAATTCCGAAAGGCCAAGAACACCTTTATATACTGAAATCCCAGGTGGTTCCCCCAGTATGCCCAGCATGTCCAAGTGCTGCAATCTGTGCAACAAAGGGCAAACCTCCTCCTCCATGCCCCGCGTGTGCAAGGTGCCCGGAACCTAGCATAACATGCAAGGCTGTTCCAAATTATAGTGCGATAGCGAATGAGTATTTGCCAACCCCAGTATTGGCCGATTTCTCCAAGTTCTAATTATTCTCTCGTTTTAATACACTTCTTGTCCATCTGAAATGTTTCACCCCGTTCTTCTTGTGGAACAATGCTAACAATACACTTAGACTTCTTACCATATAAAGGTGTAGTACATCCCTTCTCCTTTTTACCAGCACGTTTTTTTGTTTTTGACAAGTCAGATAATTTATACAACTTGGGTTTCTCGTCGGTGCATCGAGAACGGAAATTCTCGTATCTTTCTCTCACATCTGCATATGACAAACCAGACTCCTTCTTAAGCATTTTATTTATGAGCTCGTGTAGGTCATATACATATCTGGAAAAAGTTTCGCGGTTCTTCATCTTCTCCATAGTCAATGGAAGATGCTTGAAATTAGTGCGTATATTTTGTCTACAGAATCGACATGGTAAAACATATTTCAAATTAAGAATAAAATCACGATAATGTTTTTTATCTTCGGGTGTAGGTTCGACAGGATAATTGAAGCTCATTGTGTGTAAATAGTGCCAAAAAGGCGGCCCCCAAACTGATGAAACCATGCCATCATTAGCATTGTATTCTGATTTACTGAATACACGCTTTATATTTTTACGAGTTCTGTTTTTGCGGGTAGTCATATACTATACATGTAAAAAATTATTTTATTTTTATTTTCATGATATTCATTATTTTTTCATAATACAATTTATCATTCTTGAAATCATACTTGCGAATTTCAACGAGCTTCCCATCAAATGTTCTGAATAACATTGTATATAACATAATACTTAATCTTTATTATGTTATAAAACCACAATACCTTGGAATAATCCGACCTCCAGCCTTAATGTAATATCGCACGCTAATAATTTAAGACCACCTAATTTAAGACCACCTAATTTAATCACCCCCAAATATAAATAGAAAATACTCTTTAAGTTATTAACAACGCGTATAATATAATTTGCGTATGTCCTTTCATAAATAAGATATAGTAAATATATAAATGGACTTTGGATTTCTAAAAAAAATTGGTATCGATAAGCCATGGGTTCTATTTGCAATTTTAGCAATAGTTGTTGCTTTGGTTGTTCTATATTTCATGTATTCTTCTAGATCTACTCCTGCTGTGATTGAGGGTTTCACGGACAAGGCAGAGTTGATGTTCTTTTATACCGACTGGTGTCCTCATTGTAAAACTGCGAAACCTGTTTGGGAGTCGCTGAAGACGACGTATGAGAACCAAAAGATTAGTAAAAAAACAATTGTTTTTACAGAGGTGAACTGCACCGAAGACAAACCAGAAGTTGAAGCACTGATGGACAAGTTCAAGGTAGAAGGGTATCCTACATTTAAGCTGGTAAGCGATGGAAAGGTTTACGACTTTGATGCAAAACCGAACGAGGAATCACTCGTTAGCTTCATGAAAAAGTTTCTCTGATTGATTAGCCAACACAATTTTTTCAATAGCTGCTCTTGCATATTCAGTACCATTATCATATAATTTTTTACGTGCATCCGAACAAGATAACACATCTCGTATATTTGAAATCGAATAAGATTCTGTAAAACATATGATTTCATTTATAATTTCGGTTTGTTTGTCGTCGATTCTCATATTACGAATCATCTTGAATAGAAAAACAAGTATATAATCAATTAATGTGGATTCATTTGTTATTTTATTCGGATTTTTATTACATTTGTTTTTGAAACCTAATATTTCTTCATTCTTATGTCCATCATCGATACAAAACTTTAATGGATAATTGCTAACAATACCACCATCAATGTAACATTTATCTTCAATACAAACAGGGCTAAATAGAACTGGCACACTGCATGTCATCTGCAGAGCGGTTATTAGCAGTAATTCCGGGTGAGTTTTGTATGATATATCAATAATTTCAAACTGATTCAATTCAAATGCAAATAAATGCAACTCAATTTTAGAATATTCATAGATTTCTCTCATTGTTATGTTCATAGAAATATCCTTTGCTTCGAATAAAGGTCTTAGACAATTCTCAATGTTTATATTGTCAAATAATCCCCTTTTTAGATATGACTTGAATATATTTTGTATTGTTATTGGAAAAACATCATGCCATGGACGAATGGTTATATAATCATGAATTGTGACCCAGTCATAGTTTAAGCAATATATAGCACCGACGATTCCACCGGCCGATGTACCATATATAGTTTGTATATTTTCTCTCTGGATAAAATTATTGTCTTCTGTATATTGAAGAGCACCCAATGTTTGTAACAATGAAGGGCCGCCTCCAGCAAACACTAAATGTCGTATCATAACTTGTAGTATGAAGTTATAATATTATTTTTTTTTCTACGATAATGTAAAAATGACGAATATCTTCACGTTGGATAAAACAGAAGATTTTTCCTTGAAATTGAACATTGACGAGCTTTATGAAAAGAAACGCCAGTATGATTTAAATCAGCTTGCACTATTCAATAAAATTTTAAATCGAATTCACGTGAAAATAAAGACGATTTCAAAGCAGAGCATTAGCGAACGATGTTGTTGGTATGTTGTGCCTGAAATTATAATCGGTGTTCCGAAGTACGACCAAGGGGCTTGTATTGCTTATATGCTAGATCAGTTGAAAGAGAATGGTTTTAATGTGAAATATATACATCCAAACACATTATTTATTTCTTGGACACATTGGGTTCCATCATATGTGCGAACCGAGTTGAAAAAGAAGACGGGGATCGAAGTAAACGAATATGGGCAGAAAATAGAAAACATAGAGATAATTCCTAATGATTCACTGAAGCCTAATACAACAAATGGTCAAGACAATACAAAAAAGAGTATTTTTACTCCGATTACCACGTATAAACCTACAGGAAATTTGGTATATGATGATAATTTACTCATGAAGTTGAATAGCAAGATCAATTAAATACTACCTTTTTGAAAAAGGTAGGCCAAAAATACCTTACTACCTTACTACCTTTTACATTTTTTTATTTTTTAATATTTTATATAATATTATATATATTATATAATGGCAGGAAAAAAACGCTCTGGATTAGTAAATGATAGAAGAGCTTATGGATGTGGATGTTACACTCCAACTCCAACTCCAACTCCAAATCCTTGTGGTTTGATTAATATTGGGAGTATTGCTACAAATGATGGCGGGAACACTTATACATTAAATGGCAACTACACTATTACTGCGTGTCAAATATTAAATATACCCGTTGGTACTACACTTCAGATTAGTGGAGAGAAAAGATTAACGAATAAGGGTATAATCAACAACAGCGGCACATTCAACAACAGCGTCTATAACTATATCTACAACGAGGCTGGCAGCGGCACAATCAACAACAGCGGCACATTGAACAACAGCGGTTCTATCTACAACACGCGTGGCGGCGGCACAATCAACAACAGCGGAACAATCAACAACAATTCGGGCGGTGAGATCTACAACGAGGCTGGCATCAGCACAATCAACAACAACGGCACATTCAAGAACAGCGGCCGGATCTACAACAGCGTAGGCACAGGCACAATCAACAACAATTCGGGCGGCTTTATATATACTTATGGGGGCGGTGCACTCTACAACAGCGAAGGCACATTCAACAACAATACGGGCGGTACGTTTAGTCTTTCAAGTGGGGGAGCGTGTGGAGCTGGAGCATTCGGGGGTCTTGGCACCTTCAATAATAGTGGAACAACTAACACAAATTGCCCGCCGTAATATACTATAGAGTGATGTTGTAATATCTATAAAATCGGCGTTTCACTACGTAGTAATTGTAAAAAGGTATGGCAAAAACTCTTTATGGATTACCATATTGCCCCATGAAATTTGTAGCACGTCCCGGTTCTTGACTCATCGTCTGAGAGCTTGGTTGAAGTTCTGCTAATTGTTTTTCTAATTCAGCAGTTGGTTCTCCTTTTTGTTTTTTAGTTGCGATCATTCTCTCGATGTTGTTAATCATTGTTCGTTTAACATCTGGGTCGATAGATGCAGGTTGTTTAGGTTTTGAGAAAGGATTAGAAAATGATACAGATGGTAACGATAACGATGACATAGAAGGCATTGATAATCTACGTGTCGGAGGTTCACTAGGACCGAGTTCAGCCCCCAGAGTGGTATCAGGCCTAGGTTGCAAAACACCTAGTGGATCTATAGCACCATCGGCACTTAGTGATCTGTATGTTTGCTCTCGTACAACTCCTGGGCGTTGCTCTCCACCCCTTCTCTTTGTCTGCTTTCTCTTTTGTGTTTTGCGTCGAACAACCCGGCGTTTCTTTGTACCCATCCTCCTCTTAACTTGTCTCTTTGATTTGCTCATTATATATAACATATATAAAAAGAAAAATTTTATTGTCATTGTCAATTAATACAAACGCAAACAATTACCATTTCAGTGGCTCAGGAAAATACTCTTGTAAAAGTTCATCATAATATTGCTTAATTTCATCTGTAAGAACAAAATCCCCATCTTGTTTCGAATATAAATCAAACTGATTAAATAACAAAACGTCTGCCTTTATATCTGCATCTGACTCTCTCTCAAATTGCTGATAGTCCCCACCTGTGTGCCATGGATAAAACGAATGGAAACGAATGATATTCTGGTATTTTTTCGATAATTTATGTCTTGACTGGTTCTCTTGTAGTACCTTGTATAAATATTCATCATGACCAAACGATAGTTTTAGCATCTCGATCCCACACATCGGCTCATAAATACCAAAACTATTAAATTTTCCATAATCAGGATTACCTTTCATGGTATCAAAATAGACAATTGAATCAGGGAAGGCACAACCGACGGCAAATGTGTCGCCGACAACCGCCCAATTAGGTTCACCAAAACTGAAGAGAATCTTCCCAATATCGTGAATCAGACCGCAAATCTGCAACGGATAATCATTCGGGAATTGTTTGCGAATACGCTCGGCAGTTTGGTATGCATGAAATGAATTTGGACATGATACGTCTGGATCACTAGGATCAACAAAATTATCTAGCATTGAGAGAGCCGCCTGCATTGTCAAGATCTCTCTACCGAGTTTAATATTTTGTTTGGTGTTTACAAAATTTAGTGTCTGTTTTTCATGCTGTTCCTTGTAAAAAAAGTATTGTGGTGTGTTCTCCTTATATACTCGCAAGTCTTTCACTAGTCGCATCTTCATTTTTACAATAGAAAGAGAGAATAATAATCCATAATCACACCACACTACAAAACACGTTGCAGTCTTTGTTTCAAATACGCCAGATAATTTTGATTCATTGTAAGTGTTATATCACAATTACTCTCTTTGTATTGTATCCATCCATCGTCCAATGTTTGATCTGTTTCTAAATTATTTTCTAGCAGAATAGCTATCAGGGAATCTACCATGCTATTGTCATTGTTAAATTGTTCGTTGGTCA
>Ga0214921_10012537_pt1 | contig 10107 bp, 8 predicted proteins | sample LL1505_MetaG_FD_177992 | JGI IMG/M metagenome (GOLD analysis project Ga0214921, IMG submission 177992) | Freshwater microbial communities from Lake Lanier, Atlanta, Georgia, United States - LL-1505 | ecosystem: Environmental > Aquatic > Freshwater > Lake | place: USA: Georgia | collected 2015-05-28
TGTCATCGGTGTTGGCAAACTGCACGCTGTCGGTGTGCCCGCGAATGGCCACTTTGTTGGGCAAGGCGGCCAGTGTTTTAGACACCTCGGTGAGCAAAGCCTGAGCTCTGGGCGTCATGGTGGTGGTGCCCAAGCCAAACATGGCAAAGTCGGCTTTGTCGATGATCTCGATGCGCAAGCCATCTTGGTCGCGTGCAAATGAAACTTGATCTTTGAGTTTGTCCAGCCTAGGGTTCTTCGCCATAGCCTCTTTGATTTCTTTTTCCAACTTTTCAAAGTTGGCAGCGTCTGCAGCAGCAGCGGCAGCGGCCGCAGCGGCTGCGGCAGATTTTTTACCTGGATCGCCATCTTGCCCAGACTCTTTGCTGTCTGCGCCATTGGGCGAGGGGTCGTTTTCTGTGGGGCCACCTTGCGAACGCGGCGTGACCATGTTCAAGGCACTGGTCTGCTTGGCAGAGAAGGGGAAACCATCAGGATCAATGACCGAGCGGCCGCCCAACATGCCGTCCGAACCCGCCAGTTTGCCCATGGTCACATTGCTGTGCGAAGTGGGTTTGAAATAGTCGGCAATGCTTTTGCGTTGGTCGGCATTGGAGGCACCCAAGAGCCACATCAACAAGAAGAAGGCCATCATGGCGGTCATCATGTCGGCCAGGGCAATTTTCCAAGCACCGCCGTGAGCACCACCGTGCCCATCGTCCATGATTTTCTTGATGGTGATGCTGGGCGCTACCACCACAGGTGCATCAACTTCCGCCTCTTCTGGAATGAGGGGGGCAACTTCACCCTCGGCCTCTGCTTGCGCTTCGGCCGGCGTGTCAGCCGGCGCCTCAGCCGCTAGGGCTTGGGCTTCTTCTTTGGGCGCTTCTAAAACTGCCTCAGCCATGGCTGTTAGCCCCCTCGCAAGCCGTCAAACACTTCAGCAAAACTGGGCTGATTGTGGTGACTGATACCCGCTCGCGCAGCCTCAATGATCAGGGGCATGGGGTGGCCGTGTAAGGTGCCAATGATGATTTGTTTCACCACTTTGTAAATTTGACCTTCATCGTCAATGATCTGTGCCAAGCGCGAAGCCATGGGTTCAATGAAACCATAAGCCATGAACACACCCAAGAAGGTACCCACCAAAGCGCCACCAATCATGGCACCCAGCACGGCAGGCGGTTGGTCAATGGCGTCCATGGTTTTCACCACACCCAACACACAAGCCACAATACCCAAAGCAGGAAGCGCACCGGCCAAGGTGGCCAAGGCGGTTTGGGCCTTCAAGGCATCGTGGTGGTGGGTTTTGATGGAGAGGTCCATCACGTCTTCCACCGCGTAAGGGCTTAAGGGGCTTGTAGACACCACCATCAAACGAACGGTGTTGCAAACCAAATCGAGCAAAGCGTGGTCGTGCAAAATTTTGGGGTATTCGCCAAAGATGGCACTGGATTCTGGATTTTCAATGTGCGCTTCAAGGGCCACGGGGCCCTCGGTTTTCAGCGTTTTCATGATTTTGGACACCACAAAAATGGTGCTCAAATAATCTTCTTTTTTGTAGGCAGGGCCTTTGAACACTTTGCCCATGCCGCCCAAGGCGCCCTTGAAAATATCCATGCTGTTGCCAATGAGCATGCCGCCAATACCAGCGCCCAAAATAATGAAGGTCTCAATCGGCGCAGATTTGATAATCGGCTTCATGCTTCCGCCGGCCATGATAAAGCCGCCGAACACGCAGACCATCAAAACAACGATACCAATAATCGCATTCATATTTCTCTCCAAAAACGACCAAACGGGCGGCTGGCTTCCCAGCTGCGCCCGTCATTGTTCCCTCAAAACCTTGCCCTCACAGGCAAAAGCTCAATGCATTGCAGTCATTGCAACACCTGAAGCAGGCGCAGTCTTGGGTAACAAGTTAGGAACATCACGCCAAGCTTGGCGAATTTCATTCAACAGCGTGTGAACTTCTTGCAATGCATCGAGGTCATTGCGGGCGTTCACATGCACCAAGCGGCGAGTCACGTAGCTGTACAACTCATACAAGTTGCGAGCCAAGTCACCACCTTTGTCCAAATCCAATGAGCCTTGCAAGCCCAAAACAATGCGGCCAGCGCGCATCAAGCTTTTGTTCTTGTCTTCAATCGAGCCACGCTGAATGTGGCCCTTGGCGGTCACCAGGCTGTCAATCAAGCCGTCAAACAGCATTTGAATGAGCTCAACTTTATCGGCTACCAGTGCTTGTGATGCATGGTTACCTTCGCCGTAGCTCTCCATCGCCTTGAAATGTACTCGCATGATGTCTTGTTCCTTTTGATCCTGACACAGCAGGAATCGGAGGGACACCGGAAAACTTGAGTCTTCTTCTAGAAAAGAAGCAGGAAGGGGCCCATTCAAGAAGCCAGGGCTTGAAACTAAGGCGTGGGCAAGGAAAGTAGCAAGCATCATGGGCCCTTTCCCGTCTTGGACTTGGCCACGTGAGCGGGCTCGACTTTCAAAGTACCCCGCAATTTTTTAACCACGGCCGTGAGCAATTGGCTCACCCGTGACTCAGTGACACCCAAAACTTCCCCAATTTCTTTGAGGTTGAGCTCTTCAACGTAATACAAATTCATTAACAACTGGTCGCGCTCAGGCAAATCGCCAATGGCGTCCGTGAGCGCGCCCATAAATTGCTCATGCTCCACAATGGCCTCGGGCTGCTGTGAAGCATCGGTGGCAATGTTCATCACCTCTTCAGTAACCACTTCCATGGAGTAGGTTTCAAACCGGCGGGCCTGCGTGCGTTCCTTGTGAAACAGCTCAATGTCTTTGCCCATGTGATCGGCCAACTCAGCTTGAGTGGGGGTGCGACCCAGCTCGGCGGCCAACTCATGGGTGGCCTCGCTGTGCGACTTGTTGATGGCCACGGCAGAGCGCGGCAAAAACGACAACCGGCGAACTTCGTCCAAAATGGCGCCGCGCACACGGCTGTGGGCAAAGTTCTCAAACTCCATGCCTTTCACAGGGTCAAAGGCGCGGGCTGCTTCCAGAAGGCCAATCATGCCCACTTGAATGAGCTCGTCCAACTCCATGAAGGGCGGCAGCCTTACTTTGAGGTGCAAAGCCACGCGCTTGACCATGCCCAAATGGGCCATGACCAGCGCTTCGCTGTTGTTTTGAACCTGCTCGTAAAGGCGTGTGGAGTTGGCCATGTTGTTTATGCGCTGGTTTTCACCAAACGCTCCACAAAAAATTGCAGGCCACCCGAAGCCTCGTCGATGGGCTCGAGTTGGCGCACGGCTTCTGCCAAACGCCTAAAGTCTCTGGCACCGGCGCTGCCAGGGGCAAATTCTGAAACAGGCTGGTATTTTTTCAAGGCCGCCAAAATGAGCTCATCGTTTTCAATCGAGCCCAAATATCGAATGGTTCGGTTTAGAAAACGAGCGCATACTTGGTTGATTCGCTCAAACAGTTGGTAGCCCTCTTGGGCACTGCCCACGCCATTGGGCACCAGGTAAATCTCGTCCAAGCCATGGTCTTGAATGAGCACTTTGATGGTGGCATAGGCATCGGCGATGGAAGACGGATCGTCTCGCACCACCACAAAGCGCCTAGAGCAGGCCGCCATGAAGGCCAAAACCTCTGGCGAAATGCCGGCAGCCATGTCGACAATGAGGAAATCGATGTCATCGTCGAGGGCACTGAATGCGCGCACGATGTTGGCCGCCTGAATGTCGCCCAAGGCGGCCATTTCTTGAATACCAGAAGCACCAGGAACCAATTTAACGCCCTGACGGGTGGTCACAATGATTTCGGCAAGGGTTTTTTCGCCACTTAAAAAATGACTCAGGTTGTAGGGACAACGGCAGCCCAATGCAATTTGAGCATTGGCCAAACTCATGTCGGCATCAAACAACATGACTCGGTGACCCATGGCTTGCAGTGCTACAGCCAAGTTCACGGAGACAGTGGTCTTGCCCACTCCTCCTTTGCCACTGGCGATGCCAATGACCTGCGTCGTTCTTGCTTTATCCATGAAGCTCACTTTGAGGAATTTCAAGCGACCAATTGGGACGGCTCAAACCCATGTCATGGGTGAGCGGCTCATTGGCAGCTTCCACTTCGCTAACCTGAGTGTCTAGTGTCGCAGGTTTTGCGGCCTCTTCAAGCGCGTCATCTTCAAATGCGTCTGAAATTGGTTGCAAATTGTCTATGGCAATGTTGATCAGTTTTTGCAATCCGGAAGATTTCAAACCATCGGAAATCTTGTCGGAACCACCGCCTGCAGAAACCACGCACTGGGCACCGTCTGCTATTAAAAACTGGATCAAAGGCCAGGGTGAATTGGACTCATCCAACTTGCTGATCATGAGTGACTGCCATGGCAGCTTGGATTTCGACATGATTCGAGACAAACTGACGCCTGAAGAATCGGCAGGAACCACGGCATGCAAGCCAGCCTGTGGGCAAATTTGCACAATTTCAGACAAACGCTCGGTCATTTGAACGCCGGGCGTGTCAATCAAAATAAGCCTTCTGGGCGACAACTCATTGAGCAACAACTGCAATGTTTCAGGGCTGCTGGCACGGAAGCAATCGACACCCAATTGAGCGCACAACATTTGCGTTTGACTCCAAGCACCCGCACGCATGTCGTGGTAGCTCACCACGGCCACATACTCGGCGCCGTAATGCATGGCCGCCTGCTGAGCGGCTTTGGCCACCATCAAAGTTTTGCCAGAGCCCGACAAACCCGCCATCGCATGGATGCCGCGATTTGGGAAACCTTCTTGAGGACGCTCCAAATTGTGCGCCAATTGGGCGCGGATGCTGTCCAAGGCACGGTCTAAGGTGGGCTGTTCGCGCAAGCCTTCTTGCAACAAGGCGCGCAAAGCGGTAGGCACACCCGCTTCGGTCATGGCTTGAATCAAGGGCTGAATGTGCGCTGGCCAATATTGGTTCATTTGCCAGCTGGCTGTTTGCTGGCTCAGGCGGAATTCTTGGCGCAATGCGGCCAATTCTTCGCGCACCAATGACACAATTTCTTGGCTGCGCACTTGGTCGCGGCCTTGGGTCAAAAGCTGCTCTGTGCTGGTAGGGGCAGCAGGTTCAACTTCTTCTGCTTGCGCCATTTTTGCGCTGGGTTGCAACAACTGATGCAAATGATCGCTGAAGGGATTGTTCACAGAAGACGGCGTGCTGGAAACACGCGCACGGGGGCTTGTAGCTGCCACAGTCACAGGGCTAGCAGCTTGGCTTTGAGCCTCTGACGCCATTTCAAACATTTCTTCGGGTGCAGCTTCAGCCACGTCCAAGGCCACGATCAACTCGGTTTGGCCTTCCACTCGGTGGTTAGAGATGATCAACACATCGGGGCCGTACAGAGCCATTGCCTTTTCAGTGGCACTGCGCGTGTCGCGGGCAAGTATGCGTTTGAGTTCCATGGTGTTATCTCTTCTTCAATCTAAATGTTTGAATGTGTTTTATCGAGTTTCAGCGTGAACCGTATGGACCACCTTCACGGTCTGGTCATCTGGAATTTCGCTGTAAGACAACAAGGTCAAATCGTTCACGCGATAACGCACAGCCTTGGACAACCAGGGGCGAATCACGGGGGACACCACCAACACAGCGGGGTGACCCATTTCTTCCACGGCGCGAGCGCCTTCGCGCAAAGCACCAAACAAACGCTCAGCCAAACCTGGCTCCATGGCAATGCTTTGGCCAGGGGCGGTTTGTTGCAAGATGTTGTGGATGAGCTGCTCAAGGCTAGGGTCCAAAGTCATGACCGACAAACCATTGCTGTCATCCACCAAGCTCTGAACAATCATGCGACCCAGCTTGGGGCGAACCAGCGATGTGAGTTGCTCAGGCTCTTGAGTGCGGCTGGCCACTTCAGACAAAGTCTCGGCAATGGTGCGCATGTCGCGAATCGACACCGATTCATTCAGCAAGTTTTGCAAGGTGCGTGTGACCACTCCCAAAGACAACTTGCCAGGCACCAAATCTTCCACCAACTTGGGCGACTTGGCAGCCAACTTATCGAGCAGCTGCTGAACTTCGTCATGGCTGAGCAAATCGGAAGCGTTGTCGCGCAAAACTTTGTTCAAGTGTGTGGCTACAGCGGTGCTGGCATCCACCACGGTGTAACCCAAGGTGCGCGCCAAGTCGCGTTGCGAAGGATCAATCCACACAGCGTCCAAACCAAAGGCAGGCTCTTGCGTGGCCTGACCTTCGAGGGGGCCATACACCTGACCTGGGTTGATGGCCAATTCTTTTCCCACTTTGATTTGACCCTTGCCGCGAACCACACCCTTCAACACAATGTGATACGCATCAGGATCGATGGTCAAAGCGTCGCGAATTCGCACGGGTTGAACCAAAAAGCCCAACTCGGCAGACAATTTTTTGCGCACACCCTTCACGCGGTTCATCAATTGACCGCCTGTTTCGGGATTGACCAATGGAATCAGGCCGTAGCCAATTTCAAGGCCAATCAAGTCCACTTGATCGACATCGTCCCAATCCAATTCTTTGGGCTCATCCAAAGCCGCTTGAGCCGCTTGCTCTGCAGGCGTGGCAACGGGAGTGTCTTGTTTTTGTGTAATGCGATAGGCTAAGGCGGCAGTGGCCAAGGCCAAGGTAATGAACACCAAGTGAGGCATGCCAGGCACCAAACCCAAAATGGCCAAAATGGCAGCAGACATGTACAAAGCCGTAGGGTTAGACAACTGAGATGTCGCTTGTTCTGTCATGGACTCAGACGTGGTCACGCGGGTCACAATGATGGCGGTTGCCAGAGACAAGAACAAAGCTGGAATCTGAGCCACCAAGCCATCGCCAATGGTGAGCAAGGTGTAAATGCGACCAGCGTCCGCCAAAGACAAACCGTGTTGGGCCACGCCAATGGTCAGGCCCCCCACCAAGTTGATGACCAAAATCAGCAGGCCAGCCACCGCGTCGCCAGACACAAACTTTGAGGCACCGTCCATGGAGCCGAAAAAGTCAGATTCTTGCGAGAGTTCTTCGCGGCGCTTCTTGGCAGTTTCTTGGTCAATCACGCCAGAGTTCAAGTCGGCGTCGATGGACATTTGTTTGCCAGGCATGGCATCTAAGGTAAATCGGGCGTTCACTTCAGACACACGGCCCGCACCTTTGGTGACCACAATGAAGTTGATGATCATCAAGATGGCGAAAATAATGAACCCCACCACGTAGTTGCCGCCAATCACAAACTCACCGAAGGCCGCAACCACTTTGCCAGCTGCCTCATGGCCTTCATGGCCATTGACCAAAATGACACGGGTAGAAGCCACGTTCAAGCCCAAACGGAGCATGGTGGCAAACAACAAGACAGAAGGAAAAGAAGAAAACTCGAGCGGTTTGCGGGTGCCAATGGCAATCATGATGATCAACAAGCTGATCGCGATGTTGAAGGTGAACAAAATGTCCAACATCAAAGGCGGCAGGGGCACCACCAACATGGCCATGATCAACAACACCATGGCGGGCAAGCCCAGGCCGTTGTAATCGAATTTGGACAGGTTCTGTCGAACCGCTGACAGGGTCAAGGTGCTCATGGGTGGCCTAAGGGGCTGTTTTGAGGGGTCAAGCAATCAAACTGCATGGTTTTCTTCCATAGTTCAGCTTGTCGAGCAAAGACCATGCCATGTGGAATCCCGACACCAAACCCCATTCCCCAGATTCAGCCAAAGCGGCAAGCCCTGACCTGTCACGGTTTTTGCTAATACAAGGCATGCCCGGCCTGAAAACCGGGGTGAATAGATCCAACTGAAGATGGAATTAACATGGACGCCAACCTCAATTTTGCGACGACCCCCAGCTCAAACCCCACGTCAGTAGGGGCTTCCAGCGGTGCCAAGGGTTTAGACCCGAGCCTTTCCAAGCCCATGAACGGGCAGGAATTTGCGGGGGTGATGCGGGACTTGATGGCCAAGGGAGAGCGGCAAGAGCTTGCCGGAACCGAGCCCAAGGAAGCCACCGATGCCACAACGGCAGCCCTGCAAACTCTGAATTTAGGCAGCCAGTTCTCTGTCATCACAGCGGCTTCGCCTTTGCCCGACCCCAACAGTCTGGCCCAATTTGCTCGAGCTCAAGGTTTGAGCGAGTCGGCGGTCCAAGCCCTGTTTGGCGACTTGACCACCAAACCCACAGACATCTCCCTGGCACAGACCGCAGAAATATCCTCGTTTGGCGGCCTCATGGGGTTGCCAGTTGCACCCGTTGCAGGCTCAGCAGACATCAGTACACTGACCATTTTGCCAAGCGCAACGCCGATTGGATGGATTCAATCACAAGCCAACAGCTTGGCCCATTCAGATCAGGTCGGCAGCTCTGGATTGACGCTAACACCCCAAATGGCCGCCCTTGGCGCACCGAAGGCCTCCGATGTGTCTGCCTTGTTGGCAACAGCGGGCGCTACTGGCATTCTCAAAACAGTGAGCGACATGGGCACAGCACCAAGCCAAGCCCTGGGCAGCGCTGACACTGTAGATATGTCGCCAGAACTTGGCCCTCTGGACGCCATGCGCATGCGCATGGTGCCCGCATGGGAAAACATGACCCGCCAATTGGCCAAATTGAATGGCACCGATCAGGCTGCCGCCTGGGGACAACTGACCTCGAACATATTAAGTAGCAAAGTTCTGGGCGGTGATGTACCCGAAGTTTTGTTGGACTTGGGTGCCAACGACCCCGCGCTCTTGTCGACATTTGACGCCCTTCAAGACCTCGGCAGTGGGAGTAGTGGAAGCAGTGTGAGCACCATCAGCCTCGATTCAGCGCGCAACACAGCCAGCACAGGCAGTCTGGGCGCCGCCGCCACCAGTGCGGCCTTGGCCAACCCGGAGCTAACCGACAGAGCGGCTCAAATTCAGGACTTGGCCGACAAACTGGGCAAAGCCATGGGTGAGCGCCTCCAAGAGCAGTTGGAACGCGGGGAATGGAAACTGCAATTGAAGCTAAACCCCGCCCATTTGGGCAAAATTGACGTTGAGCTTGACATGAGTGCAAACGGCTTAGATGCCATTTTCAAGACCGACAACCAGCTCACACGTGAATTGATTGCACAAGGCATGAACAAACTCAAGGATAGCTTGGCACAATCAGGCATGACAGTTGCTAATGTCTGGGTGAACAGTGAAAACCAGCGTGGATCTGGCGGAAACTCGACACCTCGTCAAAACTCGGAATCTGACAACCAAGTCAGTGCCCCTGTGTCGGATGTCAAAGCCGCTGAATCTCGCATCAAAGAGCTTAGATCTTCTGATGCCTGGGACACACTGGCTTGAGATTTAACTGAAACGCCCGGTTCAACCGGTGACAATTTGTTTATATAGAGGTGCCCTATGGCAACAGCAGCCCCAGAAGCAGCAGAAGTCGTTGAAGAAGAGCCGAAAAAGAAAAAGCCCATCGTCCTGATCATTGGGGGCGTTGTTGGTTTGATCGTCCTCATTGTGGGCATTGTGCTGGGTACGCTCTTTTTCACAGGTTACTTCAACCCCAAACCAGTGGTCGACCCTGAGCATGCAGAGGAAACGGCAGGCGATAAAAAAGACGACAAAAAGCCTGGCAAAAAGACCAAAGAATCGCCAGAGCTCACTCGCTTTGAGTACACCTACTTGCAAATTGAACGCGAGTTCTTGGTCAATGTGAGTGGCTCCAAAAAAGTCATGTCGGTTCAAATTGCCGTCATGACCCATTACGATGAACGCGTCTTTGAGAATGTGAAAAAGCACGACTTTGCCATTCGCTCCGCCGTCATGGATGTGATGCGCCTGACCACCGATGCAGACTTGGTGAAACCCGAGTTCCGCAAAGAGTTGGCTGGCAAAATTCGCGACAGCATCAACACCTTGCTGGAAAAATACGAAGATTTTGGTGGCATCGAAGAAGTTCATTTCACGAGCTTCATCGTTCAGTGATAGAGCCCATGGTTCAAAGTATTTGCGTTAATTCATTTTGATTGTTTGAGTTTCATGGCCACTTCTTTACTTACACCCGACGAACTCTCTGCCTTGGCAGAAGGCGTGATGGATGGATCGATCCCAGTTGACACTGGTTTCAACACCACCGCACGGGTGAAGAAACACGACCTGGCTTCTGAGGACAGCAGCTTGGGGG
>Ga0214921_10012538_pt1 | contig 10106 bp, 10 predicted proteins | sample LL1505_MetaG_FD_177992 | JGI IMG/M metagenome (GOLD analysis project Ga0214921, IMG submission 177992) | Freshwater microbial communities from Lake Lanier, Atlanta, Georgia, United States - LL-1505 | ecosystem: Environmental > Aquatic > Freshwater > Lake | place: USA: Georgia | collected...
GGTCCGGCGCCGAACAAGGGGGCGGAGGTGTTCAAGCTCGGCGGAGGTGAGTTCACGTTCGAACTGGAGGTAGAGGCCGAGGCGGGGCAAGGAGAGAGCGTGGGAAATGAGCAGTTCGGCCTGAAGTCGGGGAGAGGGGAGTCCGTGTTTTGTGAAATGGGTAGTGGTGGCATCAAGGGCAAACAAAAGGGTCATTCGCTAGTAATATGCCTCAAACTTCAGAGCACATTACTTATTTTGATTTACGACGGGCTATTTTGATTAGTCCCCCAGCACCCGCCAAAACAGTAAGACAAAGACCAGATGAAATAGCCGCCCATGAATACTTCCTCGCATTTATTTCGTCTCTTTTGAAAGATTTCAATTGATCTAGAGAAATATCTATTGTTTTTGCAAGACCATCAAGACGTCCGCTAAGACCTTGATCAAGGTTTTTGTCCTTTTTTAGTTGCCTGGCCCTAACACTTGCCCCCTCAAGAAGGCTTAAACATCTATCAACATTTTCAATTCCAACGAATAGCCTGTTGGCGAAAGAGAACAGCTTGTTTTGTTTGTCGAGGTCAGCGCCAGCACGGGTAGAATCTGAGCTGTTATGCTGTTTGTCTTTAGCGTTTATTCCGCCTGAAGCAGTCAATATAGGTATATCTACATCCAGTCCTGCAGATTTTAGCGAATCTTGGCGCTCACTGGCTTTATCAAAATAGAGTTGCCCTCTAAGAGTGCTTAAGTCGACGTTTGAGACTTCTGAGCCCGTTTCAAGGGAATACTTTGTCAAAAATGAATGAGCTTCATCCACGTCTCCACGGATGAGGGCTATTTCCTTGTTATGTAATCTTTTAAATGCAGCTGCTATTTTTGCCTCGAGTATTACCTTCTGAATGGGAGGAACCTCTTTATCTAGAAGGCCAAGAAGGAGCAATTTTGCCTTTTCTGGTTCGCTTTCCAGAACTTCCTCAACAGCATTCATGTAGTAGCGAACTTTTTCTTCAGCTTGATTTTGTCGTAAATCCTTAACTCTTAGCCACGAAGTGGAAAAGTCAGGGTCGTCTTGATAAAAAACACCATATTTTTCAAGCTTTGGAAAAGCATCCTCGGCATCGCGCTCTGCTAAAGCAACTAGGTCATCTCGTTGCTTGCGAGCGACACGCATCATCGTATTAAGATCTTCCTGCAGGCTGTATAATTCTTTTTCGAGAATTGCGACATACTTGCCGTCTTGGATTGAGTTCTTGACCATTTGAACCTTCTTTTGCAATTCGGAAAACGCTGTCCATGGCTTTGGGCTAGAAGAGCTTTTATTTAGTATTTCATAAACCTCCCTTTTGAGGGTTAACGCTATTTTAATAATCTTAGCTACTCGTGATTCTTCTTGAAAGATCTCTGAGGATTTGAGGCTTATGTCTGAGTCCATGCCGCGAATCTTTAAGAATGCGTTAGCAATAGCTATGCTAGGTTGGAATTCATTCTCACTTGCGAATCTATCCATTAAACGTATTACACGATCTTTTAAGGCTATTCTTGCTTTATAGGCCTCATTTTCCTTTTGCTTATCCTCAGCGGTAAGTTGCAGGCGCAGTTGGTTTTGTTGGGCTTCTAAGGAAGAAGTTTCGATTGTAATTTCTTGCAATCGTTTTTCTATGTATTGGAGCCGTACTTCTGGAGAGTCAGCTGCTGCGTAACCATAGCCCCCGGCTGCTCCAAGGGCTGCGCCTGTGCCAGCCCCGATCGCGACAGCATTTCCTCCGCCTGCAGCTGCACCAAGACCGGCACCCAGTCCGGCACCAATTAGTGATCCGATCATTGCTGACGTTGCTTTAGCTTTATTTTTGTCCTCGATCTTTTTGTAGACCTCTGGGCGTTCCGCGAGTAAGGCTTGCTTCTCTATTTTTAGTGCATCGATAGCTGTATTATTTCTAAGCATCTGGACAAGCGCAGGAGATTCCCCCTTTTGTGTCGATGGATCGGTTGTAGAAACTTCTTTATAAACAACACAGAACTCGAAGCGCAAAGGCGCTAAAATACTTTTGCTGGTCAAAAGTGTTTCTGCATGTGCGTCGGCTTCTTTGAACTCGTTTTTCGACAAAGATTCAACAAGAAGACTCCAGCTCTGCTTGGTCGCCGTATTTTCTTTTGCCAGTTCGGGAACTTCAGTTTTCAGAAGTTCCTCTAAAGACAATGGAGGTTCTGCTTTCTTTTCGGCTTCGATGGCCGGGAGATCTTCTGAATAAGACGTATGAGCGACGAGATTTTGGTTCGAAGTTTGCCCTAAACCAAACTGAGCCACGGCACAGCTAGTACAGATAGTCTTTACAGGGAGTCGAAAAGATCTAGCGAGTGAACTGGCTGTTCTATAAAGCCACATAAACTAATACGATAGTAAATACGCAGTTCTGCAAATCAAATGATTTCCCTTTTTCTCATCCATCGATGAAGCAAAAACCCCGACCGAAGAGCGGATAGGGCGTTGGAAATGAGCAGTTCGGCCTGAAGTCGGGGAGAGGGGAGTCCGTGTTTTGTGAAATGGGTAGTGGTGGCTTCGAGAACCGCGAGCAGTTTCATGCGCCCAGTCCGGACTCCTCGAGGCGGCGGCGGAGGTCGTCGTCGGCGAGAGCCACCACGAGGGGTTCGATTCTTCCTTCCATCACGAGGTTGAGGTCATGAGAAGTGAAGCCGATGCGGTGATCGGTGAGACGGTTTTGAGGGAAGTTATAGGTACGGATCTTTTCGTTTCGTTCGCCGGTGCCGACTTGTTGACGGCGGGCAGCCTCCACTTTTCCCCGTTCCTCCTCCCGTTTTTTCTCCAGAAGGCGGGAAGCCAAGATGCGCATGGCGGTAGCACGGTTTTTGATTTGGGAGCGGCTGTCTTGGCAACGAACGATCAGGCCGGTCGGAATATGGAGGACCTGAACCGCGGAATCGGTGGTGTTGACCCCTTGTCCGCCCGGCCCGCCCGAGCGACAGACTTCAATACGTACTTCATCGGGGCGGATCTGAAGTTCCACTTCTTCCGCGACGGGAAGGACGGCAACCGTTGCGGTGGAGGTGTGAATCCTGCCTTGGGCCTCAGTGGCGGGTACGCGTTGGACGCGGTGGACGCCGCTTTCGTGGCGCATGGCGGCAAACACGGCCTGACCCGACAATTCAAAGACAATTTCCTTGAGGCCACCGAGCTCGGACGGGCTGGAGGAGAGGGGATCGAGTTTCCATCCCCGGGTTTCGGCGTAACGGCTGTACATCCGAAAAAGATCTCCAGCAAAGATGGCGGCTTCGGTGCCGCCTGCGCCCGCCCGAATTTCGACGATGGTGTCGCGGTGTTCATCAGGATCGGGCGGGAGAATCGAACGAAGGACTTCGGCTTTTGCGATGGCTTCGTCCCGATTGAGTTCGGTGGCCTCCTCTTCGGCCATTTGCCGCATTTCCGAATCCTGAGTGGATGTGCGGAGGGCGGCGTTTTCCTGGAGGCGGGAGGTCAGGGAAACGAGGCGACGAGCGGCCTCGGTACCCGAGCGGATACGGGCATGTTCCCGAGCGAGGTCGCGAGCACGGGTCCCTTGGCGGTAGAGATCCGGATCGGCCATTTCACGATCAAGTTCGTGAAGACGGGATTCGAGTCGGGCGAGTTGGGCGGTGGGATCCACAATGGGGGAGGCGGAACCGTGCCCACGCCTGAAGGCGGAGGAACGGGTAGTCCGCGCGAGCGCCTACGAGCGCTTTTTCGCTTTCGGGGCGGCGGCCGTGGCGTCGAAGCGACGGCGGAATTTTTCAACCCGGCCAGCGGTGTCGACCAGCTTTTGGGTGCCGGTGAAGAAAGGGTGGCAGGAGGCACAGATGCCCAAGCGGACTTGGGCTTTTGTGGAGCGAGTGTTGTAGGTGGCTCCACAGGCACATGTCATAACACAGGCTTCAAATTTGGGATGAATTTCCGCCTTCATAGAAGTAGAAATTAAACCAGACGGGAGGCCACGATGCAAGCGTTGTGGCCCCCAAAGCCAAAGGAGTTGTTCATGATGATTTTGGCTTTTTGCTCCCGCGGCTTTTGAGGAATGTAATCCAGATCACATTCCGGATCAGGTTCTTCGAGATTGATGGTGGCGGGAAGAAGATTGGTTTCGAGGGCCTTGAGGCAGATTGCCATCTCGACGGATCCGGCGGCACCGAGGAGGTGGCCAAGGCTGGATTTGGTGGAGCTGACAGCGACTTTTTTGGCGTGGGCACCCAAGACCGATTTGATGGCTTGGGTTTCGCAGATGTCTCCCTGGGGGGTGGAAGTGCCGTGGGCGTTGATGTAGTCGACTTGGTCGGGATTCAGTTTGGCGTGTTGCAGGGCGATGCGCATGGCACGGGCTGCACCGGCACCCTCGGGTGCGGGAGCTGTCAGGTGGTAGGCATCTGCAGTGGCGCCGTACCCGAGAACTTCACCGTAGATTCGGGCGTTGCGCTTTTTCGCGTGTTCATATTCCTCGAGGATGATGATGCCGGCGCCTTCGCTGAGAACAAATCCGTCCCGTCCTTTGTCGAAGGGGCGGGAAGCACGTGTGGGCTCATCATTCCGGGTCGAAAGGGCTTTCATTGCGCCGAATCCGCTGAGTCCAAGGCCTACGACGGCGGCTTCGCTTCCACCCGCAATGATCAGATCGGCTTCCGATTCGCGGATCAGGCGCCAGCTTTCTCCGATGGAGTGGGTGGCGGTTGCACATGCGGAAACGATGGCGAAGTTGGGGCCGCGGAGACCGAAGTGCATGGAGATATGTCCAGAGGCGATGTTGTTAATCATCATCGGAATCATGAACGGGGAAACTTTTTTCGGGCCACGATCCCGCAGGATGGTGTGTTGTTCTTCGAGGGTTCTTAGGCCACCGATGCCCGAGCCGACGAGAACGCCTGCACGATCGAGATCGAGGGTAGCGTCTTCGAGTCCGGCGTCTTTCCACGCTTCCCCGGCGGCGGCCATGGCGAGATGGGTGTAGCGATCGGTTCGGCGAACGTCTTTGGGATTTTTGAAGGCCGGGGCGGGGTCGAAATTACGGACTTCGCCTGCGATGCGGCAGTCGTATCCGGTGGTATCGAAAGCGGTGACGGGACCGATGCCGCTTTCTCCGCGGATCAGGCGGTTCCAAGTTCCGGGGAAATCGTTGGCCAGAGGGGTGAGAGCCCCCAAACCAGTAACAACGACGCGTCGCGTGCTCATGAAAAGCGGGGAAAGACGCATCGGATCGGAAAAGCTTTCCGATCCAGAAGCATCCGAACCGGCGTTATTTGGACTGTTTGTCCTCGATGTACTTCACGACGTCGCCGACGGTGAGGAGCTTCTCCGCGTCGCTGTCGGGTACTTCTACGCCAAATTCTTCTTCAAAAGCCATGACGAGCTCGACGATGTCGAGGGAGTCGGCACCCAAGTCCTCGATAAACTTGGCTTCAGGTGTGACTTGCTCCGCATTGACGCTGAGTTGTTCAACGATGATGTCTTTGACTTTTTGGTCGATGGATTTTTCGCTCATAGTGGTATTGCTCCTGTGTTTGTGAGGAGCGCAGTAAGGATTCTCGGAGGCATTAAGGCAATAAGAAAATTTAGGGGGGTGTGATAATTTTCTCTACATGGTCATGCCGCCATCGATCGCCCAGGCTTGACCGGTGACGTAACCCGCATCGGGGCCACAGAGAAAGGAGACAAGTCCGGCGACTTCTTCGGGCTTTCCAAATCGATTTAAAGGTATGGTAGTCAATACTTTAAACTTAAGATCTTCCTTCAAAACCGAGGTCATGTCGGTGTCAAAAAAGCCTGGGCATACGCAGTTGCAAGTGATTCCTCGGGATGCGAATTCGCGGGCGACCGATTGGGTCAGACCGATCAGACCGGCTTTAGCGGCCGCATAATTCGCCTGGCCTGCGTTGCCAACGAGGCCGACAACGGAGCCGATATTGATGATGCGACCTGTTCGGGCTTTGAGCATTCCGCGGGATGCGGCACGGATCCAGCGAAAGGCTCCGGTGAGATTGGTGTCGATGACGGAGGACCAGTCGGAATCCTCCATTCGCATTACAAGGCCGTCTTTGGTGATGCCGGCATTGTTGATAAGAGCGCCGAGGGGTCCGGACTCTTTTTCCACGGCAGCGATCACTTGATCGGCGGCTTTGTGATCGGAGATGTCGGCGGAGTGAACCCACGCCTTTCCACCTGCGGATTCGATCGCTTGGCGGACTTCGTTGAGCTTATCGGCTTGGCGGGCGACGAGGGCAACGGACCAGCCGTCTCGGGCAAGACGTTCCGCGATGGCACGGCCGAGGCCACGGCTGGCGCCTGTGACGAGCGCGGTGCGAGGATTAGCGGGGGAGCTCATGGATGACTTTCTCTAGTTCCGCCAGAGTTCCGGCGCTGGCGCAAGGAAGATCGGGAAGAATTTTTTTCATCAATCCGGCAAGAACAGCGCCAGGGCCGAGTTCAAGAAAGCGGCGGATGCCGGATTCGGCGAGTTGTCGGAGGCAGGTTTCCCACCGGACTGTTCCGGTGACCTGATCAAGTAGGCTGAGGCGGATGGCTTCAACTCCTTGTGCGGGATATCCAAGAAAGTTGGCGCTGACGGGGACGGAGGGGGAATCCATTTTTGTTTTTTGAATCGCTTCGGCCAGTCCCTGGCGGGCGGATTGCATCAGGGAGGAGTGGTAGGCACCGGCGACTTTTAGGGGAATGGATCGTTTCACCCCGGCGGTTTTGGCGGCGGCTTGGGCTTCGGCAAGTTTGGCGGCGGGACCGGAAAGAACGACTTGGCCTCCCCCATTGAGGTTGGCGACCTCCCAGCCTGATTCTTTTGCGATCTGCGTCGCGAGGGATTCGTCTGCCCCAAGGAGGGCAAGCATGGCGCCTTGGGTTTGGGAGCAGGCTTCCTCCATCAAGGCTCCGCGCCGAGCAACGAGACGAAGGCCGTCCTCTGCGGAGAAGGTGCCGGCCGCGGCGTGAGCGGTAAATTCTCCCAAAGAGAGGCCTGCGGTGGCTTGGAAAGTGAAAGAGGGAGCTTTTTCTCGAAGGATTTGGAGAAGGGCCAATCCGTGGAGGTAAAGTGCGGGTTGGCAGTAGGCGGTGCGAGTGAGGGTTTCTTCGGGTCCTTTTTGCAGGACTTCTGAAAAATGGGCAGGGAGAGATTCGGGAGCGAGATTCAGGATGGCAAGTGCGGCGGGAGAGGCTTCGGCGAGGTCAGATCCCATGCCGACGCGTTGGGCGCCTTGACCGGAGAAAAGAAGAGCGATGGGTTCCATCTTTAGATGAGGGCTTCGCGAAGTTTCGCGTAGACAGTGGGAAGGTCTCCAGGGTGAATCCGGGTGTCGCTGGCGGTGGTGAGAAAATTCGAGTCGTTGTTCCAGCGAGGGACGACATGGATATGGAGGTGAAGGGGAACGCCGGCTCCTGCAGCAGCACCGAGGTTGATGCCGAGATTAAATCCATCCGGTTGCATGGTCTTTTTTAGCGTGGCGATCATGCGATTGACCAGAGTCCAGAGGTCGGCGGATTCTTGAGCAGAGAGAGAAGCGAGGTCATTGACCTCCCGGTAGGGGCACACGAGGAGGTGCCCGAGGTTGTAGGGATACCGGTTCAGAACGGCGAAAGAGGCCTTGGTCCGGGTGAGGACAAAGTGAGCGGCATCGTCGGACGATTCGGCAATTTTCCGAAAAAGATCTTCACCGGGTTTTTCGGCTCCGGTGACATAGCGGTTGCGCCAAGGGGCCCAGAGGTGTTCCATCGTGGAAGAATGGCCACGAGTAAAGAGCAGAGCAAACCCCAACACCTGATGGTGGGAGGCGGGGACGAGCCGGAAGTATCACGAAGGGCAAGGGAGCTTTTTGCGGAGTGGGCGCCAGAGGATCCTCTGAATGCGGAGAAGATTGAGGGGAGGGTGGAGACGGTGGAAGGAGCCCTACAGGCAATCGCGAAGGCGAGGGAAGGTTTGGAGACTCTGCCGTTTATGGGCGGAAGGAAATTGGTTTGGCTGGCGGACTGCACCTTTTTGGGGGACAACCCAGCGGGACGAAACGAAGGGGTGTTGGATGCGTTGGGGTCGCTGCAGGAGTTATTGGAGAAGTTGCCCGCGGGGGAGGCGCAGTTGTTGGTTTCGGCTCCAGGGGTGGACAAAAGGAGATCTTTTTTCCGGCAGTTTGAAAAATGGGGCCAGGTAGAGGTTTTTGATCCGCCGGATTTGCGGCGAGGTCGCGACCGGGGAGATTGGATGGATGAGATCAGTGATCGGTTAAGGAGGGCTGGGCTCACGGCGGGGCCGGGTGTGGTGGAGTTGCTCGTAGAAATCGTTGGCTGGGATGGTAGGGCTTTGGAAAAGGAGATTGAAAAGTTGAGGCTTTATTTGAAGCCGGAAACAAAAGTGACGGAGCAGGCGGTACGGGAGGTGGGAGCCGGGCGACGGGAGTTGGAGGTATGGGATTGGTGTGACGCAGTGGTGGCAGGAAAATTGGGGCCAGCCCGAGCCGGGTTGCGGAGATTATTAGATCAGGGGGAAAGTGAAGTGGGTCTGGTCATGATTTTAGCGGGGAGCTTGCGACTGGCGGCTTTGGGGCGGGCCTTGCAGGAGGCGAAGCTGTTGCGATTGCCCCCGCCTGGGGGGTATGGGCAGGCCAGCTTGGATCCTGCAGCGGACGGAGTCCTGCCACGAAATGCAAAAGGGGAAAAACCGAATTTATGGAGATTGGGAAAAGTGACGGGGCTTTGCTCGCATCGGCCTGCGTCGGGTGTGAGGCGGGCTCTTCACCGACTGCATGAGCTGCAAATCGAGTTGGTATCTGGGGCGGATCGAGTGAGGGCGTTGGAGGAGGGTGTGCTTCGACTCTGTCTGGATTAAGAGGAGCGAGGGGGGTAGGTTTGGCTCATGGTAGGTGATGACCCTAGGGAGCATCGGATCTCCGAGTGGTTTCGTGGTCTGACGATGGGGGTTCGGATCCAGATCATCATGTTCAGCGTGATGACGATCGTTTTGGGGGCAGCGGGGGGAATTGCCCTGATTCAGGAGCCGACCGTTCTATTACCGACGGTGCCTCCCGACTCGCATCCCGTACCTGGCGAACCGAAACGAGCGGGAGCAACAAATGCGGTGAAGGATTGGCGAACGGCTGAAAGTATGAAAGACAAAACAAAGGGGCCCGAAGTGCCGGTCGAGGGGAAAGGGGAGGTAGAGGCGATGCGCAAGCTGGTTGCTATGAGTCCCGAGGATTCGGACAGCTGGAATCAACTGGGAAAAACTTTGTTTCAATCCGGTCAACATGCGGAAGCAGTTAAAGCGTTTCAGCGGGCGCTGGAGATCAAGCCCGGGGTGGGGGAGGTACTTGCGAACCTGGGTGTGACATTAAAAACTTCGGGAGAAATGACGGAGTACGAAAAGATCGTCCAAAGTCTGGCTTTGGTGGATCCAAAGTTAGCCAGGGATTTAATGGAGTTTTCGCCAGTAAAGATGAGGGAGAAGGGGCTGGCTCCGGTGCGTCCGTCCGAACCTGGCGCCACAACATCATCAGCCTCTCCGGTTCTGACAGAAGAATCGGGCGAGATCGGGGCTTTGCGCAAGCTGGTGGCGATGGATCCCAAAGATGCGGATAGTTGGGACCGACTGGGGAAAGCGCTTTTTGTTTCCGGGAACCACAGTGAGGCCGCCAAGTGTTTTGAAAAATCTTTAGATTTGAAGCCCAACATGGTGGAGGTGCTGGCCAATCTGGGAGTCGCGTACAAAACCCAGGGAAGAAAAGAGGCGTTTGAGGAGGTGTTGGCGAAACTAACGGCGTTGGATCCAAAGACCGGAGAGCAGCTGAAGGCGTTTGTTCCCGGTGCCGCGGGAAAGCCGTAGGGCGTTTTGCCCAGTTAGACTTTCAGCAGTTCGGCTTCCTTGTTGGTGACGAGAGCTTCGATCTTTCCGGTGTACTGGTCGGTGAGTTTCTGAACTTCTTTTTCTCCGAGGCTTAGCTCGTCTTCGGTGATCTTTCCGTCCTTCTGCTCTTTTTTCAGGGCTTCGAGTCCGTGTCGACGCTCGTGGCGGAGGGCGACTCGGCCATCCTCAGCAAGTTTTCCGATCAGTTTGATCAGGTCTCGCCTGCGCTCCTCCGAGAGTTGGGGGATGGGA